>VOFK01003977.1_pt1 | contig 151049 bp, 239 predicted proteins | sample 5384121 | NCBI WGS metagenome assembly VOFK01 (sample SAMN12384730, study PRJNA508395) | human gut metagenome | isolation source: healthy gut J | host: Homo sapiens
CCTCACCCTTCTCAACGAATCGTCCGTCAACTGTCTCAAAAACTCTTTCGTGGCTTTCACTACGGTAAAACGCGGTGTCGCTTTTACGATTTTACATACACCGTAATGTTGTATTTTATGCCATCCGTTTTTCTTGGTCTTTGGCGACATGGATGCTCAGCTCCCAGCAAGATATTCTCGGGTCTTATCCGTGTATCCGTGTTGGATTCGCGTGTTTAGCCATTTACTCATCGGATAGGTATGTGACGCTGCTGCGTAATTTGCAGTAAAGGTGCTGCCGCCATCATCTTCGGTCATGAACTTTCTGGCGCGCCAGCTTATCTGTTCAAATAACAAAGATGATTCATAACATTCCTCCTCGTATAATCAAAGCCATCCCCAATGATTCAGGGGATGGCTTTTAGCTGATATTAGATTTTGTCGATGACGGTTGCTGCTGCCTCATCCGCCACGTGCAAGCCAAGACCAGCGTGTACATCTCATAGCACTGCTAAACAGCACTCGCGTCAGCAGTTCGTGACGCCCATGTGGTTATTCACAGCGCCGAATTCCTCCTGCGTGAAGGGCGGATGCCATGCTCCATAATACGCTGGCAGGAAAGAGTACCGTGATTGTTGCCGCCTCACGCTCTCCTTCGGTGCAAATCGATAAAAAAACGGAACCTGCTCCCCACTTACCGGCGCTGTTCTTACTATTGCGCATATCCACCGAATAGGTAGAAACGCTTGCACACATCATGAAACAGCGAAACCGTCATGAGTTCATCCATCGTGTACTTGCCGGGCATAGAAGTTTGCAAGCTCCACCAACCGCTTTGCAACGGTGATAGAGTGTGCGCACAAGCCGCCTGCCTGAGAGCCATGGAATTTGGTACTTGCAGGTGCCTCATAGAAACCGTTGTTTCCAGCCATGCCATCATCTCATCGATGCCGGGACGGGTGATGTTCTTTGCCATTTCGATAAACTTTTCTTTCGTAGTCATAGTAATTTCTCCTTTTCTGATTTGAAATGCAAAAAGGCGGGCTCCCTGTTATGGGGAAGTCCGCCTTAAAGCGAAATTGTGAATTGTACGAGCATAGAACGCCTTTCATGTATGGTATCTATCGTACAATTCTAATTTTATGCCGTTCGCATACTTCGTCAAGCGATTACGCGCCCGGTTTGCTGATTTTTTGCAGCATCGACAGGCTTTGCGAACCGGACATAGTCAAACAGCCGTGCCCAGTTTTCCGATACATCCGCATCGCCGGTCAGAGATTTGAGATTGTCGTCGATGAAAGGATAGTCGAAAGTCCCAATTCTGAAACAGTCCCGGAACAGCGATACCGTTGCCTTATACTCCATCGTGCCGAAAGGATTTCTGCTGCCGGATGCACGGACCGACATCATATAATCCCCTGCTTTGCCTTTTACCCATGACTTCTTCCGGGACTGAAAGTTCCATGAATCCAACTGTCATATCCAGGTTCGGCTTCTCATCCCAGATACGAAACAGCGTTTTGACATCCGGTGCCGTGCTCATATCCCCCCACTTGAGTTTCCTGTGGTCTTCCCATGGCAGGTTCCTACCTGCCTCCAAGAGCGCCTCATAGTATGCGCCCCATCTCGCTGTCTTCTTCTACCGGAACGCAAACCGTTCTGGTGTCTGCGTAAGCCGTGTCGGGTACTTCGAGGGAAACTTCCGTTGTCATCCAGGCCGTTCCGGCTGCATGACATCCACATCATCGTAGTCGATGCCATATACCGTCAGGTAATCCCGGACATTCACAATCTGACGGTGCTCCTTGTCCCCAGGAATGCTTCCCATGGCCTCGGCATTATCCAAGGTGACGAACGCAGGCAACCCACTGGCGATTCTGCTGTTGTTGATAAACATGACAGCACCCGCGTCCTGATGGATGTCAAGAACATCCGCTACGATACCTTCGAGGTCCTTATACTGTTTTCCGTGATACATCAGCAATCCCGCTGACGCATCCACCGCTCTTGTGTTTGGCAAATCATATGCCGCCCATGTTTTTTCCCTTTTCTGCTGCAAATACACCGCTTTCCGTCCGTTTTTGAAATCATGCAATGCTGCCAACCGTTTAAGATAGAATTTCTGATTTTCACTGAACATTGTTTACGCTCCTTCACGCAAAAATAAAAGGCAGCCTCTCTTTCGAGAATCTGCCCGGTTTCGGGTTTATGATTGGTAATGAGTGTCTGGTATCAATCGTACAATCTCTATTGTACAGGGTTCGCACAAACGGGCAAGTCCCTTTATGCGGTGAGAAGCGGGTTTTTCGGAGTATCCGGAGATTTTTTGCAGAATTTTTCTCGGCATCTACATCCACAATGAATGACGAGATATCGAATGTCGATGCAACTGCTTTTTGCCGCGAACGGCTTGAAGGCAACTTTCGGCACAAACGGGACAAAGGAGTTTTTCAGACAGGAATTCAGTGTCCGGATATACTGCTGCATACGCTTTGTGGCGCAGGTTTTCCCGATTTTGCGAGTCAGATATTCTGCATAGCAGTCGGTCATGCCGAGAATCGTATCGGCGAGAATGCTGTTGCCCTCAGAGAACTTCCTGACATCCTTGACCCATTTCATGAACGCTTTGCTGTTCAGAAGATACGGAATTAGCCGCGCATCCTCATAGCACATCTTCTTCACCATATCCACCGTGAAATTCTCGCCGTATTCGCTGCGTCTATGATTCGTGAAACACGACTTGAACTCGGGGCCCAACTCATTACCAATCATAAAAAATACCCTCCTTTACTGTTCTTTGCGCTTCGCTTTGATTTCCTTGTATTCCAGCAGCTGCTCAGGCGTTGTGAACTTGTGTGCCCGCATCGAACTGTAGCACTTACTGCACACGCCACGGCATAGGATTGGACTTGCACCGCATACAATACAGGGGTTTCTCACTGCGTTCCTGCTGTTCAACCCTTGTATGTCCCTGTGACCGGAGTATCGCGTTGTTCATCAAAGACCGCCAGCACTTCTTGCAAAGTCCAAAATACCCAGCTTTCTCTGCGCACAGCACGCATTTCCCGTCCCGGTCGCAGCGATTCGTGTAGATAGAGCGGATTTGCTCCTTGACCATTGCTTTGGCCTTGTAAATCCATTCTTCATCCTGTGATTCGACCGCCAAATTCAACTGCTTCCAATACTGATTCCATTCCTGTGGAGTCAATCTACATTCCGGCAAAGGCTTTCGATTCCTTCTATCCTGTCGAATCTTGTATCTTGCCATGAAATCACCATTCAGGGTCCAGCACCGAGAGTTCTGTAAAGATGTCTTTGCTGGAATCAATCGACACGACTTTCCAAGCACCATTGATAAGACGCATATTGATAGTAGCCTTCACACGGGCATCGCCGTTCGTGGTGCTTACCTTGATTTTCACGTCCATCACGATACCGTCGTTACCGTCAAGACGGTAGGTGTATGCGTCAGGATACCCTTCCAGCGTATCGTCGTGGGTCACGGAGACATTCGTTACAGAAGCACCCCGATAGCCTTTTTGCGGGCGTTTTCCTCTGCGGTCGTCACATCATCCTCGTTTTCCAGCGGAGTCGGAACGCATTTCGCGATTTCGTTGGAATCGAGCAGGACGTTCGAGAAGTCCGTCTCCCCTGCCCCGATAGACAGAAGCCGGTAAGATTCTTTCAGAACGGCTTCCAACTTTGCCTGGTATGTTGCTTTCGTATCAACATCGAGGTCAGCGAGCAGGATATGCTTTACCGTGCCATCAGAGGTCACATCATAGACATGCCCGTTATAGTCGCCCATATCATTGGTGATGACATAGGTGGAATCGCTTTCGAGGTCAAGAGCCCGGGGCAGTGTTACCATCCACTCACCCGTAGCAGCGCTCTTAGCAGCATACGAGGAAAGGTCCGTGCCCTCAAAGGTGACCTTGTTCGTAGGTGCCGAGAACTCATAGTCTTGATGACGCCGGTCGGAGGTGTCAGTGCCCAAGCGCCATTCACATAATCGACATTCATCGTATAATCGGGCTGTGTATCGGTGGTGACATCCTTGGGTGATTTCATGTAGATGTTCAGAACGGCAGAAGCACCGTCCTTGGCGGAGTTCAGGCAGATGGATTTCATCTCGGCCTTCTGGAAGGTCTCGTAGTTATTCACGATGACCCAGCTTTGCAGCTTATCCCCGAAAGTATTCGGAACGCCGAGTGCTTTTGCAGCCGCAGCGGCATCACCTTTCTGCAAACTGTCCACGAAATCATAGAACGGCTGTTCGTATTCCGTGAGGTTATTGCTGATAAGGCGTTTAAGACCCGTCTGGGTCTCCTCTTCCTGCAGTTGCTGCGCCAGCACTGCTGCTTCCGACGCCGCCTGTTCTTCCGGGGTCAGCTTTTTACTGCATCCCGCCATCATACCGACGGCCAGCAACCCCGTCAGCAGACATGCAATGATTCGTTTCATGGTATTAGTCTCCTTACAACGGCATCAGCCAACGGTATTGATGTTGACATTGCCGTTGCTGTCAATAACCCAATCATTGTCATAGAAAATTTCGAACATATCCTTGATGGTATCGGCTTTTGCACAGCTCCTGCCGCGTAGTAGCGTTGCCGTTCTCATCGCGTCCGGACGCATATACGATGCATTTGCCGTCCTTATCAACTTCTACATCGACTTTCGCCGTCTCATCGGTTTTGTTGATGTTTTTTGCAACTCCCTTTGCCGCTTCCTGAATGGATGCCAGCATCTCATCATCCGTCAAGGTCACAAGCTGCATAGCGCTCGAATAAGTCTCCAACTCAGACGATGCAGCCGGAGCCGAGCCGCACCCAGACAACATAACCATCGCGGCAAGCGCCGTTGCCATCATCACTTTTACTTTCATAGCACACCTCACACAATCAGTTTCAACAGCGCACCGAACAGCGTATCGGCCGCCACCATGAACAGCGAGGTTGCCGCAACCACAGCCAAAATCACACCGGTCCGTTTCGTGGTCTCGGCACCACTCAGCCAGGTCACACTCGACGGATGAATCAGATTCAGGACTTTCGCAGGAATATCCCGAACTCTGGTTTTCTCTTTAGCATTTTCCATCACTGTCCCCCCCTTAGAAATGAGCACCGTATACGGTCAAGGCGAGAATCAGCACCGCAATGACCGATGCCGATACTGCCACGACCTTATTCAGTTTGCCGTTATCGTTATTCCGGCGCGTAGCCATGAAATCACTCGCACCGCCAAGCGCCGCATTCACGCCGCTCTTTTCGTTCTTCACGAAGTAGCAGAATGTACTTGCCAAGAGACTTGCTACCAGAATCAAAAGGCCGATAATAAACTCGATAATGCTCATACCGTTCTCCTTATTCCAAGAAACCCTTATGGTGCCGGACCGTCATGTATCCCTCGATACTTCTCACAACTTCGAGAGCCCACCCGTCAGAATCATAAGACTGGTTCCGCCGAACAAAATCCGTACCCCCGCTCATGGCACTGAACACCATAGGCGTCAAGGCAATCGCTGCCAGATAGAAGGAACCGGTAAGTGCCATACGATGAAGCGTCTTATTGAGCATATCCGTAGTAGGCGTTCCCGGGCGAATACCGGGAATCGTGCCGCTCTGCTTGCGAAGGCTTCCCGCCATCGATACGGCATCAAACTGAATCTCGATATAGAAGAAGTTGAACGCTGCAATCAGCAATACATACAGAAGGCAATACAGCCAGCTTTCGGTCGTGAACACCGACAATACCGCGTGCAGTCTCTGATGCTTCGTGGCATCAATGAACATATCCAGCGTTGCGGGAAGGCTCATGATAACGCCAGCGAAGATGATAGGCATAACGCCGCTCATCAGCAACTTGATGGGGATATAAGATGCTGACGGACGGACCCGCTGCGTTCTGGCTGTGTACTGGACCGGTACTCTGCGCTCTGCACCATCACTGTAGGTTACGAACCACACTGCCGCGAGCATTGCGACTGCTGTCAGAATCCCAATGAGAGAATAGAACCATTCTCCCGCCTTGACCTTGCCGACGACATTCGTGACGATAGAATTGATATCGCTCCACCGTGATACGATACCGGCAAAAATCAGCAGTGACACACCGTTTCCGATACCGTATTCATCGATTCGTCCGCCCAGCCAGACGGAAATCTGAGACCCGGCGAGGAAGGTTGCGATGATGACAATGGCTGCAAAGATACCGCTCTTACCAGCCGTGTACTTCAAGGCACCGTAATTGCGGAGGACGAAATAGTACCCGACACTCATCACGACTGCCATCGCAAGAGCGATTCGCTTCGTGTATTCATCCAGTTTATCCTTGCCGGTCGTTTCCTTCTGCAAGGCTTCCCAACTAGGAAGCGCCACACACAACAGCTGCGTGATGATGGATGCGTTGATATACGGGCTCACGCCGAGCGCAAAAGAACGCGCTTCTCGAAAGCGCACCGCCGGAGAGCATGTTCATGTATCCGAAGATGCTGTTGTTCGAGAACATCGCATCCAGAGCGGTATTCGACACGAACGGAACCGGAAGGCAGCAGCCGAGCCGGAACGCCAGGAGCAGAAGAAGCGTTACGAGGATTTTTTTTCCTCGCAGCTCTTCAATTTTCCAGATAGCTTTCAGCTTATTCAAAAATCAGGGCAAGGAGTCCCGCGACTTTAGTCGTGGGAGGAATCGCCCGTTCACATCCTTTCTATTAGATAATTTGTTGCAGGCTCTAATAGCCGCAATTTTTTTAAATGTTACACCTTTGGAAATACGCGTGCCGTCTAGCTTTTTGAGGGTAAAACTTCCCGATGCACGACAACCGGAAACGAAGCACTCTTGTCCCTTGTAGAGAACCTTATCCCAAAGACGATACCCCTTCGACAACATAAGGCATTTGGCTTCTTTTCCGAATGCCACCTTTTGAGAAGTTCGCTTTATGGATTTGACGATTGTGGTGTCTTATCGCTTTTGTGCGATAGCAAACACTGCAAGGTTCAGCAAGTGGATGCTTGCTAATACAACGGGCATCGTTTACATGGCTTTTCTTTATGTCGTTTTGCTCTCGCCGCATTTTGGTGATATAACCATAGGTTCCTTGGACAGGAATAGACAGTTCATCGCGCAATCGAGCCATTAAGGTTTTGCGCATAATGCCCATAAAGGCGGCATCTCGCAGCGGCTTGTCGCGCCCCTTACCATCAAGGGATACTTTTCCCTTGTGAAGCGCATCATGGCAAGTAGTACACAAAGTAATAAGATTACTTGGCGCATTACCGCCTACTTTACGGCTTTCGAGATGATGTACATGCAGCTTGACTGTTTTCTTCGTAGTGGTATGTGCTCCACAACACTGGCAAGTGTAGTGGTCACGCTTTTAAGACATACTGACGGACATTGTATTCGTCGTACATCCCGCCAAGCTGATAGTCCGTCCCTACAGGCAGAGGCTTTCCTTCAAGCATTGCTTTCAGGCGTTGTGTGTCAAATTCTGCGGTTTCCACTCTTACAAGAGTGATAGGCAAAATTCGGCAGATACGTTTGATAACGGTAATATGCTCCTGAATCTTTACTTCTACTGAAGGAGCGAGCCACCCTTTATGCTTGCTGTGAACGCGGTTATCAAATCTTGGCGCACGGTAACGAGTCTTGCGATTGCGCCTTGAACGACGGTTCTGTCTGCGCGTGGAAAGCAAATCTACCACATCGTTGCGAGGAGTAAACTCTTCACAGTAGAGTTCGCGCTTTTCTGTAGATGCAGACAAGCCGACATGCTTTGCTGCCAGCATCAACACCAAGAGCGATGGGCTGTTTGTATCCTGCACTGCCGTACAAGAGCTTAATAGTAAACGGTGTGCGCTTTACAACGCATGCTTTTTGCTGCTTTAACAGCAGACGAGCCTTTCCGGGTGAGCACGGCATCAAGGGCTCGCCGTGCTTGTTAAGTACATACACATATTGCATGATGCCATGCTCCTTTCGATGAATTGGCAGCTAATGAAAAGCTGCTCTCTCCTCCGAAAGAGGGTAAAAATCCTTCCCCAAGGTTATAAACGGCTTGATACAGCCACACCTGTCGGCTTTGCCTCAGCTTTACGTGATGTGTTGTTGTCTTAGAGCGCACAGCTAGGATTTACACCATGCGGTAACTGTCTATTCGCTTATAACGGGGCACAACTTAATGTGCAAAGGGTAGTCAACATATCCTTGCGGACACTTCTAAAGTGCAGACTTGCCGGAGCAAGCCCGCGACTTTAGTCGTGGGTTATTGACTGTTATCTACCTCTTGTTGCAAAGCCGCTTAGTGCTTTGCTTTGTTATCGTCGCTCTTAGGCTTATCCATGTGTTTCTCGATTTTCTGGTAATTCTTATCACCCGGCTTGATGGCATCCGTGACCGGAACATCGTAATGTACCGGAGGCTTTTTCTGCCTCACGCTCTTCCCTTGTCGCTGGTCTTTGTCATCTCGATTTTTGCAGCGATTCTGGCACCCGACTCGACAGTCAGGACCTCGCAACGAATATACTCACCGATGACCGCTGCATGTTCCCCGAACACATCTTCCTTACAGGTGATATTGCCTTCGATGGAACCATTGACGACAGCCTTCGTATCTGCCTCAATGTTTCCCTTGATTTTGCCGCCATGCATCTGCAACTCGGCGCATTTCACATTGCCCTCAATGTAGCAATGTTCTCCGACACAGGTGACGGTAGCTGCCACGATATCACCCATCACGCGCCCCGCCACCATGACGGCGTCCTTCACTTCGATACCACCCTTGATGACGGCATCCGGGGAAATCACGCAGATGCTCTCATGCTGCTTCATCATCTCCTCAGCCGCCAACTGACTCTGGTTTTTCTTCGGCATCATGATTTCGGTGTTTTCCTCAGGATGCATCTGTTCCTCGGCACCATCCCCGACACCCAATGCTTCCATCACCTGGTCGCCGATACTCTGTTTATGTTCCTCTGCGGCATCCAGCGCAGCGGTATCAGCTGCCGATTTCTTCGTATTAAAGAATTGCATATTCTTCCTCCGATAAATAACGTATTTAATACAACCATGACTTTACCTGAAAAACTTGGCATCACCAACCGGTAATGCCAAATTTATGGTAAATCCTATCCTTATTATCTGCCATTCGCAAGCACGGTCAATGATTTTTTCGCAGCGAGCAAAACATCCTTGGAAGCCTGAGTCCGGATTTCCTTATACAGCTTCGGATATTTCAGCATCGTTTCCATGTACATATCCTTGCCGCTCTGTTTCACGCCAAGAATCTGTCCGGTGCCGCGCAGTTCAAGGTCTTTCTCTGCAATCTTGAAGCCGTCCGTTGTCGCTGCCATCGTTTGAAGGCGTTCGTTTTCCTTGTCCTGAGAAAGGAGTACGCAATAACTCTGAAAAGCTACTGCGCCCGACACGACCACGAAGCTGATGCAGCTGTGCCAATCCGAACCGCTCGGCGTTCTTGATGACGATGACTGTCGAGTTCGGAACATTGACGCCGACCTCTGGCACAATCGTTGTAGAAATCAGGATATCGGCGCTGCCTGCCGCGAACTTATCAATACCAGCCTGCACATCCTTAGCTTTCATGTCCCCGGAGATAGCCTCGATGCGAACGCCGGGATATTTTGCAAACCAAGCTTTGAGATTCTGTGCGGTCGTTTCGACCGACTCCACACCAGCCAAAGTATCAGAGTCGGAATCCTCAATCAGCGGGCAGATAACATAGCACTGATGTCCCTGCTTGATTTGCTTATATACGGATTCCATGCAAGTATTCTCGTTCGACCAGACGATAGTCTTGACGGGTTTACGCCCGGCAGGCATCGTATGGATGTTGACGATTTCAGTGCCTTCCCCGTACAGCGTAGTTGCCAGTGTTCGCGGGATAGGTGTAGCGCTCATACTGATATTATGAACGCCTTCCTTTGCCTTCTGTTTGAGACCCTCACGCTGCTCTACGCCGAATCGGTGTTCCTCGTCCACAATCGTAAGACCCAGTTTCTTAAACTTGACCTTATCGGAAAAGATAGAATGTGTACCTACAACAACATTTGCCTCGCCCGAAGCGATTTTTCGCAAGCGCTGCCTTCTCTTCCCGGACTTTCATACCACCGTGCAGGAATACGGCAGTGTACCCGAACTTTGCGAGGAAATTCGTAAAATCATCATAATGCTGTCCGGCCAGCACCAGTGTCGGACACATTACCGCACACTGATATCCGTTCATAGCCATACCAAGTGCTGCGATTTGCGCTACGACAGTTTTGCCGCAACCGACATCACCCTGAACGAGAGCATCCACACGGTTTCCCAGCTGCATCTCTTCCAGAACATGACGCACTGCCTTATTCTGGTCTTCCGTCAGTGCAAACGGCAATTCGTTCTGGGCTTTCTTGACGACAGCCGCTGCGTCTTTGATTCTAAACGGAGATACTTTTTGCAGCTTCTGCCTTCTTTACTTCCAGACCGTAGCAGAACGGATACAATACATCCACGGCTCGGCGGCGTCTTGAAAGCATGATATCGGTCTCGTCCTGCGGCGCATGTGCCATCCGCACAACGGCAAGTTCCGGAACTCTCAGTGCGTTTCTCTGCTCTTCAGTAAGAGGGTCCGAGACACATTTACGGATATAGGGTAATGCCAGTGCAATCGCATCCAGAAGATATTCGTCCGACATGCCCTTGATTTTCCGGTATATAGGTTTGATGCAAAACGCTGTCTGCAAATCGCACGATACGAAATCCGGAGCCGATATCGTCAGACTCTTGTACTCATCGCTCCAGCTTGCGACACCGCCTACCGCCAGCATCTGCCCGACACTGAACTGTCTGGCACGATACGACTGATTGAACCAGAACACTGAGCAAAAATTATTGCCGTCCGAGAGACGGAGCATGAAGTGCTTTCCGTTGATGACTCTGGTGCTGACCACCTGTCCCCTGACCGCCACATGCTGTCCCGCATACCGCTTTCCGTCCGCGAGGCTGATAGGGTTTCTGAGAAATCGAGGTATTTGGTGGGATAGAACATGAGCAGGTCCCGTATAGTGCAGATACCCTTTGCAGCAAACTGAGATGTCTTTACGCGGCGTAATACCGATATCCGTCAACTGCATAACCTCAGTCATCATCGTCCCTCCAATCAGAGTCATCGTCCTCTACATTCCGTCTATGAATGGTCTCATACCGTTCTCTGTCGAAATGCGTGAGTCTGCTTTCCAGCAGAGTGTTGCGGTACTCGATGTCATTGGTGAGAATAGCCTCATCGACTGTCTTCATTTCACCAATAATCCTGCATTCTTTCTTGGCTCTCGTAACAGCAGTATATAAAAAAGGTTTCTCTGTAATAGCCGTGACCAGCTTTTTTCCAAACCAATCACGACAGCCTTAAACTCAGAGCCCTGCGATTTATGCACCGTCATAGCGTATGCGAGCGAGAACTCCGACTGTAAAGTCTTCCTACTTACCAGCATCGTATAAACGCGCCCCTCTACATCGCACGGGTTATCAAAACGAATTGTATAAGCGTGGTGAATTGTACCGCTTGTATTCGGGTCAAGTGCCTTTTTCCTGATAATCAACGATGAAACCCATATCACCGTTGACAAAACTGTTCTTGTGGTTCTTGCAGAGCATCACGCGGTCGCCGAGCCGGTACTCGAATCCCTGTTCAGGTTTAGCCTTCTTCTTGAAATTGGAGAAGAACCAGCTATTCGCATCGGTGGCGGGATTGAGTTCATCACGAATCAGAAGGTTCATATCAGTTGCCGAAAGTGACCCACATCCCTTTTTCTTTGTCGGAGTCAGAAGACATACCTGCTTGATACCTTCCTCGTATACCTCTGCGGTATCGGCGTTCTTTTCCGTGACCTGTTCGCCGTACTTCTCTACATACGCGAAATAGTTGCTCAATGCAATGTTCCGCATCTCTTTACCCTTTGCGGAAATCAATGCAAACTGTTCATCCTGCTTGAAGGTCTCTGTCGTTTCACCGGTATTGATATGAATAGCGTTCTCTACAATAGACCCCACATTGCGGTGGCAGGAAGACAGCTTACATACATTAACGACTCCGCTCTGGATAAGGTCACGTAGCACATTACCGGCACCGATGGCAGGCAGCTGGTCCGGGTCACCTACAATAACGAGTTTGCAGCCGTGTGATGCGAGTTCAAATACCATGTGCGCCGTTTCCAGATTGCACATCGAGAACTCATCCACCACAATGATGCTCGCTTCACAGTCCCCGTGCATGGAATAATACGCCGACTGAATCGTAGATGCGGGATGTTCCGTTGCTTCTCTCATTCGAGCAGAGGCACGACCCGTAGGCGCACAAAGCAACATGCTATCCTCGTTGTATCTCAACCCTCTTGCAATCTGCCATGTTTTGATAATGGTCTTGATGCTGGTCGTCTTACCGCTGCCGGGACCGCCGGTAATTACGGTCACATTCTTGATATCAGAGCCGAACACTGTCCGAACCGCGTTTTTCTGCGTATCGTCCAGCGAGAACCCATCCTCCGCCTCGATGATTTCAATGGCATCGTCCACATCCTGACTGTCCACCAGACCGTAGGTAGAGTTCGAGTTCGTGTGAATCATCGTACAGAGATACGCGATGTCGCACTCATAGAACCAGTATTTGTACAGATACATGCAGAACATCGGTTTTCTGCCGTCCGTAGGCTTAGACCCTGCACAACGACCAGGCCGTCTTCTCTTGCTATCGTGGCTGCTTTCCGTATCACATCGTCAGGGGAACGCAACTTCATGCAGGACATTCCGCATCGTTTCTTTGACGACACGGTACATGTCATCTACCCAGATAAAAGGTATTGCCTGCCATCTGCGCTTGCGTTTCAAGAGCATAGAGGAGAATTGCCGTCACACGCCGGATATCGTCACGCGCAATCTGACAACCGCCCAGCGCGACTTTATCTGCCGTTGCAAATCCGATACCTGAGAATTTCTGGTACAGGACATATGGATTATCCTTGATTTTCTTCAAGTGCCATCTTTCCGGTGCCGAATTTCTTGATAACGGAGTTTATTTTCTGTATTGAGAGATACGGCAGCAAGAGCGCAATCAGTTGCTGGTCATTGGCGATGTGCATATACCCTTCGTGAATCTTGTCTGCACTCTTAACCCCGATACCGGAGATTTCTTTCAGCCGTTCCGGTTCCCGCTCAATCACCCGTAGCGCATCTTTTCCGAAATGGTCAACGATTTTCTTTGCAACCGTAGGTCCCTACACCCGGTACGAAGTCGCTGGACAGAAGTTCTTTGATGGCGTCTTTACCACCGCCCGCATAGTCGATTTTCGAGTTGCTGATTGCGATATAATACCCGCCGAATTTCTGGTCTTCTTTCCAAGTCCGTTATAGAAGATTTTCGCACCCGCAACCGGATTCGGCACATACCCTTTCGCAGTGCTGCTTTTAGTCTCCCCTTCTTGACGGATTTTAAAGATAGCAAATCCTGTCTCCGGCTCATAGAAGATGACCGTTGTGATTTTTCCCTTGAACGGAAGTGCATTCTGCGTATTCTGATTTTCTAAATTCTGGACCATGACTCTCACTCTACACTAACACGAAATGGTATTCTGGATACTTTGCTTTCAGGAGCTTCCACTTCAATCGGAATGCCTCGGTCTGCATGTACTTGCCGGATTTTGAATCGAAGCCTTTCATCTTCGACTATCGTTTTGCCCTGCGCATCAGAATAACAGAAGTCTGCCTTGTACACGATTCGCTGTACGCGCTTTTTCTCATACACGAATGCGTCTTGGATGACGAGTTCTTTTTGGCGTTCAGATTCGAGATTGTCCCGGCTTTTTCCATCAGCTGTAAATCTAGCCATCGGCAATACTCTTTCGTGGAATCAAATACCGCTACCGGCTTGCCGTGCCCTGAGATAGTACTTGTCTCCCGAGACATATTCATCCTCATACAGATACACCCGATGGTTTCCGTATTTTGTTTTCGGTTTCTCTACTTCTTCCGGCTGTTCGATTTCGCTGTTTCGTCCGCCCTGTACCTTGATTTTTAACTGCGGATTTCTTTCCAGCGTCTCTTTCAGCCACTTCTCTGTCAGCTGCATCTCAAATTACCATTTCGACTACATTTTTCTTTTCATCTTATATTTTACCATGAATGTGTATTCAGTACAACCATGGTTGCCGTTTGTTCTTAGTTTGTACATATTTTTTTGGCTTACCTCGCGACAATGGTTTTTTACTTTTCGACAAGACTTCGGTACATGTTGCTGTTTATCATTTTCTTTATATACTCTGTTGCTATCGTCTTTGTTGCTAGTGTGTTTTAGAACTCACTGATACAACTCTACATCGCCCACGCACTCAACCAGAGATAATTAACGCGATTATTTTCAAGTTGCTTTTCCGGTAAACGGAGATTCTTAACGCGATAATTCTGATGCCTGCCCTACCCAGTTTTCCGTTCTGGACGATTACAAAACACACTACCCTGAGGTTATTAACGCGATAATTTTACCTTCCAGTCCCCTTCTCCGCTGCAAGAAGACATCGCATCAACCGATACCCGAGGTTTTTAACGCGACAAATTTGCAGACTGGTTTTGCTACGGCTGCACTAACCCGAGATATTTAACGCGACTTTTTGGTTAGTCCCTTCCCTGCTGTTTTCCGGCAGCTATCCTCATTGATTCCATAAAGTGAGTTTCTTTTTCGCGATTTTTGAAGTTTCTCTTCTTTACAGGACTCCCCTTTGGCATCCAGATAGCAGAGATAATTAACGCGATAATTTTCAGGAACTCTCAAGACGATGGCTTACTCCCTGATTCTCCCAAAATGCGAAAACACCGGATGCAAGTAAGGACACCTATTCTGCTGCTAGCTTACATGGATAAACAGAGATTTTTAACGCGACAATTATTATCAAATGTCAATCCATATTGTATAGTATTTATTGAAATATACAGTCTGGACAGTGATTTTACATGTTTCCCTGCATTTTCGCTTGAAAGCCAAAAGATTTTCAATGGCTTTGTTGGAATACTCAGCACATTTCCGCAAATACTTCTTGTAATACTCGAAAAAATCGCGTTATTCTTCTCCGCAATAAGCAGCGTTGCTGCGCCAATCTCGTTTTATAATAAACGCATTACCGTTCTTTTTATCAAAGTGTGTGCATTATGAATTTTTCTCGATAAAAAACTCTTTTTACCTCTTTTCGTATTCTTGTTTTTAAGTGAATAATATATACAGATAGTTATATCTCGTTATTATTATACAAATCGGTTTTAGAAATCAGGCATCAAGAGGTTTCTACATCACAAATAACGCAAAATTTCTTATACACATTGTTATTTGAAGCACAATTTCTACAGACTGAACATGTTATGTACATGACATCACTGTAAACAGAGATTTCTTGTATTGCTATCGCGATTATTTTTAAGCGTGCATCAAGCTGGTCTATCGCTGGCTCGTTCATGTAGGTCAGGCCATCATCAGCTATCGTTGATACCACTCCCCCGCTGTCCTCAAAACGGAGATTGTTTACACGCCATACCTTCTGGTCTGTCTGGCTGATGCTGTCGGTTCTCAACGTAGACCACGAGATTATTAACGCGATAATTTTCTGAGAACAAATGATACACAGGCATATCCCAAACCAGAGATAATTAACGCGACAAATTTCAGCCACTACCAAAACGCATCGCTTTTCAGAGCCAGCACCGGGTCCTGATGGCAGCATTTAACCCGAGGTTTTTAACGCGACAAATTCCAGAACGGAGAAAGCACGCACGCTTCCTTAAACCGGAGGTGCTTTACGCGACAAATTTTCTTGGCTACCTGTTACGATTTTCCTTTTAGGCGGCATCTGAATCGGAACGGGCGTTACCTTGCCAGCGATAATTAACGCGATTTTTTTCTGAAATTCCTGCTCTCTCCCCCTGCTTTCTTGTCATTTCAGTACTCATCTCGTATAATAGAGCTACATAACAGTCCTGTTCTGCTGCATCTTTCCTGTTATTCTCTCAGGATGAGAGCTTCCCTGCTGGTCAAGACCCTCCCCTATCACGGCACTTGCCTACCTAAACGCCCAAACGGAGGTTTCTTTCGCGTAAACAGAGGTTCTTTTTCTAAGATTTTGAAAAAAGAACCTCCCTTTTATCTGACAAACAACCTCTGTTGAAACGCAAAAGAATCTCTTCCGTAATGCAAAACAATCTCTGGCGAAAAAGCAAAATAACCTCCGTTTCTACTTAATAAATAAAATATAAGCTATAAGAGAATAATCTAATAATTTCTTAGCTAGAAAAAAAAATAAGAAAAAAAATCTCTGTCTAAACTATCTCCGTTGACTTTTCCTGACATATAGTGTAAAATGATTTATAATGTCATAAGTGTAACCATTTCACAGAATAGCACATCACAAGTAGGAAGCGGACCATATTCTTGTAGAAAGGCCGAGGCTGCTGAAAACGCTGTCTCTAGCGATACCATGAAGAAAACTGATGATAATATCATACAGAACGAGGATACCGAAGTCGTTGTCGGCGAGGTCATGAGTCAGGAAGAGGCTTCTGCAAAGACCAGAGCGCTACTGCGACAGGATTCGACTAAGCCACCGTTCGGCTCCTACATCACGAAGAGCAATGAACTGATTCAGAAGACGAAGTATTCTTTGCCGCGTAATGAGCAGAAGATTCTTTTTATGCTGCTCTCTAAAATCGACCAGAAGAGCGATTTGGATGCATCGAAATACTATACCATCACATTTCAGGAATTCTCAAAGCTGACGGGCGTTAATATGATGCGCACCGGATACCGTCCGCATCTGCAGCAAACGGTTGAGAACCTCGAGAACCGTACCTTCTGGGTGCCGGATGGTCCGGACGCTATCAAGTCGGTTTCTTGGGTCAGCAAAGGGTTCTATTGTAAACTTCAAGGAAAAGACCATCAAGATGCGCTTCAACCCCGATATCTGGCGGGACATTGCGCAGCTGACCAGCAACTATACTTCCTATAGCATCGAATATCTTCTGATGATGCAGAGCACCTATTCGATGCGTATTTACGAGATTATCCTTTCCTACGATAACGGCAATCGAGATTACTCGTATAATAACGGTTTGATTTTCGAGCCGGTAACCGAGGAAATCTTGCGCAAGTTCCCGGACAAACGCAGCGAACTCGTTGGTTATAAGTACAAGATGTTCGACATTGAGGAGTTTAAGGGGAATGCTCTCGATGCCGTCCAAGGATGAAATCAATAGAAGCCAGAACCGCAAAAAAGACGAAGAACGATACAAGCAGCGAACCAAAGTTCAGCCGTGAAAAAACAGTCGCGGAGAAATACAAGGTATTCTCTGATTTTGAGAAGAATGTTTTGGCTCCCGTCAAGAACGAAATCAATGAGATGACGGACCTCTGGTTCGACTATGTACCTGTAAGAAAACGCGGCGTTCGCAAATACGAGTATCTTTATATCTTCATCAAGTATAAAAACGCTGAAGAGATGAAGAAGGTCAGAGCCTTCCACGAAGAGCATCAGAACTTCGAGAGCGAGGTTGCCAGAAAACCTCGTAAAGCACGCCGCGTAGTAAGCGATGAGACACTCGAACAGTACAATCTGCCGTTGTCTGATTCTGTGCTCGGTATGAGTTACCGCCTTGCCCGAAACGAAGTAAAGGCAAAAGCACAGTATCAGGATTACGAAGAGAAATTGTCCGCTAAGGAACGAAATATCTTCAACGATGTCTTTACGATTCTCGGGCGAATCTGACCAATACCAAGAGTCAGGACCAGGCAGAAGAAGCCCTTGCCGCGCTGAACCGAATTATCAAAGACAACAACGGTTTGAAGACTTGGGCTTTCGGAATCTGCTCGAAGTACAAGCATATGCTGGAAGCGGACGGGGGGAACCAAGAGCGCACATTATTACCGTAAGGTGATTTTCAACGACCTTGTAGAGAACTCCGCCGCAACGATTGCTTTCGGCGAGCAAAGCCTCGCAGCACTCGAATCCGGCACAGCACCCAAGACAAACTACCTCGCAATGTTCGATGATGTATGATGATAGCCCGCCGATTGGCGGGCTATTTCTTTTGCAGAAAAATAAATCACAGCAACATGAACGCAAGTCTTTGAGATTTTCTTGTCGCAAATTTAATATTTCAAATCGGCAGGAATCGTGTTGACTTTACTTCTTTGCATGTTATAATTAAGACATTGAGTGCTGTCGCATTTTATCCCAGAGTTTTCTCCTTGATTGCTTTTTGCTGAAATTTTTAGCGCACAGCAACATGTACGCAAGTCGCAAGAAGGGAAAGACAGCTGAAAACAGCTTTCTGCGGATTTACAGCAACATAGACCGGAGTCTTTGACACTTCTGCGTTCAGAACGGAAACGTAGAAGTGTGAATCACAGCAACATGTACGCAAGTCTTACGCAAAACGAGGTAAATGAAATGGCTGCAAAGATTATCACAATCGCCATCGAGAAGGGCGGTACGGGCAAAACCGTCACAGCCTCCAATCTGGCATATCTGATGGGGGAGGACGGCAAGAGAGTTCTCTGCATCGACACAGACCCGCAGGGCAACCTGACCAGTGCGCTGAGTGACGGTCAGGGCGAGATTGCTGGCGGCATGTATGACGGCAAGGCTCTATACGACATGTTCACTGGTTTCCGTTATACCAATACTAAGGATTATATCACGGAGACAGAATACGGCGATAATGTCCAGATGATTCCTGCCAGTTCTCAGACACCTCGTATCAACCAGAGAATGCCGGAACTGTTTGAGGATGCTACCATCATAGCAAAGAAGGACAGTTCTAAGCAGATTGCCAGCATTGCTGATTTCCTTTTACTATTTCCTGAGCCAGGTCCGCGATGAGTACGATTATATCCTCATTGATACCCAGCCAACCCGCGACTCTCTGCTTTTGACGAATGCTATCAACGCGGCGGATTATGTTTTGATTCCTACCATGTGTGAAGCAAACTCTCAGGAATCTGCTTTTCGTACCTTTGCGCTCTGCAACGAGCTGTGCAATACGCCGGGAAGCCGTCTGAAGGGGGTAGGGGTGCTGCTTACTTCTGTCATGAAGAAGGCTGCTGCGACTCGTCTGATTCGTGCGCAGTGCCAGGAAGTTTTGGGCTCCCTCTGTTTAAGTCTGAGATTCCACATAGCCTTTCTGTCGGTATGGCTGTCACCAACCACCAGCCGGTATGCTTCTCTGCTGCTAAGCAGCCGGTATCTATTGCTTATAAGCAGGCATACAAAGAACTCAAAAAGAGCGCCTTGCAAAGCTGGAGGTGAAATAAGATGGCTCTGACAAAGAAGAAGGGAACTAAGGCAACGCCGAAGCTTCCGGACATCAATGCTCTGAAACAGGTAAACAGCAACGACGCTGGTGCTTTTCTATAACTCACTGTTCTCGGCACAGCATAAGGTCGAGTATGCAAACAAGGATATTGCACTCTCGAATATCCGCACGAACCCCGACAACGAGATTTTCCGTAATCTGGACGAGGAAGATGATATCCGAATCCTGTCAGAAGATATCAAGCGCAATGGTCTGATGCACAACCTGGTAGTCTTCCCGAGCGAGGAAGAGGGGAGAGAGGTCTATGTACTCCTTTCCGGTGAACGTCGTTTCCGCGCTCTGAAGTATCTGGAAGAGCAGGGAGATTCCTCTTGGAATGTGGTACGCAACTGCAATGTGATTACCACGCCTCTTACCGCAAATGAGAAGAAAGTTCTCCTCTATAGCGCGAACCTTCAAGTTCGCGGCGGCTTCGGCGATGAGGCTGTTCGCCGTCAGGCAATCGCTGAGTTCATCAACTGCCTGCAGCAGGCACCTTTACAATATGAGCAGGGGAAGAGGCGCTCGGAGCAACCAAGACCGTGAGTTCCGTCAATCCTCGTACCATCGAGCGTGATGCCCGTATTGAGGATAAGCTGCAAGGTGCTTTGAAGGAGCTTCTTAACGCGAAAATTCTGACCCGTAGCGAGTGTGAGACCTATCTGCGCTTTGAGGACGATAAGCAGGAAGAGATTGCCAAACGCTTTGTTGCATTGAGTAACATAAGCTGCTATGGTGATGACTCTGAGGGAGCAGGGAAGAACCACATCGAAGTGATGCGCGATACCCTGCACGACACTTTCCGTGAATACCTGTTTGATGTACAGCGGCAGGGGACAACAAAGGACTACGATGATGCTTTTACGAGAAGGTTTTTTGCAGTATTTTTTGATGAAAAACATCAATGACCTGAAAGCAAAGGCAGAAGAATATGGCAAGGCAAAAAGAGTCCAGCTCTGCCGAAGAAGTAGCAGCCATTGAGCATGCCGGTCAGAGAGAGGCTGCTCGGGATTTGGTGAAGAAGGAACGGATGTTGCCGAGAATAATACCAGCATCATCCAGAAAGCTACCCGCGCATGGTGAAGAAACTGCAGCAGGCATATACCAGCAGGAACTTCGTCAAGGCTCTTCGTGGCGTTTCTAAGGAATCCCGTGAAGCTGACATTGCGGCTCTGAACGAGGTAATTGATATCGCAACGAAACTCAAAGAGAAGATTGAGTCTATCGAGTAAGGCGGGGCGCATCGATGGAAAAACGACAAGACAAGAATCCTCGTACGCTTTCGACCGGAAATCTCTGAATGCTTCGAGTTACAGGCAATCTATGAGGGATTGCGCGTTGGCACCATTGCGAACCGGGTCCTGCGTGAGGAAATCGAAAAAGTGAGAATGGCAGGGAAGGGGCATATTATAACCCGAGATTCTTCTGAGTTCGAGGAATACGAAACAGCAGGGGAGGGGAGTGACCCCGTCTATGTTCTCCCGAACGCCAAGGAAGTCATTGCGTATATGCCGGACCAGGCTCGCAAACGCGGTACGAAGGTAGCCAACAACAAGCAGATTTCATTCTATCTGACAGACGATGAAATTAAGGTCCTCAACGAAGTCGTGTATGCGCAGGATATGTCCGTATTGCTATAGATTGCGGAGAAATCGTAACCTATCGGTTTGCAATCCTGGCACTCCTTTTAAACGCTCCTGAACTTGCAAGAAGAGAACCGATTGCGTGGCATTGACACTGCTTCATCACAGATGGGGCGGGGGAAGGGCACAGGCAAAGCCCTCTAACGCTTGGGAGTATAAGGACCCTCGTGCAGACAAGAAGTCCGCAGAGGCGCGTTTCCGTGGCTGTGAGAGCGAGCGTCCAATAAACAGCAAAAAGAGACAGATACGATTCCAGAGATTCTGGGAACGCGTCTGTCTCTTTTTTTGTGTGAAAGGGAATACCGAAAAGGGTGCGACATTTTTTTTCAAGAAGGGTAGGGGGACTAGCAAGCAATGTGGACTTACGAACAGATACTTTGTGAATATTGTAACTAAGTTGCATAATGGAAGTTCACAGCAACACGAACGCGAGTTTTTTGAGAAAACACTGAATTGCGAGAAGCAGCAGGAAAACAGCTGATACCGTAAGCTGCAGTGATTAGTTTCGGCCTATGATATTTGTACTCTGACACAGTTCCGTTCTGGACTAAGCTGCCGCGTATCAGTACACCGCGAACCTGTAGGTCTGTGCTGACCATTAGCAGCAACGGTATGATGTTGAGCAGTGTATCAGCGGCGGTAACACCAACTGCCAATCGCATGGTGATGCAGCAGTACATTGTGTACAGAATGGGTTGTGTTGTACAGTTTGTTCGCATCGAGATGTCTGTATGTCATTGTTCGTTCTCGAGCGCTTACAAACGCGCAATTTCGCTGGTTGACAGCAGCTGTATTCACAATGTACGCTGTATCGTCTATAAAATCTGATATGGTCCTATAAACTCCCCTATATTTCGCAAATTCCTATTTAGCGAAGTTGCATATTGTTCTTTCCCCCCGCAAACAAAAAATAGCCCCGCCGACGAACAGCGAGGCCTTATGAGATGATTAGAACTGATAGTTTGCCAGCTTGCGAACAAAAGTTCTTCGCGGGTAGCCAAATCAGATGTGGCACCGCTGATGACCGTCCAGGTAGCTGCAGCTGCATAGTTGCCAGTGATAGAACCAGCCTGCACCCAGTTGGCAAGCGAACGCATAGAGTTCACGTTGCCATCGGTGGCACCGAACCTTGCACAGATTTCAGCAATTTCCTTGACGAAGGCAATCATCTGCTTCAAAGGTACGGTATCATCGCATCCGGTCATACCGCGAATACGGCTTTCGATAACAGCCTCAGAGGGCGTGACCATATCCATGATGATGTGGTGGCGGTCAATGAACGACTGGTTCAAAGGCCGGCAACCTTCCAGGTCGATGTTCAGCGTAGAAATGATGATGCAGTCAGGATGACGATGCAGCATCTCACCTGTCGGCAGCACCACACAGCCAGTCTCATCGAGCAGACCGTTCAGACCGGGCATAACAGCAGGACGAGTAATCAGAGACGGCTCTTGCAACTCGCAGACCCAACCGTTACGGATAGCGCGAACCAGAGGACTCTCCACATACTTGAAGCCGTTCTTGCAGGCATCTGCACAAAGGCTCAGCTGCTTGCGGAACAGTTCTGTCATGCACTCAGTCTCGGTAGCATCCGGCTTAGAAACGCCCGTGATAGCCATGTATGCGTTCACAGGGTCAATGCTGATATCGGTGGCGCTCGGCAGGTTCTTGAACAACTCGGTATTGATACTCTCAGAAGTGGCAGAAGAATCGACCGGCATCATATCGCCGATGAAGTTGTACATCTCAGTGCCCGCATTGCAGGTAATGAAGGTGTACGGCAGACCCAAACCAGCGGCAATAGCACGCGCACCTGCAGTCTTACCGACAGACGGGTCACCGCGCAGCATGACATTCGTCATCGGGCGCTTAGAACCACGAGTTTCGGCAATCAGATGGCAGACGGCAACAACTTCCTTAGGCAGGATATATTCGTCGCCAATCTGCGGGACGAGACCCTTCTCTTCTTCGGACAGAACACGATTCTTATCCGCGAAAGTACCAACAAACTTTCTGGTGGACTTGAAAGAAGGAATCTTAGACTGACCAGTAGCTTTCAGGTTCATAACCTTGAAAGTGCCATAAATGGTGGAAGGAGCAAACTTTGCACTTCTCACCTGTGTTTCAGTCAGACGGCGCACCGATGTGTTCGAGGGCGAGGCAGGATTCAAGTCACCTTTCTGCATGGCATCATGAATCGTACCAGACATCTTACACGCGAGTTTCTGGCGAAGCTTATTGTTTTGCTCAGGCGTGTTGCAATACCGTGTGAAAGCATTCTCGAAACCGTCGATATTCTGGAGGAACAGACCCCACATTGCAAAGAAGAACGGCGCATAGCCGACCCTTGTCACATCAACGGAACCCATACCGACAGAGGCACCGAAATACCCTGTCGTATTATCGTAGCTGAGGCAAAGCGAATTGCCGGTAGGTGCGGACGGTGCGGATGCCAGCGTAAAAGCAGTCGTTATAGACCCCATTCAGCAAGGCAGTTACCTGTTTTGTTGACGGAATATGCGCCTACCGTGATACCGGCATTTACCATCTCGGCGCGGCACAAAGCTTTTTGCGAAATCCAAAAACAATAAGCCTTGCGAGCAAAGATTGGTATTCTGAAACGGGGCTTCCTGATAGATGGAACACGCATCTGGGTCGTTTATGAAAGCCGAGCCATCATAAAGACCCTTGTCCTTTAGGTATGCGGGAATTGCGGAAGCCTGAACATTTGCCATGCCGGTAGCACTCCACATAGCGGAAGAAGAAACTTTAGCCATTTTTTTTGTACACTCCTTAAAAATTATGCCGGAACCTTTCAAGAAGAAAAAGTCCCGGCGTTGTTATAATGATTTTTAGAATACGCCCGTATAGCCTGATAGCGCAGCTCGCGGGGTCTTGGAATTAGAACGGCAGGTCATCCTCGTCGATATCGGCGAAGTCGTCACCCGTGTAGTTGCCGTAGGAAGGCTGTGCAACAGCAGGTGCAGCAGGAGCAGCCTGAGCAGGAGCAGCCGGTGCGGCGGCAGGAGCAGCCTGAGCGGGAGCAGCAGTCACAGCAGGAACATCATCATTCTGAGAGGCGTTCTTGCGACTTGCGAAAGATGCCTTCTCGACCCATACCGTATAGGAGGTGCGGTTCTGACCGTCCTTGTTCTGGTACTGGTTGCTGGTCAGCACACCGACAAGCATGATGGGGTCACCCTTATGGAAGTGAGCGGCGATGAACTCGGCAGTCTTGCCGTTCGCGGCGCAGGATACATAAGTGGCGTTCTCCCAGTTGCCGTTCTTCTGATAAGAACGGTTGCTGGCGACGGTAAAGGTAACCATCGTGCCGCCGTTCTGGGTGTTGCGCGTCACCACATCAGCAGTCAGATTGCCCATCAGCAAGCCTTCGGAAAAGCCGCCGTTGACATCGTGCTGGATAGTGGCTGCGCTCAGATAGTCATAGAACTTTTTCTGACCATCCTTCTCGTAGTTGGCCGGACTCGAAACGACCGGAAACCAGAACGCTGGCACCCTTGGTAAGCTTGGCACGCAGGGTGTCGCTGATGAACTTCTTCGGGGCGCGGACAGGGATGAAAGACGCATCCTTGTTCTGACCACGGTTGACAGCAACGCGGAAGCTGACATATGTGTTGTTGCCGATGTTGAACTCCTCTGCATCTGCAGTCAGATGACCGATAATAGCGAAATTGTTGACGTTAGTCATGATAATTGTCTCCTTTCAAAAGACGAAATTTAAAATAAAAAAAGCAGACCCCTATGTGAAATAGGAAGTCTGCCTTTCGACAAATTGTGAATCGTACGAGCGCAAAACGCATGAAGTAGAATGGTATCTATCGTACAATACCTATTCTATTCGGTTCGCACACCTCGTCAAGCAAAAAGAACAAGAAATTTATACGATAGACGCATGGTCTACCAGCCATGTATAGACCTTATCGAACAGAACACTCTGGTTGAGGAATTCTTCGCCGTAATAACTCTTTGCCTGTTTGACAGAGAGTTCATCGTTGCCGAAATAGGCGTTCACATCTGCGTCCGTGACCTTGATGTGCTGCTCCTCGGCGATAGCCTGGAAGATAAGCAGGCTCGTGACGCTGTTCTTGATTTGGTCGTTGTAGGTATCGAGCAGAGCATCCTCAGACTCGGCACCTACCTGCTGCAGGTACTCCTCCTCCTCGGAGATATTGTAGCTGGCTGCAATCGCCTTGATTTCCTGACGATAGGACTCACGCTGGTCATCAAGGATACTCTGGGGAATCTCACCAACCGTAGTGTTGTCGATGATGTAGCTGTAAACTGCAGTCTTCAGAGAATCGCGCTCGTAGGTCTCGGTGTAATACTGCTTCAACTTCTCGACGGTATCTACCGCAGAACCATCACTCAGAACAAAGCCATCCTGTGTAGCAATATTGTCCTTCACATTCTGGTCGGTCAGCTTGATTTCATCGACTTCTTTCAAGGTGATGCGGAAAACAACATCCTGACTGGCCAGCGCAATCTCATTGCCTTCGAGGTCAGTGGTGGCAGGGTACTCGTCCGGGGAAAGTCACCGTGATGTCAAAAAGACCTCACCGGCGAAATGTCCAATCAGCTGGTCCTCAAATCCGGAAACAAAATACCCTGCTCCGATAACGATTTTGGAATCACCTGCCGTGCTTCCGGTAAACCGCTCGCCGTTATAAGTGCCCTCATAATCGACAACGACCTCATCGCCAGCCTGAGCGGGCGTTCGACTTTCACGCGGTCACCGTAGCTGCTCGTAATCTGGCTGATAGTAGAAGTCACAGAGGCATCCATATCCTTCAAATCGAGTTCGTCGCGGGGAATCTGGATGTTGGCGTAATCAGCAGGCAGAGTAACCAGCTTCTTTGCCTTGACACCCTTGAAATAACCGTTCTTTTTCAGACCAACACCGTAATCAACGGTGACGGTCTCGGTAGAGGTCTCGGGCGTAGCGGATTCACCGGTTGCAGTCTCCCCCCGTTGCGCTGGAAGAAACAGTAGAATCGGCAGCGGGAACAGCTGCCTTCTTGCCGCAGCCTGCCAGCATCACGCTTGCAGTCATAACGACGCTCAGAATCATTGCGATATTTTTCTTGTTCATGCGATACAATCTCCTAAATGCTATTTATTGAAGTCCCAGAACTGAGGTCAGCAGGTCGGCGTTGTTCGTGAACGCCATGACGTTGCCTTCATCGGACTCGATGAGATATGCCTCGGTATCATTCACATTCGCATAGTCGCTGTGCGTGACAGCAGCGCCGCTCGCAGTCGTCCCGGCATCATCGAATGCGATGGTCTCGGAATCATAAGAAGACGGGGGTAAACTTGACCTCACCATCGCCGTTCTTAACAAGTGCCAGACCGTTCGAGAAGGAAGCCTCGCAGCCATCAGCAGTTACGGCAACACCATTGAGCGTGATGTTACCGGACCCCTGTGCGGGCACAGCCTTTTCGAGCATATCAGCAACAGCAGTGCGGACAGCTGCATTGCCTTCATCGTCACCGGCAGAACGAGTACCGACCACGACCAGCACCTGACCGTTTCCGGCGAAGCGCATACCCGAGACCGTGAAACTCTCATCGGTCTGCTCCTCTGCGTACTGGGCAGCACCGGTATAGGAATCGGCAACCATACGCACAATGTAAGTGGCACCGTCCTTCTCAAAGGACAGGCTCTTGCCATCGTACTGGAAGGTCTCAGCGGCATCCACAGGAACAACAGCACCGGTCCCATCCTCAGACTGAATCAGGACATTGATGCCCCCATCGCCCACCGGCGACCATCAGAGGTGAGAGCCGTAGACGGGGCGACCGCAGCCTGCTCGGTGAACGAAGTATCCTCTGCGACATTTCCGGTCACAGAGAACGAACCGCCAACAGCGGGAATCGAGGACTTGTCAGCATTCTTGTTCTGAACCATCGTCATACCCATCACACCGACTGCCGCGACCATCACGGCGCAGCTAACACCGAGAATGACATTGCTGCCGCCCTTCTTAGAAGGTTTGGCATCCTTCTTGTTCGTCTCGGGCTTCTTATCTTCCTTGACCTCTGCCTTTTTGTCCTTTTTTGAACTTGTCCTTTGCAGGAACATCTTCGGTCTTAGTCTCGGATTTCTCCTTATCGGGAGTCTCCTCAGCCTTTTCAGGGGCAGAATCCTCCTTCTCTTCAGGAGCGGCGGGCTCAGATTTAGGAGTCTCTTCTTTCTTCTCCTCGGCGGTATCTTCCTTTTTCTTGGTATCAGCAACCGGAGTCAGAGAAGTGGCGAACTCCTCTTTCGGGGCTTCGATATTCGTCTCGAACTCTTTCTGCTCCTGCGTAGGAACAGCGAGACGATTCTTAGTCTTTTACTCATGTGTTTTCAATCCTCCTGACCATCAAGCGCGGTTAAAGCAGGCAACACGAACATTGTACGCATCACCCAAGCAAGTATAGACGATGAGTTCTGCGCTGCCCCAAACGACAGTGCCGTCATCTTTCTGGAGCGCATCATAGCCCGTCACATCGTTGTGACCATTGAACGCATCCACGCAGACATAGTTGATTTGCTGTCCGCCCGGCGTGATGACATATGCCGTAGACCCAACCGCCACGGAAGTCAGCGATTCAAGTTCGTTGTCAGCCACGATATTGCTGCCGCCATCCTCAGGACGATGCGGGAAAATCGCAGCACTGTCGGTCCGGTTGCAGGTATCCTGAGATGTGTTGTTGTACAGCGCGACATCAATACCCGCAGCAGGGATATACAGCCGTCCGCAAAAATCCGGATAGTTGTAGTCGTCCGCAGACCTGTTGGCGGGATTTTCCTGCGCGGATTCCTGAGCAGTGCCGTCCGGCTTCTTCTCTTCGCTCTCTTCCTTTTCAGGTTTAAGCTTTGCCTCGATTGCCCCCAACGGACCCGCAGTGCTGACAGTTGCGTCCAGTGTCCCGACTTCCGTGTTCAGGACCTGTATACCCAGAAGCTTTGCTTCACAGGTATCAGAATCAAGAGCGGATGCAAGAGCCGTTTCCTCCTGCGCAGCAACAACGGCTTTCGTCACCGTCTGCGCAGCTGCCTTTTGCATCTCTGCTTTTTCTGGGCCGCATTCAGAGCCAGCACCGAAGTCAGCAAGGCTGCGACACTCAGAAGCAGTGCCGCAAAACTTTTTCAAAGTACCCATGATGTTCCTCGGTTCTAGGTTAGCCGTTTTCCGATTATGGTTGAGAGTTAAAACGGTCCAGAAACGCTGCTCAACCAATTTCCATTATTATCCGTTCGCAAGAATGTGCAAGTGCCGGTTTCAATTCAGGAATTTGCCGTAAAAACGTATCAAATACCATCGAAGCGCATCTGCTCGCCCTCCGAATACGGTTCTGGTTTCTTGGATTGATTTGCTTTCTTCTTACCGCCGCCTGAACTTTTTCGTGGTTCTGTTCTGAAACCCTCTACCGAACAAAGAAGCATCATTGCGGTTATCCGCTTCCGGTTTTTCTTCGCAGGAGCAGGAGCAGGTGCCGTAGCCGGTTTGGAAGTACTAGATTCCGGGGTTTTCGGCGTTTTCGCCTTTTGAGGCTTTTGCAGGTTTTTGTTTAGGCGCAGGCTTTTTCTTCCACGGGCACAGGATTCTCCTGTTTCGTAAAAGGCGTTCACCTTAACGGGATTCTCTGTGCCGGAATCAGAAGACTTCTCCGAATTAGCAGGAGCCTTATCTTTCTTTCCGTTCTGGTCAGACTCCATCCCTGCCGGTTTCGGCGTGATTTCTTTTGGCGGGCGGTTTAGAGTCGGTTTCTGCAGGTTCGAGTTCCGGTTCAACAGTGAGTTCAGGTTCCGCAGTCTCCAACTCGATTTCAGCCTCGGTGTCAGGCTCAATCTCGGGAACATCTTCCGCCAGCCAGCTACCCATGTCAAAGGACTCGGAATCGTCTTCGTCCTCCTCGATGCCGGACGGGTCGAAGGTAGTGGGTGTCGGCAATGTTGCTTCCAGTGCCGCGAGTTCCCGCTCCAATGCCGCAGCATCGTCTTCATCATCAGAAGCTAAAAAGCCGCTTCCTGTTCAAAGAGACAAGCGCTGCATCGGCATCATGTTCAGGGTCAGCAGTAAGGCTTACTTCCCCGCATCTTCGTCTATGATTTCAGCATCCAGAGCGAGGGGTATCGTCTGCTGCCTCATCCGTGTCCAGAGAAACATCGTCAAGAACGGGCAAATCGGGCTCGCTTGAGGCTTTTTGCTGGCTCAGAGGGTAACGACACCCCTTTCGGCTTAAACGCAGGATTTGACGCCTCAGGCTTTGTCTGGTGGGGCGTGTCCGGGATGGACTCGACATCCGTGGGTTCTGGCGGCTTGCTTTCGGCTTTCTGTTCCGGTTTCTTGGGCGTTTCCGGCTTAACCGTTACAGGTTCCGGCTCCGGTTCAGCTGTGCCGTACTTGTCCATGATGTTTTGCAGGATGATGGATGCCGCTGAAGGGACTACATCCGTCTCCTCATTACCGTCTTTTTGACGGTTCTTTCGGACGTTTGATGAACTCGCAGGCATCATCCCATGCAGAATCCGGCAGAAACGGGATGTTGATGTAGATAAGTCCCGTAGCAGCCAGAATCAAAACGACCGACACGGTAAAGCTGACGGAATACAGCAGCAGGGAAAAGAAATACAGTGCCGCCGCCACGCTTCGAGCCGTGCGGCAGATGGTTTTTACCTTTTCTTCCTGCACACCTTCCAAGTCAACCGGCGCATACTTATCGTGGTGGTTTTCAAACAGGGCATAGTATTTCTTGCCGCCGATTTTATACTGATGCAGGGATAGACTTAACGGCTCGCCTTTGCTTGCCGCAAATGCCGCTTTGAATTTTTTCGCGCTTCTTTGCGGGAAAGATGCACCGCCACATAATCTTTGCTTCCCTTGGCATCGAGTTTTAAGGCAGTGTTACCGGATTCCGTCACAACGAGTTCAAGCGCGGAGGCTTCTACTTCTTTGCTATGACGGCGGTACTTCCTTCCCATAGAAACCACATCGGTAAGCGAACGCCTGTCCTTCGTCACCTTGAATGCAAAAACAGAGCATACTAGGCATAGAAGAGTGTTGTTGCAAAAAGTTCAAGGCTCATCATCCTCCACATCCGTTTTGCTCTCATTCTCCGATGACGCCGATTCCTGCTTCTCATTTTCAGATTCTTGTACCGGACGGTTCTTTCCACGACGCAACAGCCCCTCTTTCTGAACTTTCGCCTTGACGGAATTCTGTTCGATAGCGACAAGGTTATCCTGCGTCAGTCGTTCGCCGTCTCCGGCGCAAAACAGCATATCGTAAAGTGCTCCGATATGATATTCGCGGTCACGGGGCTTTACTTGCAGGAAGATATCATATTTGCCGTTCTTATCCAGATACTCGCCATCTTCATTCACAGGGATGAACCGCCATGTTTCCATCGGCTCTAATCCCGCTCTTGATTCATCCGCATTGACCGCCAAAGCGGTGACCTTTGATATACTTGTCGGCTTTGCTGTTTTTGAGCATTGTTAAAAAATTCCACAAGGAAGTATGCCGCAACTAAGACTCCGGCACCGAATGTCGGAAGGTTTTCGTGTATAGAGCCAGAAAGGTTCCGACGAAAAGGACAAGCATGCGGCGACTATAAGCTTTGCCTTTTGCGCATTGAGCATATCATTCATATTTATTTATAAAACGAGAGCCTGTCCGATATAGTATCAGACAGGCTTTAGAGCATCTTGATTTGTAGTGAAGCTGCCCGCCCGTTTGACCCCTTTCCTAGAAATCTGAATCTCAGAGTGCGGTTACTGACCGGAGGTCAGGGTGAATCCGCTGCCGTCCAGCAGGCTTTTCAGGTTTCCGTCTGTCAGGTTAGCACTGGACAGCGGGACCTTGTATTCGCGGCCATCAGCGGTACGCACCGTAGCGTAGAACTCGATGGTGACATCACCGCTCAGGTCGATGCCATTGAGGGCATTCTCACTGGTGCCGCTGCTTTGCTGCAGCTGAGGCTGGCTGACTGTCGAGGCATTGCCATCACCCGTGTTGGACGGGATAGGTGCCGGAACGCCAACCTGTTTGCCGGTCACAGCAGTCAGGACATTATTCACACCGTCATAGACAGCAGGAACATAGGCATATCCCAGCGCACCGCCGCCAATAACGGCTGCAAGGACCACGGCAACAATGACGCCAGCCTTGGACTTCTTCCTGGCCTTCTTAACAGGCATATTCCCGTCAAAGCCCTCACCCTGCACCTCAGCAGGAGCGGATTTAGCCTTACCACGCTTCTTGTCGGCATGGGCATTCTTCTTGTCCTTACCTTTCCCCTTATGGAACATCTGCTTCTTGTCCGCAGCGTTCTGCTCGGCGGCGGGGTCCTGTGCCACAGGTGCAGGAATATCCTGTGCAGGCATATCGGCAGGAGCATTCATCTGCGTATCATAGCCCTTCTGGACCGGCTCGTTCTGGTAGTGCATTTCAGGAACGGCTTGCGTTCTGAGGCATGACAGGCTGCTGAGGCTGTGCGGGCATCTGCATCTGCGGCTGGTAGGAAGGCTGAGCGGGTTCTTGAACCTGCGCGGCGGGCTGCTGGACCGGTTCCTGACTCGGCTCAGGCTGGGTCATGCGGGGCTTTGCGGGAGCCATTCGAACGATGGTGGATGCAGGGTTCATGGCCTGATTCTTAGCGATGAGGGCATCGACCACTTCCTGCTTGACCTTGCGCACCGTGCCATCCGGAAGGATGACAGAACGGTCTGCATAGACATTGACCTGAATTTTTTCGCCGTTGTAGGTCGTAGTGACCTTACCAACGGGCTGACCGAGATTCTGTGTATTGTCCATTTTGAATATCTCCTTTATATGAAAAACTAATGGAATCTGAATATCGAAGCGATTGCATTTGCCGTACCCTGCATCAGGACATTCCCGCAGCAGAGAAATACGGCAAAAAGAATCCACGCTGAATGTGTCCCGTGGCAGCACCAATGGCAAACCATGCAGCGAAGCCCAAGAGCAAGAGCCAGATAACGGCATAAAAGACAACGCCGAATCTAGCAAGGAAAATCCAGAATCCGCCGGAATCCGATTTCCGGTTATTGCACTCGGGACACGATGCCGTGAGGTTATGAAGATTATTGATGTTGCCGTCCGGAACCAAGACGCGATAAGTCCGGTGTTTGTTCGCAAGGCTGATAGAAACGATATGGTCCACCTGCATCGTCTTTTTCAGCATGATGCGCCCGCAATAAGGACAGAGGTAATACTTGCCCATGAATCCGGGATGGGCTCGAATGTATAGATAGCGGTAGTCGTCCGACCGCTCATATTTCAGTTTTTTGGACATAGCCATCACTTACAAGAAGTGGATTTCGTCCAGGGATGCTCCGGCGGCTTGCGGCGAGTCGGGAATCCTTCCGGAAGATGGTCCGGGAACTTCAACCCATCAGCCTGTGTACCGCTGTTCAGTTTCTCCCACTCATGCACCCCAGGCAGAGAATTCCATACCATGCGTCTGCTCCCAGATAGAGAGGTCACCATAAGAGATGCCCCCGAGATTAGAAAGCTTGGCACGCATGTTGAGTTCTGCTGCGCTGGTAGCGATACGATTGTTCTCTTTCATTTTTGCTTCCTCACGTTTCGTCTGTTCCCGCTCCATTTTGGTCCGTGCGTTACTGCGCTGGGCTGCATTGCGGCGGTTCTGGTTATAGCATACAGGGCAATAAAGGCGATTCCCGCGTGCTTCGATAGGTGCTCCACAGATTTTGCAGTGTACGATTTTACCAATTTCGCTTGCCATAGAATTGCTCCTCCTTTTTTAAGAGCAGTGGTCGTATTGTGTATAAAATACAACCATGAATTAAAAGTGTGATTCAGGAGCCCCATGCGTCATTCCCCACATGAGGTTCTACGGACTATTCACAAGCAGGATAAATCCAGCCGGATTCATGGATAAAGTGCATTTAATACAAGCATGAATCAGCGCAAAAAAAGTGCAGGAAAGAAGCCTTACTGTAACAGAGACAGTAAAGATTCAATATCGCAGCCCCATAATAGCGCTGACAAGGCGGTAAACGCTCGATGCTTCTTCTCCGAGAAGTAGCTGCTGTTGATACCAACCTGCTCAGCCAGTTTGGCTTCATCTGTGCCGTTTGCACCATACTTCTCGTTCACGACAAAGCATAAGGACATCGTACAATTTAGAATCTCCGGGGAAATCCTTCACCAACTCGATAGCACCCCGGATGAGGTGGGCGTACTGGACAAGCACCTGTGCCTGATGGCATCGCGCATCGCTTTCCAGTGTGTTGCCGCCCTGTGCGAGAATCCGCAAAGACCGGTTCTCGTCAGCAACGGACGGATTGACGATTCGGGAATATTCCCGCAGCAGCACCTCTGTGTTATGGTAGAGGTAAGCAGCTTCTGCTGTTTTTGCTTCGCCCTCATTCGGTGCTAGTTGCATGACTAAAGGTTTGATGGCGTCTCCGGCAATCGCCGTAACATCCTCAACGATAGAATCGAAGTTATTGCGGATAGTGACTGCCGTAACAGGGTCGCTGTCAAGAATCGAACCCCTGAGCATCGCCATCGCAAAGGCTAATACGGCTCGGCTTGCTGGCTGGATTCATGAACACAGCCTTGTTCATTGCCTCATCAATCTCATCCACCAGCTGCTGGCAGCGGGCGAAGAACAGCTTTCTCATTTCAAAGGCGAAGCTGAGGCTTGCACCCGCCCATAGACGATTCGAGGATACGCTGGATGTTGCTCATCCGCCAAACCGATTCATCCTCATTTTCCTCTTTTTCAGCTTCTCAATAAGCGCATCAATGTCCTGCGCCTTCAAAAGCCACTGAAGAGCCGGGTAACACAGCAGTGCAATCACGACGAACTTTTCATTCGACCCCTTGCAAGCCATGCGGTTTGCATGACGGGCAAAAGACCCGCGAACGATTCACGCCGTTGTATTCGATGAATGTGCGTCTGATGTCCACTACGATTCCCTCCGATGACAGAACCGAACTCAGAAAATCTTTGAGTTTGGCTTCGGTAATTGCAATATCGTTGTTATTTTCCGCTTGCATCCTGCGTTCCCCTTTCGTTCAGGATTTTCAGCTGGCTGTACAGTTCAGCCATTGCATCGTTGCGAATCGTTGAACCAAGCAGGCTGTTATTACTAAAGAATAGATGGTATCCGCGCTCATCACAGAGTCGGCGCAGTTTCTGGCAAAGCTTGAAGTTATGCACAGGACAGTCGATTCCTGTGTTCACCGCATTGATATAAGTACGGTAGTTGTCGGAATTGATTTCATCTGAGGTATACACAAGCACCTCGCGGTCGTAAGGAAGTTTCCGCTCCTCACCGTCCTCAGCACCGAGCACATAGATGAGCTCGTTCAAAAACGACTCTCCCATCGTCTTGTTGTCGGCTTTCGATACCACCCTGTTGTGCGGCTGAACAGTATATCCATTCGGCTTCGTAAAGAGCACCTCGCTGCGAGTTACACCAATCGGCTCACCGTGGATGCGTGCCTGTTCCAGATACATAACGATTGCGTTTCCTTTTGCCATTTCAAACCCGCCTTTTCCCTTGTACTTAGTACAAGTATGTTATGCTGTGTGAAGGAACTCGAACCTTTTTCCTGATGCCATCTTCAATGGTATGCAATTCGCACAAACGCACAAGCCCTTTTTTGAGTGCTGAAACTATATCTTGTGTTTATGCCTGACATTATACCACAAGATATAGTGTTTTGCAAGAGAAAACGCTATCTGACCACTATATATTGTGTTTAAAAATATTATTTGCCATATATACGAATCCTGAGAGCACCTATAGCAGTGCTGAACCCAGACAAAAGCAGCACTATCCCAAAGTGAAACTATTGCATTGAATGTATCTCGATAACTGGAATTTCGACACTTTTTGACGACATGCATAGTTGTATTTAGTACAACTATTTGATATAATAAAGTCACGGCCCAATAAAAAAGTCATAGTTAGATGGCAGAAACGGGTCTGAATCAAGAACTGAGGTGATTGGAAAATGCTAACTCTCAAAATTAAAGAGGAAAATTACCGTAAGTTTGTGGAAGAAACATCGAAAAAAAGAGAAGACTGGATTAAGAGCATTTCAGACAGTGCCGTTGTAATCATGGAGCGGCAGCGCTACCTGATGGGCATGTCCAAACAAGAGTTCTACGGCGTGTTTCTCGGATGTCCGATGAATTCCCGCACATACCGGAAAATCGTTGAAAAGCAGATACTTGTCCCAGAGAACCTGCTGCTTTCTTTCTGCTTCACTTACGGGTACGACCTGAAACGATTCCAAGAAGTATCGGAGCTGATTGACACACACGATTACTTCGAGAACTATCAGCAAATTGGTGCTGCGATTGAATGTATCGGAAAGGGAGCCATTTACCAGCTGGCCGCAGCCACGCAAACAGTCTGCACTGATACCAGCCAGTATGCAAGACGGGCGATGCGGAGAGGCGCTCACAGCGTTTGCAAAGAAGAAGGAATACGATGAAGAGGTAATCAGAAATCCCGAAATCATCGAGTCGGCAGCTGCATCCGTAAACGCAGCTGTTGATGAGGCGATTGCCGAAAGAAAAGAAAGAGATGCACAAGAAGCGATATCCTACGATATCAAGTTAAAAGAACTGGTTTAAAAGCAAAAGACCGCTGCACCCGGTAATTTGGGTGTGGCGGTCTTATTTTGTGCGGCTCAGAAGAAAGCGTCAGCAATCGAGAGCAGCTGATTCATGTGTCCCTCGTCCGGTACGGATGCTTGTGCGGGTACAGGAGCGGCAGGAACATACGGAACAAAGCTTGGCTGTGGTGTGGGAGTAGGCTGTACAGGGGCAGGCTCTTGAATAATAGGAGCGGGTGTAGGCGTTTGTACGGGTTTAGGCTGAGGTTCCGTGGAGGGGGCTTCGGATTTCGAAAAATACCGGTTCAGGACCGATTCCATCGAATCTTCAACTGCGCGGCGGATATCAGTTTCCGATACATTCGATGCGCTGGATTCTTTAGCCTGGCTCAGTAAGACATTCGTTTTGAGGGAATCGAGCAGCGCATCCACGATGATAGGGGTGCGTTTTCCGTATCCTGCGTTTTTCAGAATCTCGTAAGCCGCTTTCTGTCTCGGGTCAGTGAAGTCAAACATCACCGGCAACCGAATCTGATTCGGGTTAGCTTTTAGGCAAGGCAGTTCACCTCGCTTCAACGGTTTTCAGCAGCCAGCTTACTCTCCGCCATCATTTTGAAACCTACTGCGTTAGCACGGGGTCTTCCACGAACAGGTTATCGTCCCGACCCAACTCACTCTCGATGACCGGACGCATCAGGCAGGAACCGCCGCCAATGAATACGGGATACGAGAGGGTCAAATCAACGCCCTTCTCTTTCAGGGTCCGGATAAGGGTCCGGGCATAGGAACGAGCGGTGCTGTGGACCAGTTCGTTGATTTCCCGACCGGGGTTGTAGCCTCTGCGCAGGACATTGTCGATGCTGTAGTCGTCCATATCCAGCTGGAAGCGGTTGCGAACCGCACGCTGTACCTCATCGTACATCTTGATGACGCCGTTGTTGAAGGATTCGCAGAAAGTCATATCGACTTGACCGCCGCGAGAACTTCACAACATCGGTCGTATATCCACCGATATCGATGATGTAGGTATATGCCTCGGGACGCGCCATGATTTGTCCCATATACGGAGCGATGGCAGCAACGCCCTGCGGGGAACACGAAGACGCGGGCAACGCGAATCTCAAAGGAGATGTCGTTGTAGGTGAACTCAACTCGGCGTCCATCGCGGCCGAAATAGGTCTGGTATTTCGGGGCAAGGTCATGGATATGTGTCGGAGGCAAGCCCATTGCAAGGCAAATGTCCTGACGGACATTCTTCTGACCGGGACAAATCATGCCGCTTGCCTGAAACTCCTTGGCGATGGCAAAGAGAGTCAGAACATAGTAAGACCAGTCGGAGGTCTTGTCGTACATGTACGGAACGCGGGACTGGGTCAGTGTATAGTAGTTGCCCTCATAGCAGAGGGTATCTGCCTTGATGGCGGGCGGGATGTTGCCGTGGCAGATAAGACCGGAATTGAACGGCTCGGTATGCGGGGTCTTGATGTTCTTGTTTCCGGGATCCACAGCAACGACCAGAAGATTAGCCATATTGATTACTCCTCTATGTTTTTATCAGCGCTCACAGAACGCCAAGTATTTTGCGGTAGCCAGTGCCAGTTTCCCGTACTCGCTGTTTACCTTCGTGGTCACGAACCGGACACTGACCTTCGTCATAGCCTTCCATGCCAACTCGATGTATTTGCGGCGCACAGGGGGGACTTGCCATCGAGAAGACGGTTGGCATTCTCGTTCATGATTTTGGCAACCACGGGTTCGGTATAGATGACGACATCCCGAACCGTGTGTTCATCCAAAGCGAGCAGCATCTCAATCGCACCCATCAGAGCGTACTCCTCCGGGTTATTGGCCTTACCGCACTTGGAAGACTGTACGAAATCCTTGCCCATATCAATGCACAACCCATAAGAACCCATGTCCTTATCGGTATTGTACCGAGCAAACAGGAAAACATTTGCTTCCTCCGCTCCCACTTTACGGGGCAAAGAACCGTAAGCAACAACGCTTTCGGTGAACTTGGGACCATTCATGCCGTCAGGCCATGCGGGAGTTTCCAACTGTTCCGGCTTCTTATCGGGAATGACCATCTCACCAACAGGCTCATGATATCCGGAATTCTTCTCAGGCTTTTCCTCTTTGGTATCGGGACTCGCATCCAGATGCGCAGCAAAAAGCAGTGGGTTCCTGAGCAGGTACATTCTCGGGCTGAGCAGTAGGCTCGTTTGAAACAGGAACGGCTTCTGCATTCTGAGAGGCCACAGGCTGCGCAGGGAACGGCTTCGTTCTGAACGCTCTGGTCGGGCTGTTCGTTCTGGACATCTGCCTCGGTATCGTCAAACTCGATGTCGAGGGGATATCGTCAACGGTATCAATGGTATCAACGGTTTCGGGCGCAGAGGGCGCTGCAGGCTGTGCGGGGACAGGGACAACAGGGATATTGAACGTCTCGTTCTGCGGCGCTGTAGGCTCGGGAGCGGGCGCTGCGAGGGTCTGAGTAGCCTTGGCAGCATTCTTGTCCGCTGCGGGTTTCTCGCGAGCAGGACGCTCCTGCTTTACCTGCTTGTGAGAGTGTTTGAACAGATTTTGGACGAAAGGGTTGTTATCTGCGATATCGTCCATATCCTTCTTGGATGCAGGCATTGTGGCAGCTTTTGCCTCAGGGGTGCCGGGATTCTGTTTCGGAATCATGACGAGCGGCTCCCTCGACATCCTCTACATCGTAGTCGTCATCGTACACATGGTACTTCTCTACGGCAGATTCCGCTGCCTGCTTTACCTTGCGCTCGCGCTCGGCTTCTTCCACCTTACGCCGCCGTTTCCTGGTTTGTCTCGTATGCGCGGCTTGCTTTGGCGTTATCAAGGTGCGCAAAGATATCATTCAGAGTGTTAGGCATTTACGGATTCCTCCTCATTCAAAGTCGTGTCTGCCTCGCATTCATCTTCGTTCACATCGGTGCGAACCGTTGAAATCGAATGCTTGAAGCAAGACGGCCAGACACAGTATTCTCGATTGCTGCCGCGCCAGGGGCAGCTTTGATTCGGTACAGACGATGCGGGCTTTTTCCCTCCTTTACATTCACTGCAAAGGCACCGCCGCGCTTTGCACGAATCTCAGCGCGGTGTTTATCGTTCAGTTTCTCGTATCCGCGTTGTACGGATTCCGGGGGGGTGATGCCGAGCGTAGCGGAAATCTCGTCGGTCGTGTGGTTCTGCTTTTGCAGACTCTCAATCTGCTCAAGCAATGCCTTGGTCATTTTCGGGTGTGCGCGAAGTTCTTTGAACTGGTCCATCAAAATAAAATGCCTCCTATCACTTATCGGGCAAAGGCGCTTCAAGTGCTTATAGAAGAAGTTCTTTTTTCTTCCAAGGAACATCCATAGCAACAATGGGTGCCTCGATGAATTTTTAGCTTTTTAAGCATCGCCATCACCTCAGCCTGCTCGTGACCTGCGAACATGCTGACGGTTTCGGGAGCCGCCATGCTAATGAGGAAATCGAGCATTGCAGTGGCGATACCAAGTTTACGATGCGGGGCATCCACCACAAGGCTTTCGATGTACAGATGCGTGGTGATTGGAAGAACCATCGCAACGCTGTCCGTCTTCTCACGCTCACAAAGCGTCTCGACCTCTGCGTTTTTCTGGCACAGATAGTTGATAGCCAGCTGCTTTGCCGGAATAGGGTTCTGTTCCGTGGCGTGCAGGGCTTCGAGGGGAAGCTTCTTCGTGGGAACCTGCAGGACATGAGCCTTCACGGACGCAATCTCTTTCGTGCCGTCCATCGCCTTACAGACGATTTCAGTATCGGACAAGAGGTTTGCGTTCCCCAAGCCGCCCGCAGCGGTCCTCGTACAGAGCACTGCTCGTATCTGCCAGCACGACGATGGGGTAAAGGACTTATCGATAATCGTGATTTTCTTCTTCATAGCGGTATTCTCCTTTACTCACTCACAGCAGAACTTGCGCTTAGAACCGTCAAAGACCACGACCATCGAAGGACGGGTCCCGCCAACACTTGCGGCTCCATGCTGGCCGTATTCGGCGTAAGACGGGAGCAGACGGTTCACGAACTTAACGCGCTCCGGCAAAAAACTTTACACGGACACCGGGTTTCAGGTAGATGTGCTCCTGAAACCACTGAGAATCCGTAGAAACAGGCAGCAGCATGACTACCGTAGTCCCCTTCTTCTTTGCCTCGAAGCTCCCCTTCTTTACCCAGCGGCGAAGATTTGCAGCACCGCTCGGCGGGCAGCAGAACACCGTATGCCTTTCCAGTCCTGTACAAGACCATCATCCTGTGCAGTAAAGAACTTCTGGCATTTGGCATTTTCAGGGCGGGCACAAGCATCAAGGGTGAAATGATATTTGCGGTCAAGTTCCCGGAAGAGTTCATCGGGGGTCTCCCACTCTCCCGCGATGGTAAGACTTTACATTGCGGCTTACGCTTTTTCGTGGATTTGTCGTACATAAGACTCTCCTTTATGACAAATAAAGTGTACGAAATACAAGCATGAAACTTTTTACACAAAAAGAGCAGCCCCTGCGGAAATTGTACCGCAGCGGCGCTCTTAATGTCCTCATACTTGTATTATCTGCAATTCGCACATTTCCGCAACAGGATTTTCGAAAAAATGCGCTGGTTCTGTGATTTTCTTAAAGGTAAAATGTATCATTTGCCGGTTTTTGCCGCTGTATCCTCATCAAGGAGCCATGTGATGTCTCCGCCAAGGCTGTAAAGGCTCAGCGTAGTGGTGAAGGAGGCATCATCCTTGCCGACCAGATACACCGTATAGTTGCCGCCGTTGAGTTTGATGGTGTCGTAAGCCGTTTCCGTGTACTCTGCCGCAACAGATTTCGTATCGGTATCGACAATCAGGATTTTGCAGGCTCCCGTATCGCAGGTGATAGTATCGTATACATCGAGGTTAGCAGAATCTGCGTGCATCGTGAACGAGAAGGCTTTTTGCTCCCGTCAAGGACACAGCACCGGCGGCGTAATCAATCGTACCTTCGTCCGTCAGGCTGCTCTGTGACCACTCTGCGGCTTTGTAGGAAGGCGTTCCCTGTGCAACAAGGTCGTTGTTCTCGTACAGCGTTGAAAGGGCTGTACAGCCCGTCAGAGCCATCATAGCGAGGGCGCAAGTCAAAAGGTGCTGCAATGTATTTGCGCATCGTGCTTCACCGCCTTAGTTCCCGGAGAACCCGAATGTGATATGGCTCGTTTTAGGCGTGACATGGACCGTTGCCTGCGTTTCAAGACCATATTCGTTCTGAATCTTCACAACGCTGTCGCCTGCCTCGATGCCCGTTACATCACCCTCGACCGATACGGCGCAGATGAGGTTCGACTCATTCTCATAGGAATAGTTGGTGCCGTCCATACCGGATTCGAGGTCTTTTACATCCGTATAGACATTGAGTTTCGCCGTCTCGCCGATTTCGACATACAAGTCATCAGCAAACAGTTCAGTCGGTGCCTGGGTAACTTTAAGGTTCACAATGCTGGACGGACCTTTGTCGGAGCGAATTGTCACGGTCGTATCGCCGGCCTTCAAGGGGATGATGTTATTGTTCTCGTCAACACGGGCAATCTCAGAGTCCGCAACCGAGATAGTCACAATGCCTGCATCTGCGCCTTCCGGGACAGTCGTGTAGGTGACGGGTACGAGGGTACTCTTGGTAGAGGCAACGATATCCTCAGCCTGGAATCCCTGCAGCGGTTCAACCACATTCACGACCGCACCAGCCGTCAGGCGCTTGTTCTGGCTCGTGATGCTGATTTCAGTCGTTCCGGAATTGTTTGCCGTAAGCAATCCGTTCTGGTCAATGGACGCAACGTTGTCCGATGAACTCTCATAATGCATCCCTTTGCGTTTAAGAATCGCATCGAGTTCATCCCCCGTCACGGTTGTGCCGTCGCGCAGGATACCGGTAATCTCCACTTCCTTGCTCTCACCGAGCTGGAGCGTGATAGGGCTTGCGAGAGAAATCGAGGCCAGAGCCTTCTTGTTCCCGCAGCTGCACAGCATCACGGCAACGCACGCCGCAATGCATCCCAATGTGACAATCTTCTTGATATTTCTCACTGTTAAATGTTCCTTTCTGTAATGGTTTCGCAGGGGTTTTCCTTATCCTGCCTGCATTTTCCATTATCTGCAATTCGCACATTTACGCAACTGACGAATTGTGTAGTTTTTATGCCGGAAAAAAAAAGAGAGCAGGCAGTTTGAGTTCAGCTGCCTGCTCAAGGTTATTGTACAGAAGCGACCAGAAGGTCACGCTGGAAATGTTGCATTACTGCCGGAATATTAGGAGGCGTCTTTCAGCCAATCCTGAGAATCAACCTTCTCAAACTCCGCTTCATCGGGCATCGTGCCACCGTAAGGAGCGATGGTGTAGGTGACCTTCGTGACGGGAGTGCAGACATTGGCATCGTTCACATTGCCGGTAGCGGTATACACTGCCATCGGAACGCGCATTGCGGTGCCGGTAATCTTGTTGTTGAGGAAGTCGCCGGTAGCCTTGGGGATAACCCAGGCCGTATCGCTATGGTCGATTGCGTTATCGCCATCCGTCAGAACCTTATCACGCAGACGCATGTAAAGTTCGCCGCGATGCAGGGTGTTGTTGCTCATCGTGTAAGTGGAAGAACCGTAATCGGTGCCCGTGTAGTATTCCATACCCGGAACATCCTTCACAGTCCAAGGTCCGCTCGTCTTGATGTTCTTCACCTGAATTGCAACCGTAGAATAGTTGGTGATACGGTAGTTGGTGGGTTCAACCACAGCGCCGGAAGAGTTGGAACCGTACATGCAGACATACAGAGGCACGGTGGCTTTCAGCAGTGCCGGGTGAACATAGAGGTTACCCTATTGTGGATGATGAGGTCGTAGTTCTTAACGGTCTCGCCGTTCGGGTTCGTGACCGAACGAACCGTCAGAGCGTTGCCCTGCGTCGGGTCGGTGTTGATGTCAACAACATACGGAGCAAGCGGCTTGTGGTTGTAATCGCAGAATCCGCAGGTCTTCTTTATCATGCGCCCACTCGAAATCGTCATCGGTGTCAGTCTCATTGACATACAGCGGCAAAGACTTTTCATCGCAGTCGGTAACGAAGGGCAGATTCGTCTTGCTCTCGTCTGCATTCTGCTTCTTCCAGTAATCGTAGTTGTTTACGAATTCCTGAGTAATAGCGGACTCGGTGCCGTTATTATCGAGATACAGAACGCTACTGACAGTATCATTGGCTTTCAGCGGGGGTGTCGAGAATCGGTGTTGCATCAACATCGCTCACAACATCAATCAGGTTCTCATCCACATCTTCCATCTGAATATTCACATGGAAGTTCGGGTTCTGCTGGTAAATCAGCTTGTCGTCATCCACTACAGTGACATGCAGAGGACGTTGAGCAACCTCGAAGCGGCCATTCAGGACCATTACGATGTAGTTCTTCAACACATCGTAGTTGTCTTCTGTCAGACCGACATAGGTCAGCGGATATACACCAACAGGAGTAGTCTCATCGGGGACAAGGTCCTCGTGGTCGGTAACAAGAGTCTTGAAATGGCTCTTGGTGTAGGTCGGGTCAAGTGTCAGAGAATCACCGGGAACAAGACCGTCCAGTTCCAGCCAGCAGCCATCAGAAGCCGCCGTGCCGTAACCGTAAGCCTTTGTATCGTGCCACGGGTCCTCGCCTACGCCGTCGCCATACAGTCCGCGCCAGTTCTTGACCTGCGCGGTCAGGTTAGCACGGGCGATAGCGCCGGAATAAGCCTGACGCTCTACATAGTAGTTCTTTGCGTCCTTACCGGTAAGGGCAGGTGTCGCATCAATCGTGATGGGGTTCTCATCCAGCTCAGTGGGCCAGTTAGAACTTACCTTGCCATCAGCATCCAGACGCTGACCAGCGTCCTTGGTCTTGTACTTACCAGTCTGAATCGGGTTGACCAGCTTTACATCATCGCCTTCGAGGATACCGTCAATCAGGATATCCTTGATGGTGGCATTCGTGGTGCCATCGTAGTGTTTGATGTTACGAGGGTTCGTCGGGTCTTCTAGATACAGGCTGTGAACATACAGACCACGAGCAGAAATGCTGCCGGAATACTCTTCCGTGCCGATGAGTAGTTGGTGCTGCCGTTGCCGACCAGCGTCAACTCACTCTCACGAACAATCTTGTACGGACCACCAGCATCGCTGACACGGTTGCCGGTCGCATCGCAGTAATAACCATCCACCTGTGTGGTGTTCAGGGTTACAGAGTCACGAACCGCCATACCGGTCGTAATACGGGCATCCGGGATAGTAGCGTTTGCGGTGTGGTCATAAGCCTTGCTGTGCTCACCGACTACCGTCAGAGCCATCGGGTAGATATCGAACTTGACGGAAGAGCCTGTGCCGCTTGCACCACCGCTCGGGTAGGTGTTGCCGGGGTCGGTATTCTCGTACTTATAGGTTACGATATAGCCCTGCGCCGTGCAGTTTGCAGTTGCCGTATAGGAACCGCAATCCTGACGGGCGTTCTTGTTCTCGTCCGTGGACGCATCGATAGCAGATGCCTGAGTGCCCTTCTTGTTGCTGTAGACAATAGAAGTAGCGTTCTGAACCTCTGTCATCTGGTCGCTGGACAGGTTGCCGGAATAAGAGAGCGTTGCAACATCGGGCTGACCATCGTAGGTCTTGTTGGCGACCGTGATATTCACAGTAACGCGAATCGGTTCGCCGGAAGAATACGGGTCAGTATCCTAATAGGCAGTGTCGTAGGCGTTGTGACCATTTCGGGTGAAGCGGTCAACAGCCGAGCGGATGAGTCTTAATGGTTTGCATAGCCATTGCCGGGATGGAAGTTGTTCTGGTAGCTGTTGAAGTCACCGCCCCAAGTAGTGGCACCAGTGCCAACATAGGACTGTGCTTCAAGGACCGTCACAGACTTGCCATTGCTGCCAGTGAAGTTACGGCCGGTCGAGGTAATGTGTTGGAACCACCGTTACCATCGCGCTTGCAGTAAGCCCAGCCGTCACCCCACCACTGCTTAGAACCAGTGTTGGCGTAACCGCCTTGCCAGCCACCGCCGCCGCCAGAAGGAGCTTCGCAGTTGTTTTCAGAAGTGCCATCATAGATACCAGCCAGATAGGGGTTGAAGTTACCACCGGAAGAACCAGTAGCGAAGGTGCCATTGCCGCCGCCGTTACCGCCATTGACGGAACGCCGTACTGCAAAGAACCGCTGGTAGAATCCACGCCACCATGCTGGTTACCGCCGCCACCGCCTGCAACACCGAGCATATACTGTGCTGCAGTTGTGGTATTGCCGTACTCAGCAAGACGACCGGTGCCCATAAGACCGATAGCGACTGTCGTAGCACCGCCGCCAGAAGCACCAAGCAGGTTGCCGTGACCGTTACGGGTAATCATGGGAGTACCGCCGTTACCACCGCCGTTGTAGCCGCCAGGAAGAGCACGCTTAACTTCGCCGCAGGCACTGCCGCCGCCATTCTCCCAGTAACGGTTATCGACCGTGCCGGAACCTCCCTTGACAAAGTAAAGCTTAGCGCCCTGCTCAGCCTGAAGGACAAGGCGGACACGACCGCCGGAAGAGGTGTTGCTGTTCATGGAACCGCCGCCAGCACCGTAAAGCATGACTTCATAGGTGCCAGCATAGGTGAAGGTGTATTCGCTGTAGGGGTTAGATGCACTGCTTGCGACTTCCAGCTTATCATCGACCTTAGGACCGGAGCCCTGCTCATCGATGTAGAAATAGACCTGGTCCATATCCGCATTGTCGGTGGGAGCATCATAGCAGACATAGTAGACTGCATTGCGCCACCACCATTCCCAAGTGGCTTTGTCGAGGACATTGCCGTCCTTGGTGCGGTATGCAAAACCGTGGGTGCCAATCTTACCGATGTAGTCATCGTCGCTCGCTGTCACCTGCTGGAACAAATCGTACCAGTTATGACCGGCGCTGTCGCGCACAGAGGAGTCGATGACCACGGTGTCGCGGCTGTCAACGGTTGTGCGGCTGTTGACAGGAGAGCCTGCCGTGAAGTAGGTCTCCATGTACCGGATACCGTTAGGAGCGATGATTGCGAGGTTTTTGTAGTTGTAGACTGCACCGCCATTATTCAGCGCATCGTTGATAGCGGAAATGCTCTTGAGGTCGTTGATGTTCTTGTAGCTGCCGTTTTCCGTGGTGATGGTGTTGTGCTTTGCAGTAGCCTTATTGGGAACATTCGCCTTGATAGAGATGGTGTAGTCGAGGGACCAGTTCAGCACCGTAAGAGGACTGGCTGAAATCCTTGTAGATGTGGTCGTTCGGGTCAGCGGAATCAACGACACGGTTGAAGTTGTACGCAACTGTGCGTCCGCAGGTATACGGCTGCATGTTGTTGGCGTCCCAGTTCTTCATATACCCGCTCTTCTGCTTCACACAGGAAGTAGTAGTGCGTATCACCGGAAATCCATCGGGTTCGTGGCGTTATCGATGTACAGAGACACGATAGCGTTCCACTCATTGTAGGTCTTGTTGTTGAGGTTTGCTGCATCCGTGGGATACATAGCTTCCAGCTTGATGTAAGCGGAGAACTTGTTGAAAGCAAGACCATTGCCGCTCATGAACGAGCGTTCCATATCATCGACATTGTTGCTCAGTGCATTGACATTGCCGATTTTCTGACCAACCTGACTGTAATTCAGCTGAATCGTGCCGTCGCCGTCCGTGACATTCATGCGAAACGGTCAGACGACCGCCGCCAGCGACATTGCTAAACTTCCAGCGAATGGTGGGTGCAGAATCCCTTGTTGCCGAAAAGAAGGTAATCTTGGTGGTGTAGACCGCCTTGTTATCGTTGGCAGCACCATAAGTCGTAGTACCGTCCTTGTGCAGCACATCAGGCGCAATCGCGTCCAGAGGCACATCGGTGGTACGGCGACCGTTGTTCGGGTTGCTGGCTGCTGTAGTCCACGCCATGTTGCCGTTCTTGGAATCGAAAGAGTTCAGCAACAGAGACTGTGCTTTCAGAGGCGTCAGTTCAATAGGCGGGGCATACACGACCAAGTGACCGGTACGACCGTTCGGCTCATAGTTGGAAATCGTAGAGTCAGCTGTGATTTCGTGCGCGGGAGCCTTGTAGCTGAACACACAGCGGAAATCAAGCCATCCCAGTCCATGGTCGCATTCGTCAGCGTCAGCGTGACGGTAGAATGCTTACGCATGGTAGAGATACCGGACTCGCGCAAATCGTTCAGGGGATTCAGAAGGCAGCGGGCCAGAAGGTACGAGTACCAATCTTGGTTGCATCGATTGTCAGAGACCTTAGTCGTGACATTGAAGGAGCCAGCCGGGGAACAAAAGCGGGGTCGCTGCCGACCTCGACCCAGGTGTTGTTCTCATCGCGGTACTGGACCGTGGTAAGTAACACCCTCGTTGACACCCTTCCAGTAGTTGAGGTCAAAGTCAAAGGTCGTGGTCTCGCCGACAGGAATACGCTTTTTATCGAAAGCCTGCTCAATGTACACATAGGACGAAGTGCAGACTCGCAGTAACCGTTCTTGCCGTCCTCAGCCTTATCGAGGCTCGTATACTGCTTACCAGCGACTGTAAACTCGCACTTGAACTGAATCTTCTCGTTGCAGTAGTCAAGGGTCGTGTAGGTCACGGTGCTCTCGGTGTACGGAATATCAGCGTTGGTAGCAGCTGCGGTATAGGTGGTCTTGTTGATTTTGCCCTTGACGACACCGTCATAGGTGGTGAAGGAAGTGCCGGGACCGCCAATCTCGAACCACTGGCTCATCTTGCCGCTCTCGGTAATGGCACGATAGTACCACTTCACATTGGAGTCGGGGAACCGTCTGGTCGTAGAACAGCTTACTGCCGACAGTCTTGTTGACGGGACCTTCCCAGTCCTTGTAGTCGTCAATCGGGTCTGCGGTGGGTTTGAGGAGTTCCAGAGGATGGGTCTCGCAGTCGTTCAGAAATGATTCGGAACATCCACGACAATCATACCGTACTCAACCACGCTATGACCGTTGGGGTCGATGACCTCAGCACGCTGCATGCCGGTACAGGGTACATTGGAATAACATACTTGCTATCACCATTGACAACGCAGTCGTAGTCAGTGCCATCGGTCGCATGGACGATAACGCGGTAGCCGGTGTAATCAGAAACACCGTCATCCGGAAACAGAGCATTCAAATCGCCGACAACACGGGCAACGCCGGTGATACGGACATTGGGCTGGTTGTCGAGTTTCAGAACGGGCAGAGCGCCGACAGTCTTATCGCTGCCGAGGTTCCAGCCGTTGTTGCTGCCGGTAGTGAACATGCCGTAAGTGTTGCCGGTGTTATCGAACAGAGGCTTGCCGTTACTGGCAAGGTTCACATGGTAAGCATCGGAGTTCCAGTGACCGGAGAAGTTCTTAATAGGCTCCCAGCCTTCCGGCAGGGTCAGGTCATCAACAACCTGATAGCAGCCGTTCAGAGGATACCAGAAAGAACCGCCAGCCTGCAGAGCAGACAGAACCTGCATGTAGTTGACAGAACTCACGCGGATAACGAAGTGGCTGTCTTCCTGACTGTTCTGGTTTGTTGCACAAATCTCGCACTGCTTGCGCTGCGAGATGTACATGACAGTGTTGGCGAACAGAGCAGATTCATCACGAGTAGCCTGGTTGTTCGGCAAGTGACCAATCTGGTTCATTAGGAAGTTGCCCGTGCCGGAAAGGTAGAAGTTTGCTGGTGCCGAACCAAGAACGACCAGTCACAGGGTCGGTAATGGTCTTGGTGGTGGGGTACGGATTGTAACCGAACTCTGCACCAGTGACATTACCGCCTGCGTAATCGACCCAGATAGGACCGAATGCAACCTGAGAGTTAGAGTGCGTCTTGGCGGCAGAAAGAGTAGACGGCAAGTCGTAGGGGAAGTTCGTGGGGTCACGATACTTGACCGTAGACTGTGCTTGTGAGTTGGAATACGGCTTCAGACGAACACTCAGCTGGTCACTGCCGTACATGATGCCAGCTTTACCGTAGGAGCTGTGGCTACCACCGGTAGACAGAATCATGGAGATAGCATCGGTCGGCAGAACAGTGCCGGAATCGATGTTACCACCGTTAGCGCCCATCAGAGCGTTCATGTTCCAGTGACCGTTATCGATGTTAGGAACAGAGTTCAGAACATAGTAGCGGGTAGAACCATCGTTCTTGTCGGGACCGAAGCGGCCACCCTCGTAGTAATCACGAGAACCGGGGTCGGTATAACCAGCAATGTGGGCATCATACCAAGAACCAGCATAAGCGTACATGGTATCGTGACCGACACACACATGCCGTAGCCCTGGCTCAGGAAGCCCTTGATGGCATAATAGGCTTTACCGGAGATATCAGGCTCCTGCTGTACGCAAACGCCCCAACCAATGGAGTCGATACGGTAGTTGCCTTCGGCGTCCCATCATGTACATTTCCGGATTGGCGTTGAACAGCTCGGCAGCAACAGAAAGCACTGTGATGTGCTGGTTCATATGAGAACCATCATTGTTGCACAGCCAACCATTGTCGGTAATATAGTTAATGTAGTTCGCGTAAACACGACCTGCATCAGAAATCCACGGGTTCAGGAAAACAACGGCGTCCTTGTACTTCGTACCAGAAGCGCCAGTACCGTAGTTGTTCTTATCGGCATCGCGAATAACAGCAGTGTACGCAGGAACCTCAACAGCAGTACCGGTGACGGTCCAAGCGTTGTTGCTGTTATGAGGACGGAAATAGACGGTCTGACCATACCATTCGGAGTTGACTTCCAACATATTGCCATCCGTCAGCGGGAACTCCATGTACTGACGAGTTGCACCAGTGGGGAAGCTGTTATCATCCAGAACGTTGGCGGTTCCGACCTTTGAATCACTCAAGCACCGCCAATCTGAGTCCAGTAACGGTCTGCGGTGGCTTTGTCAAACCTACCAGCATTGAACCACTCGGTAACCTGGTCGTACATGTTTTTGGTGATGTACTCGTAGTTGCCGTTAAGACCCGTAATCCACTGGTTATCAGAGGACAGTGCAGGACCATTCCCGCCAGCGCGGGGAGCAAAGGAGCGTGCCAGCATAGCAAAGGTGGCGGGGGCATTATCCCCATCCGCTGTCTCTGCAGTGGCAATGTCAGTAGAAACAACCTTGAACTGTACAGTGGACAGGATGATGTCGCCCTGCCTTATCCTCGTCGGTCAATTCGTTACCAAGTTCCTCCACAGCCTTGAAGTTTGCTTCCTTGTAAGCCTCGTCGGTGACAGTAATCAGGCAGCGATAGCTTGCAGTGAGGTCATTTTCCGTGACTTCAAAGGTGTAAGTGGGTTCGGTAGCGCCTTCGATATTCTGCCAATCCGTAACCTGGCTGACAGCAGCTTCATCACCAAACTCCCACTTGCCGTCATCGTTGAGATGTGCGGTGTAGGTGCTCTCTCCGTTAGAAGCATAGACTTCAACGGTGCCATCTTCAGCATTGGCAGCGGTGATGGTGTAGCCATCCAGAACGAAGTTGGGGTGTGGTATGCAATCTGGACATTGCTGGAATCGGCACCGATTTCATCGAGCGCATCGACTACAGCGTAGTACATCTCGCAGCCCTGCCACACATAATCCGGCTTGTCAGCGAGAACCGCTGTCTCGGTAGTATCCTCAATGATGAAGTTATACCAAGTAGGCTCGTCCTCTTCATACGGATAGATGGCATAAGATTCGTCAGCAACAAAGGCTTGCTTCTTCTGCCACTGGTAGGTTACAGAGACATCGTCACGGTTCAGCAGGGCATCCAGAGTAACTGTGTCCCCCACCTCTGCCGAAATCTTATCACCGTAATCGGGTGTTACAGCCTGAATGCCGATGAACGGCTCAGCTGTTTCCGGTGTGGCAATGACATCCTCGGAGGTATCGGACTCCGTATAGACGACATCTTCGGAATTTGCCGTATCATCTTTGACCGTATCGGCCGTAGAATCATGCGTCAAATCCACCACATCAGTCACAGTCTGAGAGGGCTCAGGACTTTCGACCGGCGTGTCTTCGGATTCGGAATTTGAAGTGTCGGTCTTGTCAACGGATTCAACCGCATCCACTTCATCATCCGAAACCGGGGCCTCAGTTACTTCGTCGGACACAGTAGTGTTATCTTTGAATTCGTCCGCGAACGCTACGGTATTAACCGCGAACATAGAAAGCAGCATACTGGCCGCCAATGCAACAGAGGTCACTTTTTGTGCGATTTTTGTGCATAATGCGTGTGTCCTTTCTGTACAGTGAGCGAATCAGAGTGTAAAACTTTGGCGAGGTTCTACGCAAAAATCGTCCCTGCACGATTACTTTTTGCTTCCGTACATTTCCATTCTATGCAGTTCGCACATTTTCGCAACTAGGCAAAACTTATTTTTTATCGCAAAAAGAAAAAGTGCCGTTCTTCAAAAAAAAAAGCGACACTTTATGTAAAACTATACGGGTAGAAATTTGCAAATTCATGGTATATTATATGATAGGAACACCAAAATGCCACATGAAGGAGTAAATATTATGCGTCTTGTCAATCTTAACGCCCTCTATATAGACATGCAACAACATAACGCTGATTCTATGGTCTTTGCTGCACAAGTAACAGGCCATCCGTTTTCATGTACCTTTGCCAAGGTCATTGGTACACTTCATTTGTTTGTCACAGCCTTGGGACAGAATCCATTTACCATCGACATTCAAGTGGACAACAACTTCAATGTTATAAATGGATTGTTTCTGGCAAATGACATCTATGAAAAACTTCGAGTGTATCTTGAAATTAAAACAGGGTGGGAAAATCCTTTTCGTCCCGCCAACTTCATTCAGAATTTGGACGCTGTAACCCCAACAAAATTTAATGGCAATCGTCCAACCCGGCATGAGGTTGCAGCATTATCGGTTGCTACAAGTCCCAATCTGTATGAAGACGCCGATAAAATATACTTCTGTGGTTGGCGCAAAAATCCTGCTGGGAGTTCTGTTAGTAGAAAGAATCAGAACAAGAGCTTGCTTTACTTTCCCGCGAAAGAGGTAGAGTTGCGTACAGAACTTAACATGAGTTCTTGCTGGAGCGCAAATCCGAATGAAGAAGCGTTAAACGCGCTGAACCAACTCATAGCTGATAATATCATTCCTTAATGAGCCGACATAGTATTCGTCGTGTTCACGAATCTTTTTTGTCTGTTGCAATTATACCATCAATTTTATGTTTAATGTCGTCTATTGTGTGAAGCCATGAGGGCTGCATCAAGCATAAATAACCAATACCATCATCGTCGTACAATATGTCTGGCACAAACGGAATGTACTCGTCTGAGGGGTTCATACTTTTTTGCCTTTAGCGTCAAAAACCCACGGCGTAAAAAGCGCTTGTCGGAATTGCGAAAGTAATGGCTCTGATGTTTTGTGAGTCTGCAAAAAAGAGCTAAGTTGCCATAGTGCTTTGCTATCAGAAAATGGTGCTACCTCCTCGACGATGTCGATGTCGATATCACCCCAAATGTAATGATGCAGCATCATGATTATCACCTGCCTATAGTTATCATTGTGAGATATAAAGCTGCATTTTCCGGTCTACAAGTCTCCATTTGCGGACCTTCCAGTCTTTGTAAGGCTCATATTTACAATGGTCAGTCCACTCTTCGTCACCACTTTTGCTATTAGTTTTATCGCACACACGGTCTACAAGAATTTTTCCTGTACGGGCATCGATAAGCTGATAATCAAAGTACACGTCTCTTCCGCAAGCCATTATTGCTTTCAATTTCATTTTCATCACCACCATTTATCTAAGGAGTTGTGACCTCTATGTAGAAAAAATCGACTAATTTAGTTGATGTATAGAACGATTTCCGAGTTGTCGGAGACTATCCATTCCGTCACTTTCTCATCTGCATAGCATTCCAAGACATCCTTCGTCTTACCACAAAAGACTTCTTCATCGCAGTAACCATCGGCGGAATTCGATTTATAACGGGCAATGTGAATAGTTTGCTTTTGTCTTCTGCGAGTGCAAGGAACGATTTTACTGTCGGCTTCATGAATTCACCTTCTTTTTTCTTGGCGGCAGAATATAGAATATCATTTTCCCATCTTTTTGCTTCCCACTTCCTTATCTGCTTGCGTGCATAGGGTAAGAATTTTGCATAATCGTCTGCCATCATCGACTGTGTATGTCCTATCGTGTACACGCTCAACGAGCACTTCGCCTGTTTTTATGTTGACGATTGCATAGTCGGTGTATGGGTCAATACAACAAAAGGGAAGTTGTCCAATAGGTCGTAAAGTAATCACTATAATCACCTCAAATCACAAAGGAGTTGTTAATCAATGGCAAAGTACACAGAAGCTTTTTTTTTAACATCACACACAAACCAGTCACCATCATGCAGATACGCAACGAGTACAATCTCGACCATACGGTTTATGAAAGGCGATATAAGGGACACATATTTTGCCCATACTGTAAAAGTTGTTCCACTGACGGTTGTCCACACGAATGGTCTTCTTTATTTTCGTGGACACCCACACGAAGAGCACGGCGATGGATGTATGTACGCGCTGAAAGAAATCGTAATCAAAGACGTCGAGAAGATTTGTGGCGATATTGAAAAAGCAGGCTGTTTCTCAACTTGATGTACTTTTTGCGTTCAATGGTTGATAATAAGCAAAAAGCAAGATGTCACAAAAAGGCGGGAACTCTGAGCGGAGCGGTGGAGATATTCCTGTTGTGCATCGGCAACAAACATTGCAAAAACGCCTTCCCCCAATGCCGCCTTTGAACTTTTGCCGGAGTTGTTAACTGCAAACGCAGCACCTCGAGAAGTCAATATTTATTATGGAAGAGTGCTTTTGCGAAGTTGTTAACGAAAAAATCCCTATAATGGAGTTGCGATAAAAGTGTTAGTCGTAAAAGATGCAGTAACAAAGGAAACCATCATGGGGCTTACAATGTCCTTGGCTGTTTGGAGCCATTTTACAACTGGTACGCAAGTATTGTTGCAAACAACACTACAACCTGTTCACATTGCGTTTCTTGGCAGTCCGTCATCGTTGAAACCCCAAAAACTAGAATTGTCCCATATGTGTTATCTCAGAAAGTCTACATTCTTGCAAATCCTAGAAGGGTGGATTGCTTGATGCAATTAAGCGGGTGCCGTCTATTTCCACTTGCCAATTTGATAAGATGCGTTCTCCGAGTGTTTCATCCACATCTTTAACAACACCATCAAATAGAGGAGCATCAAACCCGAGACCTTCATCAATAACAATTTTCTGCGTGGCAGGGTCTTTAGCTGTTCTTAGTAGTTCTTTGAGTTTTATCGGCTTCATACCTCGTCTTTTCCTCCATGTATAATAAATTGCGCAACCTCATAGCTAACAACAGCTTTCCGGCTGGCAGGTGGCGCTGTGATTTCTGCGTCTACCTCCGATATTTTTTGAGCAATAGCTCTGAGGTTTGCAATACTGTTTTCCTGCATAGGACTAACCAAGCAAAGATATTCATTGCCATCGTCATCGAATGAGACATCCGGAGCAAAGGGGACGGTTTCATCAATTTTATCTTTGCCGTTGCTATTAAAAAGAATATCGTAAAACATTGCGAAAGTGCTTTTTCCTGCAGTGTTTTGCTTTTGCTCCTTGTTCAACCGGCTGTATAACGCCAGCATGTTAAGTTCTTCGGCAATAAGAAAACCGGCTGTCTATCTCTTCAATAACGGTAACGCTTGTGTTACCCCAAATATCGTTGTGCAGTACCATGAATGGTCACACCCTTTCCTATTCTCAATTCTACCCGGTTCGCACATTCTGGCAAATGAAAAGGCGAGGATTCCATCAGGCGGCAAATATAATGTCATCAAAAAGAGAACTCGTAGCAGAGGGACGCAGTATCCCAGCGCTACGAGTTCTTTTGTTTTTTGATGGCTGTGTCGGTAGGAGTTACTGCACCGAGATGTTCGTGACCTTGACGCCGCATCCTACCAGAAGCAAAAGCGTTGTAACAGCGGTGGCGGTTACTAACGCAAATTTCTTTTTCATTTACTCACTCCCTACATTATTATAATATGTAGATGTCGTTCTTTGGAAAAAGGAAACCCGTAGCAAGAAAGGTTTGCACTTCTATACTACGAGTTTAGCATTACAACTTACACGTTTCGATATGTGAGATTAGCACCAACCGACCTCGTGTTCTTCGGGAGGACAGCCATTATCAGTGGGACTGGAAATCACAGGACCACCCCAATCCCAGCTGCCATTCGCCATTGCCACCGGAATTGGACCCACCGCTCGGCTGAGACGGTTCCGGATTGCTGGGCTGCGCCGGTTCAGGGTTACTAGGCTGTGCCGGTGCCGGGTCAGGCTGTGCCGGTGCCGGAGCAGCAGGCTCCGGATTGCTGGGCTGTACCGGCGTAGCGGGAGCAGACGGTGTAACAGGTGCCGGGTTGGAAGGCGTCACAGCAGCGCTGTTGTTGGAACTGCTCTTGGTATAGGTCTTGTTGCTGGTTGCAGCCTTCTTCGGCTGCTCAACAGTCACTTCGTAGTTGGCACTCTTCTCACCGGCAGTTGCAGTGATGGTTGCATTCCCGGAGGAAACAGCAGTTACCTTCCCATTGGAGTCAACGGTAGCAACCTTCTCGTCGCTGGACGACCACTCAATAGTGGTCTTGGCGGCGACCTCTCCGGGGGAGCAACAGTTGCCTTAATGGTATGGGAATTACCGACCGTCAGTTTGCCTTCGTTGGAATCGAGCGTGATGCTTTCAACCTCATAGAACGCTTTCACATGAGTCGTCTTCTCGGTGACCTTTTCGCCATCCTGCATGAGGGTCGTGGTGATGTCGCACTCACCGGCTTTAAGGACCTTCACCTTGCCGTCCTTATCGACGGTGGCGGCTTCCTCATCGCTGGAAGCAAAATCAAACGAAATGTTGGACGCATCTTTCGGCTCGCATTTCGCTTCGATTGCGGTTTCGTCCGTATCGTTGAGTTTGACATCCAGAGTGTCGGGGAACCTTCAACTCTTTCGCAACACCTTGACGGTGATAACGCAGACATCCTGCATCTCGGTATCCTTGACCGCTGCGGTGATTTCAGCCTCACCAGCTGCGATTGCCGTAACGGTGCCGGTCTCATCGACCGTAGCAACGCTCTCATCATCGGAGAAGTCCACGCGAGCGTCAGCTTCTCAGCCGCCTTGGCAATCTTTTTCATCCTGCGCAGCAGTTTCTGCCGTAGCAGACTCACCGGTTGCGATGACAGGCGTCCCTGCAGGCGCATCCTCCGTGCCGAAATTCACCGGCAGCGTGATGCTCTCACCCTTTTTCGATGGTTGCAGCATCCGGAACCGAGATGTTCGTGACCTTGACGCCGCATCCTACCAGGCTGAGCGCCATAGCCGCAGTCGCAATAACTGCCAATACGATATGCTTTTTCATCTACCTATTCCTACCTTATTATAAGAGGCACTGCTTTTCAAAAAGCAAACTCGTAGAGGAGTGTTTCACTCTACGAGTTGCCGGTTGTTTATAATTTACTATTTTTCAAAAAGCCATCAGCAAAAAGAATGCCAACATCCTCAGGAGGGCAACCATTATCAGTCGGAGTGGAAATTACAGGGCCGCCCCATTCCCATCCACCGCTGCCGTTAGGCTTTGGTTTTCCGTACTGCCGCTATCACCGCCGCTCGGCTGAGAGGGTTGTGCGGGTTCAGGGGTTACTAGGCTGTGCCGGTGCCGGGTCAGGCTGTGCCGGTGCCGGGTCAGGGCCTGTGCCGGTGCCGGGCAGCAGGTTCCGGATTGCTGGGCTGTACCGGCGTAGCGGGAGCAGACGGCGTAACTGGCGCGGTCGGTGTAACAGGTGCCGGGTTGGAAGGCGTCACAGCAGCGCTGTTGCTGGAACTGCTTTCTTGGTATAGGTCTTGTTGCTGGTTGTGGCCTTCTTCGGTTGCTCAACAGTCACTTCGTAGTTGGCGCTCTCCTCACCGGCAGTTGCAGTGATGGTTGCATTCCCGGAGGAAACAGCAGTTACCTTCCCATTGGAGTCAACAGTGGCGACCTTCTCGTTGCTGGACGACCACTCGATGGTGGTCTCAGCGGCAACCTCTTCGGGAGCAACGGTCGCCTTAATAGTATGAGAGTTACCGACCGTCAACTTACCTTCGTTGGAATCGAGCGTGATGCTTTCAACCTCATAGAATGCTTTCACATGAGTCGTCTTCTCGGTGACCTTTTTCACCATCCTGCATGAGGGTCGTGGTGATGTCGCAACTCACCTGCTTTAAGGACCTTCACCTTGCCGTCCTTATCGACGGTGGCGACTTCCTCATCGCTTGAAGCGAAATCAAACGAAATGTTGGACGCATCTTCCGGCTCGCATTTCGCTTCGATTGCGGTTTTTCATCGGTATCGTTGAGTTTGACTTCCAGGGTATCGGGAACCTTCAACTCTTTCGCGGATACGATGACGGTGATGACGCAGACATCCTGCATCTCGGTATCCTTGACCGTGGCGGTGATTTCAGCCTCACCGGCTGCGATTGCCGTAACGGTGCCGGTCTCATCGACCGTAGCGACGCTCTCATCAGAGGAAGTCCACGCGAGCGTCAGCTTCTCAGCCGCCTTGGCAATCTTTTTCATCATGTGCAGCAGTTTCTGCCGTAGCAGACTCACCGGTTGCGATGACAGGCGTCTCTGCGGGCGCATCCTCCGTGCCGAAATTCACCGGCAGCGTGATGCTCTCACCCTTTTCGAGGGTCGCAGCATCCGGAAGCGAGATGTTCGTGACCTTAACGCCGCATCCTACCAGGCTGAGCGCCATAGTCGCAGTCGCAATAACTGCCAATACGATATTCTTTTTTCATAATTATGGAGCAGGATACCCCATCTATAGCCGTAAGGCTTAGGTGGGGAGGAATGCGTTTCTTAGAAAAAAAGACTAAGATATAGCATTTCCTGCTTACCTCCTTTCAATATTTAGATAATTTGTATCCATGCTCCTGCATGGCAAACAACTTGAACTTTGGAAATCGCTACGGACTTACTTTTCCCATTAACAGGAATCAAAAGTCTTGTACCCTTGTTATGGCACCCGCTCGTAATGTATGTTTTACCTTCGAGACGCACAGTGTCGTATGGCTGAATTGCATAGCGCCGTCTTCTTATAGAGCGACGGCCCTTCGATACCTTTTTGCTGCGGTATTTGTGCAAGTTTTCAGAATCCTTTTTGTGGTTACGGCTAATTCTGCCGTTAAAAAAAGTTCCTTGCCTTTTGCCTTGTTACCGGTGCGAGTGTCAATATAAGTAGCATCGTAGAATTTTTTCAAGTACACGATTGTTTCTGCGCCGTTTTTTGGTAATGTATAAACTTGCAACGACATGCCGGGTGATAATCTCCCATCGCATACGCGTCGTTGTTGTGACTTTTTCAAGCTGAAGCGCGATGCGCTTCTCCTTTGTCATAGCGCCATAAGTAATGGTCACAAATTCTTTGCTGTATGTGGTGTGCAGTGCATTTACTATCTGCCAGCGAACGGCGTTCATAAACGCTGCGCCTGAAAGGTCGGCAAATTCTTTATCTTCGCCAAAACCGAAGAGCTTTGCCACCTTTTTTTTGATGATTTGCTGGCGTGTGGCACTTTTCACACGCTGTAACCAGCTCATCAAGCTTGTAGCCGTGTCTGCCTTTCCAGTAAAACATGTGGTGCATATAAAATCGCACCTTCGGTAGCTTTGCGCCCACAAACTTTTGCAGACATAGTTATCACGGTAAAATACCGCTTCCCGCAAGGTTGCCAAATTGTAGCGAGGACCTTTTTGGTAGGCTGCTCCTTCTGGAATGGCTTTTCCTTCCTGAATTGCTTTTACAAGCATTGTATCAAAAGAGCCAACCTCAACCGTTGCATGAGTAATGGGCATTACCGCACAATACATCTTAACAACGTTGACATTGAGCTCTTTCTTATGTTTCAAAGAAGGAGCAAGCCAACCTTCACTGCGCTTGCGATTATCGAAACGCGGTTTACGGTAACGCAGTCTGTTTCTGCGGGCGCGGCGCATCTTACGGCAATCATCGTGATGTTCTTTCTCATCTTGCAATGTATCATACTGAGCAGATACGTATTCGTGAGATTCGCTTTTCACACTGATGCCAATGTAGTTATAACCTACATCCTCGCAGATTTCGATAGGTTGTTTGTTTGTTTTGCTGTCATACAGCAGCTGGATTGTAAAGGGATGGTGCTTAACAATTTTTCGCTTTTCCGTCTTTCAGAAGTCGGCGTACCTTGCCAAGACGGAAGGTAGGCATTAAGCGTTCACCATTGTTGCTGAGAACACAAACGCAAGTGTTCATGCAAGATACTCCTTTCGTAAAATAGTAATGAAACTATAAGTCAGGGCTTGCGCCCTGTGGTCCACTTCGCCAATGTTATGCACTGTTTTAGCCTTTCGGCATGGCTTACGCACTTCTCCTACCCTTAGAGATGTTTAACGTAATATGTATCAACGGCTTGCACCGCTAACGCATACGCTGCCCGCAGAGCCCGACACTTGTGGAGCATAATCGGGGTGCCTATATTATGAAGATGATTGCTCATCAAATGCATAACGGAGTTCGCGGCAACCGAAGTTGCCGTTCACCAAGGCTAACCAACCGGGCTTACGGGTTTCCCCGCAAGCCCCTCTATAACCGGCGAACCGGTTTAGGCGGGGTTATTGACAAAAACACTCCTTCTCGGCATCTAGCACCGAGGCTACTCAATAATGATAGGTTCCGCCAGCCCTACGCGGTTTTGGATTTCGTCATCGACGATACCGTGGACTCTTGGCGTCCTATCCTTCTGTACACTTGCATTTTATCACGGAGGTGTATTGAATACAACCATGATGGCTCGATTTTAACAAATCCGCAACAATTTGTGTCAGAAAAAGGATAGGTGTTTCTTTCTCTATTATATTTTGCATCGCAAAAATGTCAATGCACATTCTTTATGAACGCAAATTTTCATCGATTTTCTTTAGCCGTTTTGCTGCCAATACCATACGACCGTTATTGATGTTGTAGTCACAGGTGACAAGGAACAAAGAATTTGTCATTGCCGCTGTCGAATTGCAGTTCCTTGTAAATCGAGGCTTTGTCTTGGATGGTTTCGAGCATATCCTCAGTCTTAGAGGCAGAGAGCGTGTTCGCCCATGCCTGAATATCTACAAAGTTCGGGTCATCCACATATCCCGGCACGACCATGAGCGCGAATATCTGATAGTATTCTTTCCCGTACTCGCCTTCCCAGCAAACAGTCCCGTTTTCATCGAAGAATTCCGGGTCCTTGAACTTATCCAAAGAGCCGAACATCGTCCCGTCGTTCATCTTATGCCCATAGATGATAAGGTTGCCGTGCTGCCGCGTATCACATACTTCATCGAGAAAAAGGGTGCCGGGGGATACTATGCTCTCCGTATATATCGGTACGGAGGTAGGTATCGTTTGTTCCTCCCTGCACTACCGGCCCAGTAGCGGTTGTACCATATACAGTAAGCCATCCCTTGTAATCAGGGTTGACCGCAAGCATTCCGTTAGACCAGTCAGTCTCATTGGTTTCCTGTGTAGTCGTTCTGATAGCCTGCAAGGATGAAGTGAGTTCCTGTGTTTTTTGGTTTGTGCTATACTTCGAGCAGCATCCCGCTCAATATAAGCACTGCGATGAGTGCAGCTATACTGATAAGGCGGGATACCCAGCCGAGGGTTTTTCTTGCGACAGTCTTGACATTTGCCATGCTGATAGACCTCTTATTCGATTCCTGATACTATATCTTTCTGTTGCCGCATAATCCTGCGGCCTTGCGATGACTCATGATTTAATTGTATGCGATTCGCACATTTCGGCAACGCTCGCGCCTGATTTTCTGAGAACTCCCGTATAATTTCTGGATTTCACCCCACAAACAAAAGCCCCGGTGCCATAACGGCATCGGGACCTTGCATTTTAAGCGGGAGTTGCAGCCTTATCGTCTTTGCGCTTACCCTTGCAGGCGTTGGCAACACCATCGCTCACAAGGTAGCAGCCACCCGCGACCAGCAATGCTTCCAGCAGCGTCTTCTGGTCGATGCCCACATCACCCATCTTGGGGATTTCATGGACAATGGGGATGGTTTCCGGAATATCCGGAGCAAGGTACACGGTGAACTTCGTGCCCATTTTCGGCGTGATGTTCAGAGCAGTATCTACTTCATCCGACACCGCAGCCTTATTGGTAGTACCGTGGTCCATGTTCGGGTGTTCCGTTTCGGCAGCAAAACCCACAGCGGTAGACATCATCAATGCCATCGATACCGCCGCGCATGCTTTTTGCAAAACGCTTCATGGAATTGCCTCCTGTGTTTTTCAAAAAATGCCCCAGCACAAACGGATGGGTCTGCACCGGGGCATCGGCATACTTTAACTCAGAACGGAAATAGTAATCTTGGCGGCAGCAGTACCAACCTCAATCGGATTCTCGCTATCAGAAGTGTCATAAGCCGTGAAAGTCGCAGTGCAGTCATAGGTGCCTGCTTCGAGCGGCTGGGACAGCTTATCGGTCTGAATGTGGTAGTTGGGCTGGATAAGACCACTGTTGTAAATCTCAGCACCGCCGTCATCGAGCGTGATGCTTACGACCTGAGCGTACTTGTTGTTGGGGACATTCTCGATTTCGAGCGTGCCCTCAGAATCTCCGGTCTGGAATACGGGATTTACATTGATGGAAATAGCCATGGTGCCATCTTCTACCACCCGATTCAGTTCTTCCTGAATCTCAGCCTCGCTCTTGCCATCGAGCTGGCCCAGCTGTGCGGCAACGGAATCTTCCAGACGGTTGTCCGAAATCTTTCCGCTCTTCTTCCAGATGAACAGGCCTGCGCACAGCACAAGCAGCAGAACCACACAAACCGTGATGGTACGGTGCAAAAGCTTGTCATTCTTCTTCGAGGTCTTCTTGTCGGTGGATACGATATTGTTCGCCATAATATTATTCCTTTCCAAGTGTGATGCTATTAGCTAAAACCAAAGCCGCCGAGCGGCAGGTCACTCGACGGCCAACTCGCTAACGAGTTTGATTTATGCCGAAATTTTCAAATCAGCGGTTGCTGCCGACACCGCCAGCGGTAGCAGTCTGGGTGTCGCCGGTCTCGAACATCGGGATGATGCTGTAGGTGACGCGAACAACAGGAGTGCAGCCAGCGTCGTTGACATTGGAGCCTGCAATCTTGGCGTTGACGATGAGGGGCAGAGCCTTGGCGGCGTCATGAGTGACAGCGTCAGCGGCAGCGCCGGTCTTGGTGACCTCGGTCGGAGCGGCCAGGAACCAGCCGTTCTCGGTGATGTCCAGAGGAGCAGAGCACTTAGCCAGGTCGATGGCAGAAGCGTTGTACATAGCGGAGTCAGGAGCAATGCTCATGGCAATCTCGCCGCGCTTGAGAGCGGAGGTGCTCATGGGAACGACGCGCCAGGTGGCGGGCTCAGCCTGCAGCTCAGAAACCTTCAGAGCCAGACCCTCGCGCTTGGAGTTGTCGGTCTTGGAGGTGCCGACATCGAACTTCTTGCCGAAGTTGCAGCTGGTCTCGCCGTCAGAGATGACGAAGTCCTCTTTCAGCTGGTGGTTGCCGTCAATACCCTTAACGGTCTCACGCAGGGCGTCGCCGTCCAGAGTGCCAGCAGCCTTGAAGTCCCACTTGCCGTCGATGAAGATGACATAGCACTCGCCGGAAGCGTTGATGTGCTCGTCAGCACCCATCTGATGGTAGTTGGCAGGCTCAGTCCAGCCAGCCTGGGTGGCGGGGTCGCTGTACCAGTAGGTGTAGGGACTTGGTGGTGGCATCGTAAGCGATAGCGAACAGCTCGTCGTTGAGTGGTCGGTATCGTAGATGCGGCTGTAGTGGGTCACCTTGGCAATGTCAGCGATGTAGGTGCGGCTGTTCTTGTCGATGGTGGAGTAGTTGCGCAGCTGGTAAGCGTCCTTGGTCGGGGTGACAACATTGCCGGTGCTGCGGAAACCGTACATGCAGACATACAGAGGAACGGTAGCCTTGACATTGACATGGTTGACAGTAGCGACGGTGATGTCGTACTCAACGCGGCCGTCATCGGTAGCGACACCGGGTGCTCTTCCTCCGTCGGAGGAGTCTCTTCCGGAATCTCGGAATCGTTGTCCAGGTAGATGTAGAACTGGGTGCTCATGGTGGGGTCTTCGTTGGTAGCAGTGTCAACACCGTTTGCCTTGGTGTCGTCGCTGACCTTGGCCTCATCAGCAGTACCGTGGTTCCAGTTCACCTTGCCGTTTGCTTCCTGGCAGTCGGAAATCTTGACGAAGTGCTCCAGCTTGCTGCCGTCGCTCTTGGTGGTGGTGTAGATGCCGTACTCGCCAACCTTGTTGTAGGAACTGCCCATGATGTAGGCGGCAGGAACGGCCTTGAAGCCAGCAGTGTCCTGGTCGGCGTAGGTGACGGAACCGTCATCGTTCACCTTGTAGAAGGACTTCGTGCCGATGCGGTAGACGGGGGTGGAGTGCAGCATTGTCTCATCGTTGGGATGATTGGCAATCACAGTGTTGTCAGCGGGCTGCTGAAAATCCTCTGCAGCGAATGCAGTGATAGGCGCCATGCAGCTGGCGGCCATTGCCATGCCCAGAACGGCAGAGGCAACGCGCTTATAACTTTTCATTGGAAAAGCTCCTTTCAAAAAAATGTGTTTGTGTTATTCCATTCATCATCCCATCCGGAGATTGTTCCTGCATACAGCCGCCGTCAAGGAAGTCTGGTCGAAATTAGTGAGACCAGAATTGTATTTTGTACAACCATGGTCCTGCCCTTAAAAGCATCCGATACCGCCGGTATCGGACCACTGACTTTATTCTATGCGGTTCGCACATTCGTGCAAGCAAAAAACATCATCTTTTTTCAAAAATCTAACACAAACCCCAATTTTTTTGGAAAAATCTTCGCAAAAACGCAAATCTGCCATGAATGTATGTTTCCAGAGTGTCCCTGCACGCAAAAAAACCACCGCCCTTTCTCGGATAACCCGAAATCAGGCGGTGGTTTGTATGGCAGAAATCATCGAACCGGCATAATAATTCTCTGCGGAATAATGCCGCGCAGAATAATTCTTGACAGAATTATTATTGCAGTGTATGCTATAAGTAGCAAAAGATGCAGGAGGGAGTTAATATGCCATTCGTTGAGAGAGATAGAGATGTCTGCGTTGGGAAGCCGCCTATAAAAATCCTATCGCTTCTCTTTTTGTGGTCTACGGTCGCCGTAGAGTCGGAAAGACCACTTTGCTCGCAGAGTTTTTGCAAAGGCAAACACGCATTGTACTATTTGGCCACTGAGGAAAGCATACAGGCAAACTGTGCAGCTTTTCGTGAGATGGCCGCAGACTTTCTTCAAGACGAACTTTTGCGCAGCGCAGCAAATGCTGGCTGGGAAATGATTTTCAAGACATTGCTTGCGCAGCCGAGTGAGGAAAAGCTGGTAATCATCATTGATGAGTTTCAGTATCTTGGCAAAAGCCGACAAAGCGTTTCCGTCTGTATTTCAGAAAATTTGGGATACCCAACTAAAAAACGAAAACGTGGAAGTGATTCTCTGCGGGTCACTGGTTCATATGATGATGGAGCAGACCCTATCCTATTCCAGCCCTTTATATGGGCGCAGAACCGGGCAGATTAAGCTGAAACAAATCCCATATGCCTATTACAACCAATTTTTCCCGGCGATGTCTGAGCAAGAGCGCATTTTGTACTACGCCGTCACGGGTGGTGTGCCTAAATATATAGAGTTGTTCCATCAGGGCAAGGAAATCTATGATGACATCCTTCAAAATGTTTTCACGCCACAAAGTTTCCTGTACGAAGAACCAGAATTCTTGCTTCGGCATGAAGTAAATGATATTGGAAGCTATTTTTCTATCATTCGTTCTGTAGCAGCCGGAAACTGCCGTGTGTCCGATATCGCGGCCTCGCTATCCATTCCGGTAACAAGTTTGCCGAAATCGCTGAAGACCTTATGCGATTTAGACATTTTGGAGCGTGAGGTCCCCCCCAACCGAAAAGAATGTCGAAAACAAGCAAAAAGGACAGTATCGTATCCGAGATAATTTTATAGCCTTCTGGTTCCGTTTTGTATATCCCATGCGGTCTTTTTCATTGAAAGTGGTCACGCTGAAATCGCCATGAACAAACTGCGCAGCGGTTTTATTCCGAACCATGTCGGATATGTTTATGAAGATATTTGCCGCAGTAAAATGTGGGAATTGAATGCGCAAGGAAAGCCCTTTTTTGTTTGACCGTGTCGGCCGCTGGTGGGGTGGCAAAGACACAGAGATAGATATTGTAGCTGTCGATACAAATGACCGCAGTAATATCCTGTTTGGTGAGTGCAAATTTCATCAAAATACTCAGATGCAGCTATCTGAACTACGCCAGCTAAAGGCAAAAGCAGCCGCTGTCCAATGGGGAAAAGAAAGCCGTACAGAGTATTTCATCCTCTTCTGCATCAGTGGATACTCAGAAGAATTGCATCGTTTAGCGGAATCTGACCCGCATATCATACTGGGTTAATATAGCTTAACACACAAAAAAGCATGTGCATCACGAATCCCTTTAATTTAAAGGGATTCGTTGCACATGCTTTTTTTTTTTGGATAACCTGAAAAATCAGTGGTAGCTATGATGTGGAATTCATTCCGCCTCAGAATTTCCAAACACAACATCATAAATGCCGGGAATGTCGTAAGGACTCACAATGCTAGGAACAGGTTTGCCGGATGCGGGATTTTTGAACTTTTCCGGCGCGTCAGAGATGATGACATCCGCTTTTTTCCCACTCGCTGTCTTTCAGGAACTTCGCATACCGCATCCCGACCATTTCCTTGATGGAGAGGCTTTTCAGCTGCATGGCATACTGGCAGACATCCTTCGTGGGCTGGTGGTCAGTGATGACATTGCTGTACGCAAGCGACCCGGCAACCGTCCTATCGACCATGATGAGTTCGCGTTTCTGCAAATCCACGACAGCCATGACCAGCTGGCCGGATTCGGTAGTCAGAGCGAACCGGTCCTTTACGGTGGCAGGCTCGAACTGTTCGCCGGTCATGCCGTCACGAACCATTACACCGCAGAAGGCTGTATCCATCTCGGAGAACTTCTCGCCAGAATAGGAGTTGACGACCATCGCGGCATAGCGGATACCGTTTTGCAGGCATTTCCTGATATCGAAATCCACATACTCAACAGCACCGTTTTTTGCCGCTGCTCCTGCGGTCTCCGGAATGGATAGCACCGAGCGTCTCAACCTTCGGATTTCCGTAAAGACGAAGTTAACTTTTCTCATCGCTGTAGAATGCGACCGAGAGGTCCAGGTCCACTCCGTCCCATGCCTCAGTCTCGAAACTCGCCTTCCAGTAGAGGAACGCACGAAGCACATTGCCCTCGGGGGAGCCGGGTTCTGGACCCACATGCGGCAGAACGCACCGAGGATGAAATTTGCCGGGGATTATCAGGGAACACAATGTCGTTGCAGTGGCAAGCGGGGTCGATATAGACGTTTTTCGATTCGGTGTCTTCTGCACGAAGGACCTGCCACAACTGATTGAAGATATCGCGGGCAACGCGGTTGCAGATATCCTCAGGGGATAGGCTCAACTTCTCTGTCAAGAACCTTGCTGGCAGCACCGTTCGCCTTACCGGTAGCAAGCTGGACGGGATTATTCCGATTCCGGAAATGGTTGATAAGCTGGACCAGAACGCGGGGCTCTACGCTCTTGCAGACCGAGATGAACCGGAACAGGACATCCTCCATCGCGGCAGCATCCTTGCAACTGCGCAGAGCGAAGTCCAAATACCTGGCAAACATACCGGGACGAAGCATAAGATGTGCCGTCAGCAGTTCTGCGTTCACAGGCGGCTTCATCAGTTCCTGCAGCTTCGAGTTATAGGTCTCGATTTTTATACCATTGCGGACCCTATCGAAGATGGCTTTGTTCTCAGGGAAATACTTGGCGTACTCACTCGGATGCAGCTTCTCGCCCAGACGCTTGAACTGTTCAGGACGGAGTGCAAAGCCTTCGTCTTTCTCGACATGTTCAAGCAGACTCAGAAGTTCACGGCGCTCTGCTCTTGTAAAGCTGCGGAAACGCGGTGCCTTGGCAAGGCTCACATCCTGCCCACTCATAGCAGCGGCAAGGCGTAGCACATCGGTAGCGCTCTTGAAATCCAAGAAGCATTTCTGGGATTTCCAGTCGGGACGATGGATAATATAGGATACATACAGTGCAAGGTTCTCCTTACAAGAAATATCCTTATCCATCATCAGGGACATTACCTTATCCAGAAACTCCTCGCCACTGTCAGAGAGAAGCATCTTTACGGTATTCTGCTCATCAGGAGAAAGAGGGGCTTTGCCCGTTACGCTCTGAACAAGATACCGGTAGATTTCATCCTCGGTGCAAGCCGGAATCTGCTTGGCTGCGGGAAGGTGGTCTTTATCAAGACCCTTGCAGAACCGTGACGGGTCAGAGTCCGGGGTCCAGGTCCCACCGCTCAGATAGTTCAGGTAGTTGACGATATACAACTCCACAAGGCTTGCGTTCATCGCATCGTTCGGGAAATCCGGCCAGATGGGCGAGGTCTTTGAAATTGCTTTGCTGTCTTCCGTGATAAACCCGTACAACTCGGACCAGACTTCGAGGAACGCAGTATGCGTAGCCTTGCAGCACGCCTCAAAGAGGTCGTACGCCATCACATAGCCATACTCCAACAACTTCATATTCGCGGTGCATACAAAAGCGCTTTTCTACCGCCGTCTCCCCTTCCTTTGCTGGTGAGGGCGGGACGATACCGCGATGGTGCAGAAAAGTAATGCGGTTGAAATCTTTAACAGTCAGCATACAAACCTCCTGACAAAAACAAAAATCCCGCATCGAGAAAAATCTCGACACGGGGCTAAGACACACGATTGATACGGAAAGCACGACCGCTAAATTTTCATATATGCCAGTCGAACAGACAAGCTGCAGGCGGCTGGCATGGTGTCTAAAAGAAGGAAGCGGACATATAGCCGTATTGGGATGCGCTTTTACATTACCGTGACGGAGAGCAAAACCACGACTTTTCAAGTATCAAATAGAAGGATGTGGTTTTATAGCCATACACAGTGGCTCAAGAAATTGGACAATGTGCTATCTTGAGCTAGTAAACACATTATACCATAATTTGCTGTTGATTTCAAGAGAAACTGAACAAATAAATGTTGCTTATTTGTTAAATTATGTCGCGTTATGGTTGTTTTTTCGTGCGCGAAGCAGGTCTGGCGGCAAGGGGGTGCTCTATCGGCATTTTGACAACAAAAAAGCCCCCGCATTGCTGCAGGGGCCGACATCAATCGTCGCCTTCGTCATCCGGGTCTTCGTCCGGAATGTCAGGAATCTCGATTTGCTCGAGTTTGGAATTGCTTTTTTCGGAATCCTCTCCGAGGTCTTTTCGCTTTTTGGTTCGCGTTGTTGCTTTACGCTTCGCAGCAGTTTCATTGAGTTCCTTATCATACGGAATCAAATCATAGGGCGAACAGACAATAGCCGTTACGACCTTGTCTTTGATGTTGCCCGTGGAATCATCCCGAATACTCGTCATCTCAATAGAGTGCTTTAAGACCGGAATCAGTTTCCGCCATTGCCATTCTCTGAAATTTACGCCGGGTACAGATACTACCACCGAAGCATCTGCCTGCAATCCTTTCAGGACTACTTGCAGAAAGCAGCTGTACAGGTATCCGAAATACACATCACTGTCATACGCATCCGGCTTGTCTTTCCGGCAAACCATATCCGCAATCAGAGTATCCTCGTCCTCTCCCTTGCAGAAGATGACTTGTCCTAAGCGCGGCGGTTTTTCCATGTGCCTGTTCGAGGTATCTCGTCTTAGCGTCCGGAAAGAGCATGGCGAAATCTTCGAGACCTTTATCCCATGTATTGGTGTCGGGACACAGACAACAGATGATTCTGCGTCCATGGATACCAACAGGCAGAGTCCCGGTTCTGGTCAATCTATATTCTACCGGCATTACTGTACCTCAGTCCAGATGCCGGACATAGTAAATATCAATGCCCAACCGCTTCGAGACGAGGTCACGCACTACATCACCGCCATAGCTTTGCACATTGACGCTCTGGTCAATAATAGGCATGTCGATGTCCAGAAAGTAGGGGACCGTTGCCCGTGCTGCGCACCGTGTTGAACTTCTCGGCGAACTCAGTGCCTTCCAGAGGGGAACCAGTTGAGCCAGCCGCAATCCATCATAGGCATCGCGTCACGCTGATGTTCCGTCTGGGCTTTCAGAATGGCATCGCGTGTCGCAGGTTCGTGCAAAAGGTCGTTGATAGCCTTGCAGGTATCCTTCACCTCTTCACGAAGCTTCCAGAGCGCATCCTGCCCCATCTCGTTTGTCTTTTTTGGCAAAGTTAAGGTGTTCCGCTACTGCACCTTTCGGGTTGAGATGTTTGAGAAGTGCGTTGATTTCCTTCTCAGTCAGTGTATCGTCCAGTTGGAACTTGCAATCGTAAGTATCGACAAGCACGTTGCTGAATACCGGCAGCGTAATGCCGAATCCATTGATAATGACATTCTTCTGGTTCGTGGTGTAGCGGTACAGAGTCGGGCAATCGTAATTGACCCAATCCCGTACGAAGTTTTTAGCACGAAGACAGATTCGTGCAGCGCTTCGTGGTATTGCAAGTCGAGAACTCATACCAAACGATTTCGCTGTCGTTCGCGTAACGGATATCCCGCAGCTCAGGGGCAAGACCTTTGGCGATAGTCATAGGCTGCATGGCATCAATGCCGTTGACTTCGAGGAAATCCTGCAGCACCCACGGGTTGATGGCAAGAGCATATCCCTTTGCCTTCTGGGTACGCATTGGCAGGCGTAACGCTGCGCTTATCCTTCTTGTATACGCGCAGCCTCGTGTCGTTTGCAGGCGTCCAGTCATCGTTGTAGGTGGACATAAATGCCTTGGGACCGTTTTTCGTTATGGCAAATTTGATTTCTGCTTTCATGATATTTTTTCCTTTCTGCCTCATTCGGGCAGCGTGTCGCATTTGATAATTCCTCCATTATCGGTTTCCGTCTCGAATCCGAAATGGCACCATCCATATTCGTCCGAGAGCCAGTCCGAGACATCGTCGAGGAATTCTTCGATATCGTCATACTGTTCCTGATGTAAAAATGGGGGCGTGTAGACCTCGGTCGGTAAAGAGGCAAGAGCTCCCATATCACCATCTGTATCCCACCTGATATTCTTAATCAACATAGGTCACACCTCCTGAGTGTTGTTATTCTTGTTCTGAAGCTGCTCCGTCTGTGCGGCATAAAGACCAGCAGCGTAGGCAGTATACAGTTCCTCAAAGCGGGACTCATCCTTGCTTGCCAGCCAATCCGTGGTGCGCTTGAGCGGCTCTTCCAAGGGCTCGAAGTCGTCTTCCATCAGAAGACCGGGTGACCGCTATCGGTAAGGTACTGTGCCAGAGCACGCTGCCAGACATAATGCACCGCGTCAGCAGGCTCAATCACCTTCTCGTCAGCGCATGTCCAGTACATGTCCCGGTCCTTGTACCCGCGATACAGCCCCTCAATGGTCTTGGGGTCAGGCAGTTCACCGCACTCATCCCGTTCATCGAGGTCGAAGATACGAACTTCACGCACCGTGCCATCGTTCTCGGAGGAAGCAGGATACTGCGTTTCACGACAACATCATCTTCTTCATCATTGTAGGGTGCAACGATGTCAAAAACGCGATGCGTGTCACTGTCAAGCTTACAGGAAGTTTTCAGGCACATGCCGGAAGCGTAGTACGTATAGCAGCTGACATCTTCGCTGATGTGATGCGGAGCGTTCAGCGCTTCGATGTACTGACTACGACCATACCAGTAGACCTTCTCGGTATGCCCATCTTCGAAAAGCTCAAAAACCTCACGGATGTGGTAGCGCTCGCGTTTGAGAACTACAAAGGGCGCGGCAAAGCTCAGCGATTGGGTCAGAGGAAGAACGGGACACGGTTACCAGCTGGGTGTTGTCATCAAACATTGTGACAAAAAGACGATGACGGTAGCAAAATTGATAAAACTAAACATGATTTTTCTCCTTTTAGTGTTATTTTTTCGTGGTTTGGTTTTTGCTGCTCAGACACAGACCCTTGCAGCGGTTTCTGCTATTTCGCTTTTTTTGGCAGTCGCACTCTCTTTGCCGACGAGGAAAGATACGAAGCAGGTCGCCAACATGTAAAAATACATGTATGTGTCAACCTGTCGTACTTCTATCTCTCCGTATTCCAGCAGTTCAAGAAACCGCCAGACGGTGCTCATACAGACGATAAGCGCAAATAATAGGTGTTTTTTGGTCATGAATACTCCTTTCTTTAGTAGTTCCGGCAAACAAAAAAGCAGGCCCATCCGAAGATGAGTCTGCTTGTTAGAGCCAGAATGAATTGTACGAGCGCAAAACGCCTACAGTAGAATGGTATCTATCGTACAATTTTCATTTTATGCCGTTCGCACATCCGTGCAAGTGCTTACCGTCTGTTTTTTCGCCGCTATGACATACAGAACCCTTATTCCTCAAACATGTTCAGAAGAATATCCGAACTCGTAGCGAGGAACTTGTATTTGTGCCCCTCAACAGTTGCGATAAAGGGAATGTACCCTGTTTGAGAATCCTTCACATCACCGTATTTCAAGGTCTGACCGTTCGGCAGTGTGAGAGACTTGGACAAAAGCGAGGTATCGATGCTTTTGCTTGAACGCCGATACCAACACAGTATCTGTCCCCTTTGCAGCTGCACATAACTGTCGCTGATTTCTAGAGAAACATCATCAGCTACTGTTTCACCAAAGAGAGTGGCTTTCGGGGTTACATCGGAGATGACAGTGTCAGAGAGAAGTTTTTTGATAGCATCTACCTGTTCGGAACGGTGTTCCTCATCCAATGCTACTGCGACTGTCAGGTACACATCATCCGACACGTTGCGTGCGCCCGCGAGAAATGTCTCTGCGCCGTTCTGAAACTCTCCAATAGAGTTGTTCGCATCGCCCTTGACAAGTGCTAAGCGGTACGCCCCTGCCTGTGCCGTGGAGTCTTCGCTGCGGTATGCGACTGTACAGGGTTCCTCGATATCGGCACAAGGTACGAAGACCTTGGCGTCAGATAGAGTCAAGGGTAGATAGGATTCCTGTGACAGAAGAATGTCTTTTTCGCCTGCCTCAAAGTTCATGACGGGGGCAAAGTCCGCAACTGCTGCGGATTCGGCAGTTCCAGCCGTTTCGCCAGTCTCAGCCGTAGCCATATCGGGGAACAGCATATCCTCAAACAGCTGCGTGTAGTTGACCGTCTTCTGCAGTTCCTTGATTTCGCGGTTCATCCGCGCTGCGTCAAACAGCGCGAATACGAGCATAATGCCCATGACTGCCAGAGAAATGGCAGCAAAGGCGTTTCATATTGTTTTTGTTGTTCATTTTCATTCATCTCCAAAAAGTAAGTGTTACATCGTGATAATTTGCACCGTTGCAGGTATACATCAGAGTTCCGCCGCCCATTGTGGCGCTCGACCCGTCTGCATACAAAAAGGTCACTGCCTCCGTTGATGCCACTGCAAACCCCGGTACAGGTCAGTGTCTGCACAGAAGTGCCTCGGTAAATGTAAGCCAGCGTCCCGGCGTGGCAGTTTTTGATTTTTGAGAATCCCTGGTTCCAGTGGTCACCTACCAACATCGTGTTCCCTGCCAGAAAATACGCGGCGCTGTCTTTTGCGTCAACAAATCTCTGCGCGTGTCCTTCGAAGAGCGCTACATTTACGCCGACAGAAGGAATCACAAGGCGTCCGTTCATGCCGGGTCTGCGCTGCATCTCAGCTTGAACGCTTTCGTTCGACACGCCGCCGGTCTTCTCTTTGAGTTCCTTATCGCAGAGTGAAGCTAAAGATTTTTTGCCTTTGCTGCATAGTTCTCATTTGAGAAGGAAGTCGTCACAAGTTGTGCATCGGTTCTCACTAAGACATCCTCCATGGTACGGGTCGGCTGTCTTTTCACCGCCGTGGCATTCGTCTGTTCCTGCTGCGTCACGGCATCCACCTGATTGCGAAGCTGCTCTAAGTAAACTTTTTCGTCTTGTAGTTTGCAAAGAGGAGCAGCAAAGTACCCAGCCAGAGTAGACAGAGAACGCCGATGGTTCGTTTGGTTGCTTTGGTCATTGAGTTTTTACTCCTTTCGTTGTTTTTGGCAAATAAAAAAACAGGCCCATCCGAAGATGAGTCTGCCTGACAAGCCGAGTGTAAATTGCACGGGAAAAAATGCCTAAAGTTGAATAGTATCTATCGTACGATTTTCATTCTATGCCGTTCGCACAATTACGCAAGTGCCCTTTGCCGAATTTGACAGAAAAAAGAGTCGCTGCCCTTGGCTTTGACAGCGACCATAAAAGTATTGTTTATTTCTCGTAGCTAAGAACTTTCAAATTGATGTATTTCTTTCCGTTCGGCATCTCGTGCGGTTCGATACCGACCTTGACATTGACATCCGCAGTCTTATCCTTGCTTTTGATTTTGGCACTCACAGCCTTGTTGGCAAGCAGGGCTTTTGCAGCCGCTGCACTGATTTTCACATCGTTGCCGTACAGTTTCGAGGTTTTCCAGAGCACTTGCGTCGCAATCCTTGTTTGTGCAGCCGTATCCTTTTGAGCCCTCCGCAACATCACTTCCGCAGAACGGACATTTACCGACCACAGTGCCGGATGCACCGCTATGGTCAAATTCCAAGTGGAATTCAGGACGACCCTTAGAACAGTCGCAGGTCAAGATACAGTCGTATTTCTTACCGGTTTTCTTGCTCACACAGCCTTTAAGCGGTGCTTTGCCCTTCGTGAGCAGCGCAGCGGCAGTCGTTTTCGTGAGCTTCTTGCCGATAGATTCAAATAACTTGTTATTCTTCCAGAGCGTTACAGGACACCGGTTCCCGTCTTTATCTTTCCCGATACAGGAGAAGGTTTTCTGTGTCTCTACCACATCATTGCCGCAGCGAGGACATCTGCAGAGGACCGGAAGGTTCCCGTGTCCGGTTTGCGCAGATTCAATCGCAACATCCTTCGCCATGATATCTTCGATGGTCTTTTTCGTGAATTCCAGAACATCGATACGGGTCAGGGGTCCCGTCCTTGATAGAGTGTGCAGCTGCTTGGAGAGATTTACCGTTACCGGAACATCAAGGTCGATTCCGAGTTTTTCCATCGTATCGACTAATCGGAACCCTTCTGCTTCGCCGTAATAGACGCCCTTTTTCAGAGAAATATAGTTGCTCTTGACGCATCTGTCAACGGTATCGGCGCGGGTCGCCTCGGTGCAAATCGTAGCATCTGACAGGATTTCCTTCCATTCCTCATCGGAATACTCTTCATTCGCCTTCTCGGCACCGCGCATCGGCGCGACCATCCAGTTGTTGAGAGCCTCGACCGTATACCGTTTCGGAGGAGTCGTCATCTTCCCTACCGTCTTGAAATTGATGTTTACGGCATCGCCCTTATTGAGTTTCGGGAGCAGTTTGTCCCCACTCGTTGGTTTCTCGAATTTTCGCCAGCCGGGAGTTACCTGCACATCACCTTTCAGAGTGAAATCTTCATCATTGCAGTGAATCACGATAGTCGTGCGGTCTACTGTACAGGCTTCTTCACAGAAAACAGCACAGAACCGGTTCAAGATACAGTCAAAGACCGTTTTCTGTGTTCCGGTAAAGGGATGCAGGCCATTTTCCTGTCGGTGTGATAGCAGAGTGTGCTTCGATTTTGCTGTCATCATAGATGCTTTTGAGTTTCGGTTTATTGACAAGACCTGTAATACCGTTCTGTGCAAGACCTCGTATCGCGGCATCGACTTTGACGGTCTCATTCGTTGCCAGATAGCTGCTGTTGGTACGGGGATAGGTAACATACCCTCCCTCATACAACGCCTGCGTGGCGGCAAGCACATCGGCAGGAGACAATGTCTTGTCGGCTTTGCAGGCAAAAACTCTGCAAATCGCTCATCGAGAACAGCTTACCGGGATTGACGGTCTTGCGCTCTGTCTTGATATCGGTCACTGTGGCACCGGCTTTGTTGAAGGCATCTGCCAGCGCCTGCGCCTCGGTCTCGTATCCTTCCTCGAATGTCCGTTTACTCGTGAGTTCAATTTCCTCACCGTTCGTCTTTTCTTTGCTGGAAACAGCCGAGTACGGCTTCGGGACAAATTCCTTGATGGCTTTCTCACGTTCGATGATATGCTGTACGATAGGACATACGCAGCGCCCGATACGGGTAAAGCCCCGGCCTTGATGGATACATACCGTGTTAATTCAATGCCGAGCAGCCAATCCATCTCACTGCGCGTTTCAGCAGATGAAGACAGGGACGCGTATCCGGCATTGGGCTTGACCGTCTCAAATGCCTGCTTAATGGTCTTGTTCGTAGTATCTGGAAGCCAGAGCCGATAAATCGTCTTGGGGGCTTTCAAGCCATACAGAAGCACTTCATCGACAAGCCGCTGCCCTTCTCTATCCGGGTCTCCGGCATTGTAGATGGCATCCACATCCTTGCGGTTCATCTGCTGGTTAGCGACCTTGATAAGGCCCTGTACTTTTTCCTTGCCCTCAAACTTAAACTTCCAATCATCAGGGAAGAACGGCAGTTTCTTCAAATCCCATGGCTGTTTCACAGCAGGGTCATAGCCGGGAAAATACGCATCAAGGTCTATCAGTTCATACAGGTGTCCGACCAGGGATACCACGATATAGTTATCGCTTTCGAGCCATGTGTTGCGGTCTTTTCCCTGCCTCTCGAACTTCTCGCCCTTCCACCATGAAATAGCGCCCGCGATACTTCTTCCTAGTGATGGTTTCTCGGCAATTACCAGAATCTTTCCCATGAAAAAATGCCTCCGTGCAAAAATCGGGTTTTGTGTATTCAGTATACGGCAATTCGCACGCAACAGCAACAGCACACCGCCCGGCAAAATTTCCGAAACGGTGTGCTGTTTTCGCTTTAGCTTAACCCGATACTGAGATTTCCTTCGGTATCCATCGTGATGCGCAGTTTATCGACCAGAGATTTCCGGAACAGTTCCTTCTCCTTTTCGGTCATCTCGATGCGCGTCTGACCATAGGCGCTTTTCAGCATATCCTCAATGTTGCAGCTGTCCAGCTGCTGCTTGAGATAGGATGCACATTCAAGAGCCAAAGCATCGTTGCGAAGCCGGTATGCGTCTCCCGCCTTGCAGAACTGGTCCGTATAGCAGTAAAGCACATGATGTTCCCGCATCTTATTGACGATAGCCTTGCTGGTCTTTTCCCGCTCGAACATCATCAAGAACCTGGCCGTCACGACATTGTTGATGAGTGGCCAATAATCGGAGTCCGAGGAGAACAGAAGAAAACTGTCGATTTTCTTATCGTAGTGTTCCTGACAGCAGCAGACTGCGACCGTCATATCGACAACGCTCTTTCCTTCTACAACGCGCTGGGTCATGAACCGGTCCACCTTGGCTTTCGTATAATGCTCCACGAGTCCCCAGATGGACGAAGCGTTCACATCATCGAACAGGAAAATCTTCTGAATCTTCCCGATAGCCTCAGGAGAAAGGCTCTGCAATACAGCAAAGAACTTCAACGGGTCACAGTTCTCGCAGTCCACGAGGATTTCAGAACGGACGGAATGAAGCAGGAACTGCTCGACATTCTGCTGTGTCTGTTTGCTTTCCCCCGCGAACCTTGTCGTAATCGCAGAAGGTATCTCCGTTCTGAGCATACAGCCGGATAAGGAACTGTTCATCACTGCCCAGAAGGTTTCCGCCCTCGTCAGCCTTGAACTGCCAGTTGATGAAGACATTGTACGGGAATCTGATAATATTCTCGTTGTAGTACAGCCACGCTCTTTCCTGCGCCCTGTCCTTCGTCTTGGTCGGGAACGAAAACATCTGACGAATATACTCCCACGGCACCCACATCGGGAAGATATCCTTGCAACCCTGAATACGATTCGCGATTTCCGCCGCGATTCGGGGCCGGTATTCGTCCAGCGTACAATTTGCTTTTTGACGATATCAAGCCCGTCCTTGCGCAGTGCTTCGGTCGCTGCCTTTGTCATATCCATTGAATGCAGGTTTTTGAGGTCGTTTACCATCTGCATCTGCAGCTGCTTATAGCAATGCTCAATGCAGGTAAACAGAAAACATAAGTTGCGCACCATCCGCGCATCCTGATTTTTTTCGAGTTCTTCGTAAATTTCCGGCAGCAACTCTCCGGAATCAAAGATGCTCTTATCAACGCCGAGCAAATACCCGGCTTTTGATACGATTTCCTTTTTGTCGGTATAAGTATCGTTTGCGAGTGCAGTTTTAAGCTTTGCTTCGGCAAATAAATTGCCCATGCGGAATCCCTCCTTTATATTTCGATACGGCGTTTAATTTTTGGTGTTCAGGTAACAAGAAACCCGGCATTGGTTTGCCGGGCAGGAATGTTATCTGAATTTTTCGCGGATTTCTTCGTCTGTTGCCGGGCGAGGTTCGCGGTGCTTTGAGATGATATACGCGGAGCACTGCTCATTCAGCCAGTCGATATCATTGCGGTCTACCTGACTGAATCGCTGGCACAAAACATACACACGTACGCCGGCCTTCGCAGCCGCTTTGAGCAGTTCGCGTCTGCCGTTGAAGATGTCGTGGCGGCATTGGTCGTATAAAACAGGAACACCATCGGTTTCCGGCTTTGCGCTTCCTCACTCTCGGGGTCTGCCATCGCAAGACCCTGCGCCTGAAAGTTTGCGAGGTCAACAGATTTGCCGATAGCTTCACCGGCACCATCCTGCAACGCGAACAGCAGCCGCCCGTGCGGGGGCGTTGCCGTACTTGGCGCGAACCATCCGGCAGATGCGGTCAAATTCCTGGTCGAAGCCGATATACAGGACAATGTTGTTCTCATCCCGCAGGCAATCGACTACTTCACGCGCAGCCCAGAGCGTCTTCCCGCGCCGGGGCGTCCGGCAATGACATTGATGCGATTATCGATGTTCATACGGCGTCCACCTCTCTTTACTCTTTCTCGGACTTGCCCTCCTCGGCTTCAGCGGGAGCCTCAGGCTCTTCTGCCTTTTCAGCAGGCTCCTCCTCAGCTTTCCCGGCATCCGTGTCGGCAGTGTCGGAAGCCTTCTTCTCGCCGTCCTCGTCCTTCTTCCCGGGCATGGGACAAGGGACCTTCACGACATGGACCAGAACGACCGGCTCGTCATCTTCGTCCTCGTTGTCGGTATTCTTCTCGGCGCATTTGCGGCAACCATCACAGGGAGCGTCGTCGCGCAGTTCATCGAGGTCGAAGTCATCGTCATCGGCGGTCATGGCCGTCGTGGCACCAAGCACAACACCGACAGCAACAGCGCCGAGGGTAACAGCACCGACAGCAGCGAACAGATTTTTCAGAATGGACATGATAGTTTTCTCCTTTTTGCCAAATAGCAGTTATTTAATATTCTTGGATATTCAGAAATTTCAGATACCCGTGTGTGTATCCGAACAATCCCCACAGTGCAGCAGATGCCGCATCGCGCCGTGCCTTATCGGCAAAAGCCTTGAACGGAACGACCGCATCTTTCAGGTTCCGGTATTCGTCAACATCAACATTCATGAGAGACTCGATAGTCTCAGGCATCTCGTTGCGGAAGAAGATATATACTTCCTGCCACTGCAGTTCCTTTTTCTCCGCCGCCGACGAGCAGGTATTCGATGCCGATACGAAGCGCACCGGAAATTAAGGTCTTGTAAAATTCATCGTCAGGGTCAGGAAATCCCGCGAGGATTGTAGCCGTCATGTTCTGACAAGCAGCTGAAACTTCACGGTTTCTGTTAAACGATTCCGTTCCGGCACCGGGCAATACGAACTCGCTCGGCAATCTCGGACAAGAGCCCTGTGCGGGGCCCGGTATACCGGATTCGATATCGGGATTCAAAGCCGTAGTATTCTGACGGATAAATTCGGCAGGCTCCGGCATCGGATGTCGTTTAGCCCTAGGGCCAACTCATGCAAATCACCTCTAATTTTCATTATCTGCAATTCGCACGAATCGGCAATAGTTTACGGGTTGTTTTTGTTTTGCTGTTCCTCAGCTTTGAAGTGTTCAACGCGGATGCTACGAGAGACTCTTTCCACCTCTTTGAGCGTTGCGACCTTGACGACGATATTCTGGGCGGAAGCATCCTTACGGTCCTTCCGAGCCACCGCAACATGCCGCATCATATCCCAATAGAGGTCCGGCGAAATATGGTCAATCGTATAAATGGGGTTCTTCGTGGTTTCCAGGATATAATTAGCAGCCATTGCCCGGATATGTTCACGCTCATACATGCCCATGGTGCAGGGGTTATTATTCACGAGAACACGGAGTAAAACAGTCGGTACGAACTGAGGGTGTGCTGCGCCATCGCCATCGAACGCATACGAGAGACCAAAGGCAGTGAAATCCATGGTACGCCACTGTACGACCTTTGTCGTTGTCGCGGATGGCGGGTGTAAAAAGAATTTTTCGACACATACTCGGCGCTGACGATTTTCTCACCGGGGTCAAGTTCTTCCTGCAAACAGGCAACGATTTCGAGGCGTTTACGCTCGCAGAGTTCATCAGTGAGTTCTTTCTTCCCGCAGCAGACCACGATATCATGGCACAGCGTACGGGTACCGCGCTGAGTGACAATACGCAGATAGAGTTCTTTCGGATTGATGGATGACATCAAAATATCAGTACCTCCCGGCAGCAAGAGTATGCTGCAGATATTTTACGCCGTTTACGGCGATGAAGAGTATGCTTATCATTACAGCCGGTGCGGTGGATACTGCCATCGCAGCTAGGACCGTGCGGATAATCCAGAGAGAAAGGTCAAGGGTGAAATACCGGAAACTGGAAAAAGCAACGAGCAATGCAAATATCAGAATTGATATCCAGGACCCCTTGATATCCTGAGCGCTCGGACAGGAATGATAGGCTATCTGTGCCATGAGTATAGCAGCGACCCATACACCCGGTTCACAAAGAGCAGCGGCAGTCCCGCCGTTCTGCCAAACCTGCATGATGTACCAGCCGAGTAGGCAGACATTGAGGCTTCCGAAAACTGCCGGGGCAATGCCGATGGCGGTTTTCTGGAGCAGCGGAAGCAGGAACAGTCCTCGCGGCGTGTAGTTGACATACCCGAGCGCCTTGTCCCCTTCCTCGCGCTTGAAACGATAGAGCCGGAACTTGTCGATGCGAGCGCCGGTGAAAAGAGCGACCAGAAGATGCGAGAGTTCGTGGTGGATGACGCCGATTGCTGTCCAGCGTGTATCGTAGCGTTCCGCAATCTCGGCACCAAAAGCTTTCTCCATGAGCCAAAGACTTCCCTGCCGTCCCGCCCATTCAATCGCCATGATGATGACAACAGTGGCAATCAGAATCACGCCGCGATAGGCGTCCAGATACGCAAGAACGGCATTCATCACCTGCTCACCTTCTTCTTGTGGAGTTTCTGCTTCTCGCATCCGCCGCAGCGGAGCAGACAGCGGTAGTGTTCATGACGAATCAGCGCTTTACAGTAGGAGATTTGCGTACGGACGGCGTACGGACATGCCCCCCTGTCTTTGACTGAACAAAGCTGGACATACTGATACTTTGCCACGAAAACTCCTCCAAAAACTACATTTATTCCTCACATCCACATTATACCAAATGAGGTGTACTGAATACAAGCATGATGCGATATAGTTGCATTTTGTTCACAATTTACTTTTGCCGGTGCAAGTCGTATCGTTCCCGCTCAAAAGCACTGCCTAAGGGTCTGTTTTAAGCGATACCCAACTACATCCCTCTGAGACAGGCAGAGATGCCTCAAATTCGAGCCGTACACCGCAGAAGGGTAAGTTTTATACCTTGACCGAGATAGCCACGCTGGCATAGGCGTTTGTGCAGGGAAATACGCATTAGCGGGCAAGTGGCTGCTCGAATCCGACTGCAGTATGTTGAGTTCTAGCCGTGCTCTGCGAAAGGCCCCCCTGCTGAGACAGGCAGAGATGCCCCAAATTCGGGTTGCAGCCGTCGGGAGGAAAACATACGCCTCAGCATTGACAGGTTCGTCTGCCCTAAGCGTTCTTCGTGCTGGCAGTAGTATAAGCGGCGATTCCCGCATGCGACCTCTGTCGAACAGTTCCGGATGCCCGGATGCGATGGACCCGGAACGCGGGAGTGTTGGTTCCGGTGCTGTGGTAGCCTTTGTGCCGAACGGTAGCCTGTTGTGTCTCAGCGCGGAAGTGCCGTGCCGGGGAGGAGTCTGCTGCGTGGCAGGCTGGTGCCGCTCCAAGGCTATCAGGTGCGCTCAGGGAGGTTCAGAGGTCTAGTGCCGAACTGAGGCTTTCTGGGGCAATCAGGGGCTTACAGGTGCTCCCCGGTTCCGTGGACTCCTGCTATCCCTTACCGCGCAGTTACGCGCAGCTGCGCTGCGCTGCTGCGCTAGGTGTTCCCCGTTGTATTGGCTACTACATGCGAAAACGCAGTTGCCGCCATACGGCGACCTTCGGGAGTCTGAGCTTAAAGTGTTTGCGTAGCCACCCTACTCCACTCAGGTTCTACCCACAGACACTCTCAGGGGCTCCAGTGCTTTCTTAGCCGCTCTCCTGCTCTTTCCGGTTCTTTCCAAAAAAAATCTAAGGCTCTCTTAATCTTAGATAGCTCTATATATCTAGAGCGGCACAATACCTGTTTTCTTATTGCCACCATTTTGCGTAAAAATGCGAAACAAAACGGGCTCAGCAAGCGGTTTTACCACCTGCTGGATACTTCGTCATCGTATTCATCCGGACACTCAGCAGCCATCTGGAACGCGGCGTCATCTGGGAAATCCGGCTCAAAATCCTCGGGGTCGTCATCGGGTTCTGCAAGCCAAAGGTCTGCTTTGGAGTAGTCCACGCGCTTCGGCCGGGACTCATCCAGTAGCAACTCATCCATCGAACAGACGCTCTGATAGTCGCTGCCGAGGCGGACAGCTACGCTCAAGTTGCTGCCTTCGACGACCTGTTTGCGGGGCAGTGCGAGCGTTGCGGGAAGGTAACCGGCATCCTGAAACGGCTTCGTGATTCGGTCAATGGTCTTCTGTTTGGCGTACAAGTCAAGACGCAGCTCGGCTTTTTCGAGAACGGGCAGGAACGGATTTTTCATCTGCTCGACTGCCTCAACAGCCTTGACTTTGAGTTCATTCGTGTGCTTGACAACCCTGTCAGCAGCTGCGCGAATCGAGCGCTCAAGTTCCTCGGCAGTCTGTTCAATGACTTCCTGCAGAGCGCGGTAGACGGTCGCTACATGGCACTTGAACAGTTCCGCAATCGCCTTGACGCTCCAACCCTCGCCGGAGAGTGCCTGCATCTCGAGGGAACGGCGCATACGGCGCTTCTTCTCCTCGTCCACGATATCAACACCGCGAATTGCAGCCTGACGCTTGACAGTATCGATGCCAATTTTGAGTTTTTTAGCAATCTGCTTGATGCTCAGTTTTTCCTTGTCAAAGAGCTCGATGATGGTATCGTACATTGCCTTCTTGGCTTCGCGCTTTTTTGTGCCGCTTCCCAGATTTTTTCTATGGTTGCGGATACGGTAATCCGGAATGACCTTGTGGTCAATCAGAACGCCGAGCATCTTGCGGTCAGCAGCGGAGCTGGCAACCGGGTACAGAATTCCGTCACAGGTCTGACGGCTCCTATCCATTTTCTTCTTGAAAGTGCTGATGCGCAGATTCTTAAACTCTTCCTTAGTCAGACCAAGAGCCTCAGCGATGGTCTCATCCTTGAACGGATGCTTCACCCAGCTGACGATTTTTGCAACTTCCTTGTCCGGAAGCGGCTCCGCAAAGGTAGAGTTAATAAGCTGTGCCTTTCCAAAGACGCAGCTTGGTGATAATCGCATGCTGTAGATAAGCAGTACAGCAGCACAGTATGTCGTTTTCCAACAGGGGTCGTGTTTCTGCGCAGGAAATCGATGACCGCATCCCAGCGCTGTGTGATGCAGCGTTCGGCAATCTCAGAACAGGGTCTTGCGATACTTCTGGCAGAAACGACCGAGCGCTCAGTATTCCATTCAAGAACACGCTGCGCAAAGCGTTTCTTTGCCCATGCAAGTTCCTGCTCGTCGGTGGTATTGAAGATTTCGCGGTTTGAGACGACCGTATCGTCCACGATGCGCCACTCAACATCGATAGAATCCGCAAGGACATACAGGTCGTTGAGCCGGTATCCCACTGCAGGGGCATGATAGACATGGCAGCAGCGCCCGGCCCTCGTATTGAAAGTGCCGGGCAGACGCATAACATGATTGATGCCTTTAACGGAATCTTCTACGGAAGCGTACAGGTAATTGTCGCCCCAATTCACAATCTCCGCTTTCAGCATCGTGCGAATCTTGGTGTGTAACCGCTTATAGATTTTCAGGGCGTGCTTGTTGTTCGGATTGACAGGGTCAATGAAAATCCAGTAAGCCGCGCCGCGTCCGGTATTGACAACAAAGCCTTCCGGAAGAAATCCGTTATAGATAGCGGTGGTCAGCATCTTGCAGATGCCGTCACTGTAATAGAGAGGGACACCCTCCTCATGACAGTCGATATCAAAGCCCAGAGAAATCAGCTGAGAGATACGGGAATCTGTACGAATACCGCTCTCACGCAGGGATTTGGCCCAGTACGCCGTGTTATTCGTGATGTACAGGTTCGTGGTGCAGTTATAGTATGTGAGCCGATTCGACTTTTCGCTGGTCTTTGTGAAGATGCTATGCAATTCCGGCATGATAGAGTTCGGAGCGAATTGACGAATGGCGCTAAATTTGTATCCGACACCCTCGGGCCTAGAATACACCTGAAGAGCGCCTTCAGCTCCGCAGAACTCGTAAGTCTTGTAGAACGCAATATCGTTCTCCGTAGGGTAAATACGGCGCTCGCACTCGGGATAATCAGTATATTCGATTGTAGCAGCAGTTGCAGCTTGCATTGTGATACCTCTATATATGGTGTTCTGCTACATTACGGACACATCATACTGTGATTTCGGTTGCTTATTTCCCCATTATCTGCGATTCGCAAGTATCCGCAAGTGGGGCAGGCAGGGGTTTATGGCAAGTTGCACAAGTAAATTGAGTGTATTGAATACAACCATGGTTCGGCAAATGTTAGCGCAGAACGGCCCGGTTCTGTCAGTGTTCAGAGCGGGAACCAGCCAGAAAGCGCCAAAAATCTTCTCTGTTTTCACCAAAACAAAAAGCTCCCCGGCAAAAATGCCAGGGGAGCGAGCAAACAATATTATGTTTTTGGGACAAACACAACATAGTATTGAGACTCGATAGCGCGGGTCCAGTCAGGAAGCAGGTCCATGACTTCGATGCACAGCTTATGCTGAGAGAGGTTGAGCAGAACGGCATCAAAATCCCACTTATCGAGAGTATCCTGAACCGTTCGTTCAGTAGCACTTTCCGAGCCAGTACCCATCGAGATAGAAAGCGTCTATCACATCGTCCGGATACAGGTCTGCGCGGCTGTCTGCGAAGTCCTGGAACCCATGGTATATCGCTAAGCCTCCGTCGTTATAACCCGTGTATAGGCGCTGAGGATTTAGTTCGTGAAGCTCCCTGTACAAAGACAGGGTCCATCTTGTCGTAGGTCTTGTCAGGGTCATTGATAACAAAAGGAGCATAGAGAACGATGGCGGCTACCAGAACAACAGAGGTGAGAATTGTACCCCTCTTTGCCCCGCCTGTGAACCCTTCCGTGGGTCTGCCGCCAGTCTTCCACATCCTGTTTTCCTGCTCATTCATCATGACGGTGAGGAACCGGAAAATCAAAGGCGTAGTGACAATCAAAAGATAAGTGCGGATTCGTACATAGCGGGATGTAAGAATCAGACAGCAGAGTATCGGCAGAAATTCCGTGATGCGGGCTTTCTTGTGCGAGGCAAAGACAATGAACAGAAATGCCAGACAGAAGAAGGCGACGATATCGGCAAGCTCGCACGGTTGCCATTCCGAGACATATTTCTTAGTAGCCTCGTTGTTCGTCAGGAAGAAGTAGTAGTACAGTTTGTAGGTATAGGGATTGAAGAGTCCGGTCAGAAGACTGGAAACAAGAATCTGGATATAGGTCTTGACCTTCTTTGTCCTTTGCTCATTCTCGTTGACGAGACCGAAGGTATTGATGTTGGGCAGATAGCACATCAGAATGAAAAGAACAATGAACGCGAACAGGATAGGCAAAGACCCACCATGCAGGTTCGCCCAGAGAAGACTCAAAACCGGCAATAGCCAGCACCGTTTCGAATCCGGGTTCCGGTACAGGTCATTCAAGAGATAGAAAGAAACCACAAAGAGAATCATGCCAATGTTCTGAGGTCTTCCGGCCCAGGATAGCAACGCCGTGACAATGGTGACGAACAGGCAATTCTCAAACGGGTCGCGCAGTTCCTTCGCCCAGGCATATTCGATGAAGAGCGCGTACAGGAACGCGGTGATGAAGGAATAGATGAGCAGTCCTACCACGGGATTAGAAGAAATGCGCGAGAACTGATAGAGGATGATACTGCTCAGCCAGGAATGCGCGGTCTCTGTCAGCCCTAAATCCTGAGATATCCAGGAAGAAGGTATCTGCGACCGGAATCGTGTGTGTAGAGCAAATTTCTCTGCCAAGAACGATATGCCAGTAATAGTCGCTGTCCCCGATTCCTCCCAATTCAATGAGCAATACACTGATAGCGGCGGCAATCAACGCGGCGAATAAATAGAGCGTCTTATACCGCTTTTGCGAATGATGCATAGGATGTACCTCCAAAACGAAAAAATGGGCAGACCCAAAAGGTCCACCCGCCGTAATGGTCATACTTCAATACTATGCCGTTCGCAAGATTCGGCAACTATTTTGGAATTTTCCGCTCTGACAGTTGTTTCAGGAGCGTGGTGTACACATGATTGTTTATGCAATAGTCATGCCCGAAAAACTCTTCATCGCTCTCCCCTAGCGCCTTCGCCAGAGCCGCTGCTACGGCAGGACTTCTGGAATATCCCGCATCGCAATGCACGATAATCCGGGAAACTCCGTCAACATACTGAAGAAATGCATCTACAATACATCCGGCGTCCTCGTCAGACATCGGTTTGAGCCCATGCACGCTTTCGGCAGCGTCGATGTCATCGAACTGGAGGTATTCGATATGGCGGATATTCTCGTTGTCGGCCTCGTTCATGATGAGCGGCAGCTTATCGTCAGTGCTGGAAATCGAAATGATGAGTGTGAGGCTCGTCGATGTTTTCGACATCATACTCGGGTCCATCAAATTTGTGCGCAGGGTACACCGTCTATAGTCGTTTGCGACTTAGGCGGTGAGGAATGCGCTAACCAAGAGGTATTTTTTGAGGTAAACTTAGTTAGCACAAATACCCTGCTACTCCTTTCTTTGAATGATTTAAGATACTTTTTCCCATGCGGGATGTATGGAATCTGCTGCTTTTTACAATTTTGAGTTTTTTAAGGCTTGCAGATTTTCGACCGCTTTTTGAAGGTGTCTCAAACTCTACATTCACAGCACCGTTCTTTCTGGTATGGGTGCCAAGTACAACGAGGGGTTCGCCGTTTAGAGAGACCAGGTCACCCGGATTAAGGTTCACCTTCTTGCGTAACAGAGCACGATGCCCTGCGTATGTCCTCTTGCCACGGTATTTGTGCAGGTTTTCCGAATCCTTTTTTGTGGTTACGGTTAATTCTACCGTTAAAGAGTTCTTTTCCGGTGGCTATTTCTCCTGTACGAATGTCAATGTATTGAGAATCATAAAACTTTTTCAAGGATGCGATTGTTGCGCCTTACCTTTTCATAATGCTCAAACGCACAACGGTGGTTTGGGTGAAACTCACCCATCGCATATGCATCATTATTGTGACTTTTTTCAAGCTGAAGCGCGATACGCTTTTCTTTTGTCATTGCGCCGTAAGTGAATGTCACAAACGGCTTGCCAAAAGCGGCGTAGAGCTCATTGACAATTTGCCACCTGACGGTGTTCATAAAAGCTGCACCAGAAAGGTCGGCGAACTTTACATCTTCTCCGAAACCATAAAGCTTACCGCTTTTTTGGTGATTAGCAGGCGTATGGCATTTTTTCGCATACCGTTAGAAGTTCGTTTAGACTGTTGCCGTGACGACCTTTCCAGTAGAACATGTGGTGCATATGTAAAAATCGCACCTTCGGTAGCTTTGCGCCCACAAACTTTGCAGACATAGTTATCACGGTAAATACCGCTTCCCGCAAAGGTTGCCAAATTGTAGCGAGGACCTTTTTGGTAGTCTGCTCCTTCTGGAATGGCTTTTTTCCTTCCTGAATTGCTTTTTACAAGCATTGTATCAAAAGAAAGCCAACCTCAACCGTTGCATGAGTAATGGGCATTACCGCACAATACATCCTAACAACGTTGACATTGAGCTCTTTCTTATGTTTCAAAGAAGGAGCAAGCCAACCTTCACTGCGCTTGCGATTATCGAAGCGCGGTTTACGGTAGCGCAATCTGTTTCTGCGTGTACGACGGTGCATACGGCAGTCATCGTGATGTTCCTTCTCATCCTGCAATGTATCATACTGAGCAGATACATATTCGTGAGATTCGCTTTTCACGCTGATGCCGATATAGTTGTAACCTACATCTTCGCAGATTTCGATGGGTTGGGTGTTTGTTTTGCTGTCATACAGCAGTTGGATGGTAAACGGGTGATGCTTAACGATTTTTGCCTTTCCGTCTTTCAAGAGTCGGCGTACCTTGCCGAGACGGAAGGTAGGCATTAAGCGTTCACCACTATTGCTGAGAACACAAACGCAAGTGTTCATGCAAGATACTCCTTTCGTAAAATAGTAATGAAACTATAAGTCAGGGCTTGCGCCCTGTGGTCTACTTCGCCAATGTTATGCACTGTTTTAGCCTTTCGGCATGGCTTACGCACTTCTCCTACCCTTAGAGATGTTTAACGTAATATGTATCAACGGCTTGCACCGCTAACGCATACGCTGCCCGCAGAGCCCGACACTTGTGGAGCATAATCAGGGGTGCCTATATTATGAAGATGATTGCTCATCAAATGCATAACGGAGTTTCGCGGCAACCGAAGTTGCCGTTCACCAGGCTAACCAACCGGGCTTACGGGTTTCCCCGCAAGCCCGTCTATAACCGGCGAACCGGTTTAGGGCGGGGTTGTTGATACCCCAAAGCTGCAGCAAAGGCACTGGGCACGATACATCACTTTGATTTTCATACTATCCCCCCTTTGTCTCCATCAGGGATTTCGAAAAAATTCAGCCGCCATACGGGATTCTGAAATAGTCCAGATATGCTTTGAATCTGTCCTGTGCCGTTAAGCAGGTATCTACCAAATACCCATGCTCATGGTTCCATTCGTGAAGCCCGCGATAATAGAACATCTTCAAGTCATCCTCGATAATAAACGGGACAATGTTGTTTTTAAGACATTCCTTGAAAAGGATAAGTCGGCCGATACGCCCGTTGCCGTCTTGAAAAGGGTGGATGCACTCGAAGTCATGATGGAACGCAATGATTTGCTCGAGCGTATGATTCTGGATGGCATTATAGCTGGACAACGCAATTCGGAAATCTCCGCCTCGACTTTTTCAGGCGCGGTAGTATCTCGCCCGCCGACCTCGTTAGGAACGCGTTTATATTCGCCAACAGCAAACCAGTCTTTCCGGGAATCGCTTGTGCCGTTTTTTAGCGTGAGATGCAGGCGCTTGATGAGCGTCTCCGACAGCGGATACATAGCGTTGTCAATGACCATGTCGATACATCGGAAATGGTTCGCGGTCTCGACAACATCATCCACATTTACAGCCCCGCTCTCGAACCCGATAGTATTCGTCTCGAAAATATAGCGGGTCTGGTCATGCGTCAGGCGGCTCCCCTCGATATGGTTTGAGTTGTAGGTCAAATCAACCTGAATCTTGTGATAGATTCCGCCTTTCCTCTGCTTCTTTTTCTCTTCCCGAAGAACGGACAACAAAGCATTCTCTGTTTTTGCATTTGTCCGTTTTGGCTTCGCTGCGTCTTCCGGGATTTGCCATGTTTTACCGGCAAGAACTGCATTCGAGGAATTTTGCCGATAGCGCAGTAGTTCCGAACCGACCGCTCCGAGAGATTCCATTTTTTGCCGCATCAGCGACCGAAATATAAGCCATACTGCCACCTCGCTTTAGTATAGTATACAACGATAACGGCAAAATGTCAATTTTGCATAGAAGTAATCCTATATTTTGCCGATGAATGGTGACAAAAAATGCCGCCCACAAAAAGTGAGCGGCTTAATGTAAGTGTTTTACAAAATGAAGGCCGAGAAAGCCCACGGTTTCAACCGTGGGATGATAGGCCGACAACCAAGACTTTCTTCGGGGTAACTTATACAACCATAAAGTGACGATGTTATGACATAAAATTCATATATCTGTAACACAACAATATCTTAAATATGGTATAATAGATATATGAAAAGAAACTACAGACGCACCAAAACCACCGTTTCTATGATAAATTATCACTTTGTATTTTGTCCGCGCTACCGTAGAAAATTGTTTCTCGTGGCTGGGTTTGAAACTCGATTCAAGGAGCTTGTAGCCCAAATCTGTGAACAAAACGACATTGTGATACTGGCAATGGAGTGCCACATTGACCATTGCTATCTTTTTCGTGAATGCTCCGCCTACACTAAGTGCTGCAGAAATCATGAAAATCATTAAAGGAAACACCAGCAGGATACTCAAACAAGAGTTTTTTCCTGACACGGTTATGCAAATGTGGACTCGCAGTTATTTTGTAAGTACCGCTGGCGATGTTTCTAATACTACAATTCAACGCTATGTTGAAGAACAAAAAACGAAGGGAGGGTAAATATGGCGTTCGGGAGTAAAAATAGTACGCCGTCATTTGTATTGACGCTGCCGATAGTTGTAGGTCTAAATGAACAAGACCTCTTGTATAAAGAGTTCAGGAAGTGCGGCATTATCTATAATCAGCTTGTAAGTGTAACCACAAAAATGTGGCATCAATTGCGTAAGACGCGCAAATATCGAGAACTGATGGCGGCTATCGCTAAAAAGCTGCTCCAGACAGCGATGAACAGAAGGCACTCTTTAAGCAGCGAGAGAAGATGCTTAAAGAGTACCGCTTTTCTGAGGATGCTTTTCATGCGATGGTTGTGCCCTATGCTAAGCACTATGCAATAAATTCTCATGTGGCACAGACAGTTGCTACCGCCGTTTGGGCAGCGTGGTCATCTTCTTCTTTGACAACGGAAAAGAAGTCCACTATAAGAAACTGGAGCAGGTGTCCTCGATATCCGGAAAGAATAATGCCACAGGCATAATACTTCGTCCAGCAAACTGCACAACAAGTGTCATTAACTCTGCCAAGAAGAAGATTAAAAACTCCATTGAGGAAAAATACTTCGCTGCGTACAGGAAGCCGGATGCCAAAAAAGACGAAGAAGTGGCTCTCCCCGATGAAGTAAAAGCGCAAATGGAGAAAGAGATTGTCGCTGCTACGGCAAAAGTCAAAACTTCCATCGGCAAAGGTGAACTACGTATTGTTTATGGGAATCATGCATTCCCGTTGACATTGCGAAATCCAAATACTCAAACCGGATGGTATCAACAGGAAGCGCTCAAATGCGGCGTTAAATACTGTCGCATAATTCGCAAATGGGTCGGCACCAAATGGAAGTATTATGCCCAAATTGTTCTTGAAGGCTATCCTCCCATCAAGTGCGACAGTAACGGCGTTGCAAAACATCCCATTAAGCAGGGGCGTGTCGGTATAGATATCGGCACACAAACCATCGCCTTTAGCGGCAAGGATGTTTGTGACCTTCGTGTACTCGCTCCGTCTGCAAGAGCGCAGGCAAAAAGTCTCGTGAATGAAATTGCTGTTACGCTTCGCGCAATGGACCGTTCGCGTCGCGCTACAAACCGAAATATTATAATCCGGATGGTACAATCAAAAAGGTTGAAGCGGCAGCATGGACAGAAGCAAAGACGCGAATGGAAATACAGCAAAAGGTATTATCGCTTGCGTGCAAAACTCCGTAATCTGTGCCGCAAGTTGGCTGACATCCGTAAAATGGAGCACAACATTCTCGCAAACGAACTGCTTGCATACGGCAACGAGTTCGTCGTTGAAGATATGAACTACAAAGCCTTGCAAAAGCGCAGCAAAGAAACGAAAATCAATCCCAAAACCGGTAGAGCACATACGTAAAAAGCGGTTTGGCAAATCGTTGAGCCGTTGCGCACCCGCAATGTTTATTTCCATCCTGAACAAAAAGCCAATCGTTATGGCGGTAGCGTTATCAAAGTCAGCACTTTTGAAACAAAAGCCTCGCAATTTGACCATACAGACGAAAGTTATACAAAAAGAAACTATCCGAGCGAATGGCTCGTCTTCGCAGCGGAGATATAGTTCAGCGTGACTTATATTCCGCCTTTCTGCTTGAACATATAGATACCGAATCCTTGCAATATAATATGGAAACCCTTAATTCGGCTTTTCCTGCATTTTTGAAAATGCACGAAAATACAAAAACAGCGTTTGCAGGCGGTTGGAAGTTCTCTTCCTGCAAGCATTGGATTCTAAGCAGTGACTTTCTGGGGGCTCGACACTCCCTCATTAAAGAGCTGCCTCGCAAGAGGTGAAACTCCATTCGGAGGATGCACTTAAAAAGAACTGGGAATGCAGACAAGTATGTTGGTCAATCTTTCAGGTTGGATGCTCGTCATATGCTACACCCGTAGCGTATGGTGGGAAACCGCATAACTCGCTGCTTCAGACACGGCTTGGCGATGAACCTTGCCGCACCGCCCAGAAATCCCACGATTTCAATCGTGGGAGGTGTCAAAGTTCCCACCGCGCTTTATATGCAGCGAAAGCAAGTAAAACAGCGACTATAAAACTGACCTTGCAGACGCAAGATAGATTATCTCGAATCCATGCAGAAACGCCTTGTGTGTTTCCAGCGCACCAGTTGCCTCCAGGAATATGGCTACTGGAGACATACCGACGACTTCGATGACGAATCCAACGGCGCAAATCATGATTGCTGCAAATGCGACTCTGATGAGAACGGACGAGACAGCAGATGACTTTGAGGCTTTGCGAAACGCTCCGCTATAGCGCGGTCATCACACAGTTTGCTGTATATGACAGATGCAACGGTGGCAATGGTGAAGAACATCAAAATAATCCCGCAAAGCGAAATAATACCGTGAACCGCCACCATGACAGCATTCGTGTCAGGAACAAAAAGACCGGCAATGCGATAAGCAATGGCAAAAGCAACCATGAGAGTTGCAGATGCAACGGTTCCGAAAAAGAGATACAGCGATGGGCTTGTCGATGAGATTATCTTTGCGCATAGTGTGGCTCCTCCTTAGAGCTTGATAGAATAGATGTGAAATGGGACGAATCATTATACAAAGCACGAATGGGCTATGTAACACAAATTAAGCAAGACCGTGAATGGTGTTGAGCAGGTAGGTCTTATTGTGTTTGTTATTGCTCCACAGACGTTTGGCAGCAATCGGAGACACACCAAAGCGCTTCTGGACGGCATGGATATAACAATCCTTGATGATTTTATCTGGAGAAAATGCCGTTACATTGGCGCAGCGTACATCAGCGTGGATGTAGTTTTTGCTGTAGAACTCGCAAATGAGCAGGAACTCTTCGTGTGTGCCGTGAACACCATCTTGATAAATGGAGCCATCATCTTTGGGGTCAAACACAGAATTTAGTGCGTTCTCGCAATGGCGCTGAAACTTGACCATATTACTGTAGTCAAAGCCTTTCTCAAAATCTTCAACGCTGGGTTTGTCGTAAAAATGATGCAAGTACGCGCAAAAGCCGACCCATGATATATCGTACACGGTCTGCTTCATTTGTCTTTACCTTAGAATCCGCGAACCATTTCGGAAACATGGCATAGCAGTACGCGTTCTGCGGCAGAGACATTTTGTCAAGCAGCACTTCGACGCGCTTGCCTTCTTCAGAAGGTTTGTAAATGTGACGGTAGGCCATTCCTGCGATGTGTTGAGCTCGTTCATTCGGTGATTTGATATTCATGGAAACCTTCCTCTCCTTAGACAGCGGCACCGTAGGATGCGACACCGGCCATCAGATACCCGTTCTTGTTGCCGACCAGAGCGGTCGCTGCTTTCTCAGCAAAGCCGATATAAGCATTCAGGACGAAACTATCCGAAAGGCGGTATGCATCCAAAGATACAGGCGCAGTGATAAGAAGATTGTTGAACATGTCAGTGTGCGGTGCCCAGCCGTTCAAAGAGCAGAGTTTTCAGCTTTTTCCTTGTCTGCTGGTGCGGGAACAACTGCCTTCAAAACGAGATTCACCTTCCCGTCAACAACGGGGATGCTGCGGCACTGACCGCCTAGTACTTTGAGCATTTTCTTAGTCCTCCTCTTGTTCAGTTCTCAGCGAGAGAAACGCTGAAAAACCGCGTAGAAATTGTGATAGCTTCCAAAAGCGTTCTTTTGCCATTCACCGACAACATACAGCGGGTTTTCCTCGATATCGCGGGACGCAATCATCAAGGGTGTAAGCGACAGCGATGTTCTCGGGACGGTTTTCCTTGTCCTCTTTGAAGAGTTTGTCGGCTGCAGCTTTGGCGGCTTCGAGCGTAGGATAAACCTTGTCGCAGCTGCCGACGCGGTCAAACTCGCCATCGTCCTCGTTCGAGTAGTACGACAGGATGATAAAGAGTTTCCTTTCGGGTTCGGCTGCTTCAAGGCAGACAGCGCATCCGTTGCACCGGCAGCATAACCATAGCAGTAGGCTGCGTTGTAGCACCCCCTGGTCTTCGTAGCTGTTTGCTTCACGCTCTTTGTCTTCGATAGCTTTGCGGATGAGTATTTCGTTGTTCATAAGGCACCTCCTAGTGCTTTGTTTTGCTGTAAACAAAAAAAAGACAGACCTACCACGCATGGTAAGTCTGCCTTAGTGAATACAGAATTGTGAATCGTACGAACGCGAATAGCGCCTTTGTAGATGGTATCTATCGTACAATCTCAATTCTATGCGGTTCTTCGCAAGCGGTGTCAATAAAAATACCGGCTACTTTTCAGTGGTCGGTATAATGCTATTAGCCATTGTATCCGCTGGAAACTTTCTTAGCGAGGGTACACCTGGCCCTTAGGGGTAATCAGTGTCTTGCGTGCGGTATGGGATGCTTTGCCGATGTAGTACACCGTTTCCTGTGACCTCAAAAACTCCCTGCTGGATGTATTTCTGGTAGGCGACATTTGAGGCGTCGATGTATTTTTTCCTTTGCGCAGCCAAGCCATCAGACGATTTCGACCGATGTTGATGTGGTCGTTGGCAAGGCATTTCGCAAACTCTCCAAAGTCCACGCTGTTGACTGAGGCGCGCAGACAGCGCGGTGGAAGTCAACGCTTTCCTGCTGTACACCGATGACCTTGTCCTGATTTTTGACGGCTTCAAGGGAAGTCACAAGCAAAGCTTTGGTTTTAGCATCCGTATTAGGGAGCCACTGGTTCACAAAAACAACAGGGTCGTTCACATATCCGCCGGTCTGACGAATCGTGGGCAGCAGTTCATCGAAAACCCACATCTCGAACTGTTCAGCCTCAGGCTTATTGGAGCGGCAGATGAGTCGGTATACATTCCCTTCCGAGATGAACTTGACGATGCGGGGAATGCCGCCAACCTCAACGCGGCCAGACTTGATTCCGTCCTGACGGCAGTGGATGTTCAGCTCGTGGGTTATGTTCGTATACCCCAATGCCTTGCAGACATCCACAGCGCAGAAATAAAAACTTGTTGTTCTCCTCGATAATACGGAGTTCACCAAACACTTCAGACAGGAAAAATCTCAGGTACGCGGTTCATATATAAACACTCCTTTTAAATTTGAGTGGGGTAACAAACCGTTACCCCGCCCCTGATATTTTGACGATGATACGAGCGAATGGTTTTTAAAAAGTTTTCGCGAAAATGCTTTTTACATTGATTGCGGTCACTTCTTTGCCGCACTTGGAGCAGATGAACAAGTCTTCAGCATCGGGACGATGGGTGACTTCGTCGCAGTCGGATTGAGCTTCGATAAAGTCACCGTCTTCGTCCACCAGCCAAGTTTGGGTCACATGAGCGGTTGCGGTGAACGTAGTGTTACCGCATTTGGGGCAAGGGACCAATTTTGAGAGCCATATGTCAAGCCTCCCTCTTCCAGAAAATCTTGTCGCCACGGAACGCAGCGATTTCTTTTACAAAAGCGAATGGGGAACATATTGTATTTACAATCGACATTTATCTTGTTGTCTCTCAAAAACTTATAATATCCTGTAAAAGAATCCGGATATTTGAAACCGGCTCCAGGAAGAATCGCTTCATCAAGATTGGTTCCCGTATAGCCGAAGAACTTGAATCGAAACTACCGACAAACTGCTTACCATCGATATCCAAGGTTACCTTTACCTGACCGGATTTGGGAACCGAATCGTGAAACAAAGTTTTGCCCGAATTAAATCCTAACTTGCTTGGCGTTTTTTTTGTATTCGGCAAGTTTCTGTTCTTCTTGTATCTGTCGATGGATACCTGTCGGCGAATGTGCTTTAAACTCCACTCCTGTTCTTTAAGCATCTTTTTCTACATACTCTTTTCGCCCACTCACTCGGATTAGCGAGAAACAGCACAATGGCATCGCTGGAAGAGGTGGGATTCGCTGTAAAAAGAAATGTTATTGAACATATGGTGTTTTTCGCCAAAGACAAATGCATATTTTGCTTCGGCTGTGCCCATTTCTTCGACATCCGTGTCCACGTAGCAATCTGTAAACGTTTTTGCGGATATAGTTCTCCACTTCATCGTGCATCTGATTTTGCAACATCCTCATAGGACATGGATTCGATGCCGAAGCGTTCGTTGAAGAAGTTCTTCAAGTCGCAATAAATTTTCCCCATTGGTCACAAACGCGACGAAGTTGTACTCTCCAAAAAGAGAAAAATCATTCCGTAAGCATCCGTTCGATACGATTGCTTTTCGCGCATAAATCGCATCAACACATTTTTTCCCTTCGGCAACTTTTACGCGGATAAAGTTGTAAAAAAAGAGTTTGTTATCTTTTTTAAGACACCCGCGTAACTTTTGATGCCTCTGTCTCCAATAAAGGCATCCATTCCTTTTCGTGTAAGGACCTTATTGGGGTTAAACACTTCATCTTCTGCAACAAAAAAATTAGTATTCATTTTCATTCTCCTTTTTTTTTGACGCACAGGTCAAGAATCATTTGTCGGAAAACAGCACAGGGATGACGATGTACTGTTCGGGATGCGCGATGACATCGTTCAGTTCGGTATCGTCTGGATAGCATTTCCATTCGATGCCGTTATAGAACAGCTCGCACGCTTCGGAACAGGGGTGGTTGGAAAGGATGTCGGTAGCGCACGAAAGGTTGTACGCCTCCGTGGAACCCATCGGGATAGTGCAGAAACACTTCTCCAACGAACTCTGAATGCTGATGCCGTTCTTGTCCCACTTCTTCAGAGCGTATCTGGCGGTTTCAAGAGCCGCGCGTGCAGTGCTCGTTTCTTCATGTCTTCTGCAAAAAGAAATGAGCTCGCTTGCTTCTCGATAAACCGAGGATGATATCGAACACATCCACGGGCGTCGGAACGGTTTCTGTCGGCTCATCCCGTTCGCATCGTCCTCAATGCAGATTATCTTTCCGTACAGGTTCGCCAGAAGTTCGGTCTCGCCATGGCTTTCCGAAAGAGAACCTTTAACGAGGCTGGCATCGGTCTTGATTAAGCAGTTGAAACTATACATACTATTTCTTCCTTTCAAAGTGTCTGCAAAAAAAAGGCAGACCTTACCACGAATGGTAAGTCTGCCTGAGTGAATGCAGAATTGTGAATTGTACGAACGCGAATAGCGCCTTAGTAGATGGTATCTATCGTACAATTTCAATTCTATGCGGTTCGCAAGGAACGTCAAAAAAAGAGGCTGCTGCACAAGGAAAAATCCAAGTGCAGCAGCCTCTTTTGCCCTTATTCCTCTACACTATTTCTTCCCCCTGCAGTCCGAATGCTTCGTTCGTGCTGCAAACTTTTCCGGCGTCAACAAAAAAAAATCCCGCCCACCAAACGGTGGACGGGAAAAGTGTCAATGCTTCTTATCAGCTGTGCAGCTGTTCCAGAAAGCATCGTCAAGTTGCGTACGGGTCAGGATGTAGCAGGTGTCGCGGTCAGCCTTGTCGGTCAAGAGACAAAACCGGTTTCAGTCTTCTGGACCTCTACATCCTTGTCGTCCTTCTTGATGATGTTGCGGGAAAAACTCGGAAGAGGTATCCGTTTCAGAACTGAGCAGGACACTGCCGAGAAATTCCTTTTCCTCTCCGCGAATACGGGTCGCGGCAAAAATGCTCTTATCGGTCATGATAGTTCCCCTTTCAGATTTGCGATACTTTTATCGGCAAGCGAAGTTTGGGAGCCGTGTTGCCAAGCGATATTCTCCCAAAACGCTTCCCTTTCCTCATACTGATATCCAGCCTCAACCAGACACGGCTTGAGTTCTCTTATGGCTTCCGGGTCAGTGGCAATCGAAAACGTGGTATAATTCTTGTCGTCGATATACCACCCGGCAGGAAGGTTTTCGGGGTCTTCTTTGCTTGCTTCATGGTAAATAACGACGCCGCCGTTCATCTCTTGGAGGATGCCAAGCGCAATGCTCGTTTCAAGGATTTCGCGAGCAAAAAGCTCATTCAACATCGTCAAGCACCTTTCTTTCCCTTTGCATCGAAGCGCGTATCCCACTGAGCGATTTGGTCAGCGCCAACAATGCCACGGAGGCTCAGCAAACAACCGTTTTGCGGATGACACCAGATAGTGCTGGGTGCTTCATTTTCGAGGAAAGGCACCACAAAACGGGCAAGGCTTTTAGGACTGATTTTGTTAAGTCGCAGCATGCTCATACCTCCTCGTAGTCGATGTCGAACAACTCGAACACGCCAATGACCTGAGTGGCGTAGCAATCCGCGACCATGATACGGTCACCGCCATCGATGTCGTAAAGGAACATCGCGATTGTCCAGTAACCGGCATGCACGGTCGAATTCTTCAGTGTCTTTAATGTAAAAACGAGTCATGATTTGCACTCCTTATTGATTTTTTGTGCGTATAATTGCGATTTAGGCGGGACTGTCGGCTTTCTCGGCAGGTCCGAGGTACTCGAACTCGGCAAAGGCGTCAAAGAGACTGCTGATTTTTCAAGCAATAATCGTGGAGAAGGCCAATGATAGCAGTTTGTGTATTAGACGGCATTGCACAATGCTCTCAACCGAGAAACATACGCTGGTGCTATCCTCAAAGCCTGTACCGTCCGAACCATCGCTGGTCTTTTTTTGAAGGTTGCTTTATAGGAGCCGATATGAGATGCGCGGCTCCCCTTGTCCACAGCCTCGGACAAAAGAGAATCGAGTTCCTTGCAGCGCTCCTGAGCGATGTAATACTCGCTCATCTTGATGGGTTGCACATAATCGGGCAATTTTCCGGAGTTGTGATGCGCAGCCGGGGTGGAATAATACCCGTAAACATTACCGCAGCCGTCATCCCACATGGCGGTTTGGCATTTGCCGTAATACGGAAAATCCATGAACCACCATCTACTTGCTGTCAGAGAATCGGGATTGATGTGCGATGTAACTTCCTCGTGCCAGCGTTTATTCATGGGCGAGTTCTTCTTGAACACGCATAACCCATTCTCCGTCTTTCCCTTCATGAGCTGTGTGGAACCATTCTTCGTCATTCGGCGGAAGTTTCACAGTAAGGCGCATGTTCGTAGAAAAGCTGTAATCGAAGTCCTTGTTACGCGATACGAAATAATTGTCGATGAACGCAGATGCGAACCTGACAAACTTGTCCAGCTCGTTCTTTTGTTTGAAGTACTTGCGGTACATCTCAGAGTCGGGTTTCACCAAAAATGCTATCTCTGTCATAGTTCAACATCCTCACTCATCCATCGGGATGGCATTTGTCACCTCATAGTGACCATTTCGCATGGAATCGCCAATTCTACTGGCAACATCAGCGCTCATGTTTGCATCGTCGTTATTTAACGCCTGACTTACCTTTTTTCGATGGCATCATCAGGACTCTCAGCGTCGATGCAGACCGTCGTGGAAACAGAAATGACAACATTGTAAGTGTTCATAATACACTCTCCTTATTTTTTTCTTGGTTTCAATGGGATTTGGATTCTTGTATTCGGTCCAGAGGAAAAGGCGCTCCACGGGTGTCAGAATATCCGTGTCCTTAGCTTCCAGCAGCGTGTTGGCACCATCGTCACAAAGAGAACGGATACGGGTATGTTGCAAACCATGTCATCCTTATTGACCGTCGATAGTGCTTGTTCAGGACATGGGTAGGGAACCCATAGACCGTGTCTTAACCTCGTGCCCGGAACACCATACGCGAATACTGCAATAACGTTTTCCGGTTACCTTGTCATCGACTTCCACCAATGCGGCCAGAATCATCTCATCAGGCTGAGTGCGGTAGAATTCGTGCATTTCCTCCTTCGTTCTGATAACGGCGGGCTTAATGTCATACCGTGCCTGATATCCTCGCGAAGAAGCTGCTCACCGGCGCTGTGCAGGAATTCCATGATGGGATAAAAATCGCCCCTCGCGGCGGCTATACTGCTCTCCTGCATGGGCATAGGTACGGCAGAAATAGAAAATATGGTTATCGATGGACTTTTCGTACTCTTTGAGTCCCTGATGCGTGAACGCGAATCCCATGGTTTCATAGTTGTTGCTCATGGGAGTGACTTCCACATTGTAGGATGCGATATCGGTCACTTCTTTGTATGCATCTACATAGTCGGCCTCATCAGCGACAGACAACACCAATTCCGGAATATCCTTCTTATCCATTTCCCGCAGCTTTTCATACGGGATGTACGGCAAGTCAGGGTTTTCCTTTTTGTTGTATTCCTGAATGGAATCGTCATCGTCAAGGTCGAGCAGTGTTTGCACAAGTTCACTAACTGACGAATATTCATTATCCTTTTCGTCATAGAACTTGCTGTAATCGATATCTTGACCTTCAATGACAGCGTCATCCAACTTTACGGTATCCTCTTTTTGGAAGCTGATGTTCAAGGACGTGAATCGGCATATTTGTGCCGAAATTGTCCACTGAGCCCTCGAACTGCAGAGCGGCAAACCGCTTGAGATACCAGCCATTCTGGGGGTCAACCTTCACGGTTGTTTCAGAGGTAGCTATGAGCTCTCTTGCCTTTTCGCTTTTTTGGTCATAATAAAACACTCCTTTTTAAAATTTAAAAACACAAAAAGACGGGCCTCTCGCAATGAGAAGTCCGCCTTAAAAGCGAAATTGTGAATTGTACGAGCACAGAATGCCTTTTTATGAATGGTATCTATCGTACAATTCTTATTCTATTCGGTTCGCATAAATAGGCAAGGGAGAAAAGCGATTTTCTCTCCAACTCATGCGATTCCGAACACCTTTGCGTTGTTTTTATCCTCACGCTGACGCTGCTCGGAATATGTCATGGTGTTTTTGTTGGAATTGAGGTATGCGAGTTCCTTCTCGGCATCCTCCTTGCTTTCAAACACCGTGACATTCAGCAGCTCATTCGGAAGGTCGAAGTAAATCTCCGTGCCGGTATCGTCCTTCGTGGCGATATCGACGGTGACGGCACATTTCGGGCAACCGGTATCCCCTTTGCTGTGAGAATACCCACGCCACACCTGCACATTTGTGATAGTGGCGGGATAAATCACATTCTTGCTGCGGGACTTGGAATAGGTGCGGTTGTTCTTGTTACGGCCGCGAACTTCTGTGATGACCCATACGGGCTTGTCAATCAACGCGAGAGCGTTGGAAAGGTTGAGATTATTAAACATTTTTTATTGTTCTCCTTTTTTTTTTTGCTGTTATTCTCGGATGGCGATGGGCGGAGTCTTATCGAGCAGCGTGTCGATGTTCCAGCCGCAAAGGGTCAAGAGCACATCGGATACGGGACTCTGATTCCGGATATCGTTTGCCAGACGAAACCCGATGTGCATAGGCATCATCATCGCTTGCGATTTCGTTCTTGACAGTTTCGGCAAAATTTTCAGCCAGTTCCGCGTTATCGGCGATGACATTCATAGCTTCGTTCACGACGCGGTCCTTGACTACGAATGCGTCATCAGCAGAATAGTCACATTCCGGACAATGCGGTTTAGCCTTCACACCGCTGGACACGGAAATCAGCTTGCAGCCACACGAGGGGCAAGTAAAAAAATACGGATGATTGGTCGGTAAGGTCATAAAAATACGCTCCTTTTTGATATGGTTTTGGAAAATTGTGCGCAGACAGCATTGGGGTCTGCGCGTTGTTGGGCACGGGAAACGATTGCTTCCCGCAGATTAGATATTGGGACTTTCGTAGTCGCACAGCTTGCCGTCAACCAGTTCCCACTGCATATGACCGCCTTGGCAAAGCACATCGAATCGTGCATAGTTGAAGCTTTCACTGACATACAAGGGTTTTCGGGTTTCGGCCTTTGCAAGCCGGACAGTTCCGTGTCGGTTCGACTCATAAGTCTCCACATCCGGGATGATGACGAGCTTTGAGGCGTTGAAGCCGAAGCGGGCAGCAATGAATACCTCTGCATCGGACTGCACAGCGAACAGATTTTTTGCCGTTTCTTTCACAGGCTGCGGAAAGGTTGCGATAGAAAGTATCGCAATAATGAGTTCCGTACTTGATGGATGGTTTCCAGTCCTCGAGGGTATCAATTTTCTTTTCCAGTTCCTTGATGGTACGGTTCAGACTTTTTTTTGATTTCCGCAAGCCGGTTCTTCAACAGATTCCGAATACCGTCCTTTTGAGCCACTGCTTGCAGAAAACCTGCTTGTCTTCTTGGCAAGCCATGTATGCGGCTTCAATGACGTTGTATTCCTCCGAGGTCACCTTGACCTTCGTAAGCTTCTAAAATTCTTGCTGCATCATGATATTTCACACTCCCTTTACTCGCTATAATCGAGCCACTGACCACAGACAGGACAGCGCTCATAATGCGGGTTCTCGTAGTAGCCGTCGTTGCAATCTCCGCCAATATCCGCATTGCAATGCGGGCAGAGATTCGGCAACCATTTTTTGAGATGGGATGTTTCGGAATTTGCAGTTCACAGGCTTCGATAGCTGTCATCAGAGGAGATGTTCCCCTTGCGCCCATGAGTCCGCCGTTCAGAAGGTTTTGCAGATAGCGAACAGCATTGCGGTAATCGTGCTCAGACGTCATTTGGACGCCACCTCCTTACCGAACAGTTCGGAAATGGCATCGAGGATTTCCTGAGCATCCTTCACCGGCTTCTCCTCATACCCGCGCCACTCCTTTTTTTGTAAGAACTTCAAGTCTTCAATGATTCTAGAGTGGGTCACATCAGCCATCAACTCAAAAGCTTTGCTCCAGAGGCTGTCAACCCCTCAGAGCGCTAAAATGAGGACCGTAGCAAAGTTGAAGCGTATCAATGTCCTTTGCCAATGCAAGGCATTTCGCGTAAGTACACGAAACTTCCTGCTCACGCTTGCTGAGTTCACCGTCGAAAGTGTTTCCAACCACATGAATATCGGAGCAATCCCAAAGGAAAAAGGGGGGTCACTAAGACGGTTGGGCTCACAGGAAACAACCGTAAAGCTTGTCAGCGCCTCGTCGTACTTCACAATACCCTTGTAGCGCTGCAAGTGTTTCGTGTCGGTTCTCTGCCAAAAGGTGATGATGTCGTCCTCAAAGACGGGGGTCTCCAACACATCATCAACTCCCGTATACTGCCCTACTGTTTCAGCATATACAACATGCTTCTCAACCTTCGGGTCTTGGGTATAGATGATGGCGCGTTCATAGCCTTTGTTCTGAGGAAAGATGCCGCCTGTGACCCAGATGCCGGGCAGAGGCTTACCGGATATGGAGGTCTTCTCCCCTTTGCGCCGAGTCTGACCACGGAATAATAATTTTTTTCTGGTTGCCATATAAATACTCCCTTCTACGCAAAAAAGGCGGGCCTCCCCGATTCTTCGGAAAGTCCGCCTCAGCGAAATTATGAATTTTTGTACGAACACAAAAAGTGCCTTAGTAGATGGTATCTATCGTACAAATACCATTCTAGGCGGTTCGCACACTTTGGCAAAAAAAATGCCGCCCATCCAAAGATGAGCGGCGAAAATGTCAATTAAATTGCGCCATGAGTTGGCTAAGCCATGTGGGGCGATACGTCCCAACAGGAAGAATCTGTCCGTTACGGTATTCTGCCACGAGAACAAATCCGTTGTCATTGTCGAAAAACTTGGCTTCATCGCAATACGGAAGAATTTTGAGGACATCTTCGAAACGATGAGAAAATCGAGCTTTGACATCTTTGGCGGGGATATCGTGTCCACCGCGTTCTACGCGGTTTTTGATTCGCCGAATACTTTCCTCGGCAGTGTCCAAACCGACATAGTACAGGCGAATATAGTATCCTGCCTCCTTTGCGCGTTTGCAAAGCCGTTTCGGATATCCCCCAGAAAGAGTTGTCTCCTGCGTGAAATAGATTTTCTCCACCTCATCCTCTCCGTACACGACATGCAGGCTGGAACCATTGTCCCAATGCATGATAAGACTGCCAATGCCGTCAACACCGACAACCGTACCCTCCGTGCCAATAGGCGGGGCTTGTACATCATCCATTTTGACAAGGCGGACGCGGGTGCCATCGGGATATTCGGTGCGAAGCATTTTGATAGTTTCTTTTAGTCGGGGAACATGATTATTTCTCCTTTCGCTTCAGGCGTTTGCTCTGATTTTTGCCGCTCGGCAGATGAGCGTTGCGAGTGTTTTCGGTAGTGTTGAACCGGCTCACAGAAGGACCCCTTCCAGGTCCCGATGCTGCCATTGATACCGTTGCGCAGTTTAATGCCGCTGCCGCCTTTCTCTTTCCAGTCATGCAGGTTGACAGAGTAGTCGTCCAGAAGAACGAAAGACTTATCAATACACGGCATTTTCAGCAGACGATTGGCAGCTGCCGCAGCCTTGCTTTCTCCGCAAGGAACGAAAATCCTATGTGCAGCATCGATTTCCGGTACATACACATCCAGCCATTCGGATTTCTCTCCTACCGCAGCAGGGTTTTCCGGCATGAACGCGGAAAGCGCATAGATATCGAGTTCAGGATGCGCGTTGCAGAGGATTCTTACGGCATCCACCACCGTCTGATACGGAGGCAGGTCCCGGAAATAGTTCTCCTGCAGTAAATCTTCAAAACACGCGGCTTGCTGCCACGCTGCGAGTGTGCCGTCCATGTCGATGAACAGCCGAGCCGTAATGATGTTATCAGTCATAATGAACCTCTCTATTTGGTTAAGTGTGAGTGTTAATAAAGTTTCGTCCAGAACGAAGAATCTGTTGTCTTGAACCGTATCAGCGGCATACCAGAGTTTATCTGCAACATTGTACAGATAACCATAGGTAATGTTTTCCTCTTTGAGGATGTTCAGGAACAGAGTTTCAGCGTTTATTAGAACAACAGGAGTATCGATTACTACGCTGTCGATTTCAAGTCATCGCCTCTGTCCCGATGATAGGCACTTCTTGAACAGCAGCCGTATTTGGTGAAATCAACGAAACTCGAATGTGTATTCGGTCCCGGTAACGGTTGAAACGAAAAAATATTCACGCCAATCACGCCGAGGCGCTTTTGTCGTGGCAGTCGTAAAAGAGCGAGCGTTCTCATTTGTCCCCACGACAAACCGAAGAGGCTCGCCGTTTACGACATGCAAGGCACCCTTGCAGCCGATAAGAGACTTGACTCTTTCGTCGCTGCTATTGGTGGCGGTTAAAATACACCCTTCCCGAATTCGCATTTGTAAATTCCTCCTTAATCAGAAATCTCAAGCCGAAGCTTGCGGGTACTGGTCAAGAACATCGTTGAATCGGGAATCTAGGTGCCGGTCATTTTTCGTCACGGGCGGGATAACTGAACGCGTTCTCGTCTGCAGCAGCATCCGTGAACCCGTCCATCATGGTCAGGATACCCTCCATCCAGGCAGCGGCTCTGCCAAACATACCGTTTTTCCTGTTCCTTGTTGCGGTGTAGGTAATCGGTAAGGCTTTCAAGAGCCATCTTCTGTTGGTAGAAGGTATCCCAGTTAATGTCTTTTGATAGTGTTGAGGTAAGCGTTATCGTCCATTTTGAACAAACTCCTTAAAAAAAAATAAATTTACGATGCATACCCCCCGAAAGGCTCCTGCAATCAAATTCCAAAACAAAAAAAGGCAGGCTCTCCATGTGACTGGAAAGTCTGCCTTAACGGTTCAGAACTGTGAATGTGTGAATTACCTTTCGGTTGGTATCCATCGTACATTTTTCATTGTATGCGGTTCGCACATTCGCGCAAGGGCTTAAAGGTGAAATATGAGAAAATTATTGGACGGTGACAGAAGAATTTACAGCCTCAGATGAAGAATCGGTGCTCTCGCTCGCGGTTGCATCAGAATCCGCAGCGTTTTCAGCATTAGATGCAGCACCGGACTCGGTTGCTGTATCAGATTCCGGAACAGCGGCAGCGTCCTCAGCAGGTGCGCCGGGCATAGTCGCATACAGACCCGTCAGACGGACAGGCGCATCACCGTAACCAAGATATCCCCAGAAAGTATCTGTGCTGGCTTCGTTGATGTACTCCGGTGCCCTGCAATACCGGAAACTCATAGATATCGATGATAGCCGTGCCCTTCACATCGGCACTGTCAAACTGGTCGCTGCAGGATGCCACAACAGTGCAGTCCTCGTAGTTCCAGACGAGGTAGAAGGATCTTGGCCCCAGTCTCCTTATTGTACTCCCGCGTCACGGAACTCATCAAAGGAAGTATACTGCGTGCCGGTCGGGCTGTTCTTCCAATAAAGGCCATTCGGGGTGCCGAACACCGCATAGAGGGCGTTGAACTTCTCCTCGGGCGTGCCGTCAACAGGGAAATCCTTCAGAGCGGAAGGCTTCATCGTCGAATAGAAAAAGCCCATTCTCAAAGGCGTTCCCCGATAGTCATGCCGTCTGCAGCAGCCGTGGTGCTGTCCATGACATTCGATACCGGGCCACCATTAAAGCCAATCTGGTAGTAGTTGGCGGATTCCCCATTCTCACCCCTCGGTACAGACACAGAAATCCTGAGATATCTTTTTCCAGACCTTCTCCGGTTACGGCATCCTCAATACTGTCGATGACCGTTTCCCCGTTTCCAGAACGGACAATTTCAGGTATCCGGAAATCGGCATCTCGTTCAAATCCTTCACGGACACGCTCTTGATTTGTGTAGAGCTGCCGGATGCAGAGGAATAGAGTCCTGAAACGAATGCGCCATCCTCATAGGTCAGAGGATTTACACCCAAAGGCAACCCATCCGTCCATGTCATATCGGGCTTATCCAGAGTCCCTACAGCGAACTCCGGAAGATTGTCAAGCAATGACCATGCATTGATGGGCTCCGGCGTAGGTGCAGGAGTCGGTGCCGGTGTGTGGCAGTGGGCTGTGCGGCGGCGATAGCCGCCGCCTCAGAAGCCGCTTTCCGGTCCTGAATCTCCTGAGATGCACAGCCGGTAAACATCACTACGGATGCCATCATGACAGCTGCGGCGAATAGAATTTTCTTTGTGTTGCATACTGTTTTTTGCACTGTCTTATTATTTAGGCAGTGCTTTGCCTCCTTTTTGTATCGTTTGTACTGAATATGCCCAATGACCGCAAGCCCAAAAAGCCAACGGCAATGAGCAACGAACTGCCTCCGAGAAGAAACGCGCAATAGCCGACCACATCGCGCCACTGTGCGGCTTTTGCGAGCGTGCAGATGACGCAGGCAATAAAGCAAAGCCAGCCAAAGAGATAGCCAGCCATTCCGATGGTAGCTACCTTCCCTAATACGGATTCTAAAAGCTTCAAAGCAACCACATCCTTCCTACGAGTTTAATTTTATGCGATTCGCAAGTATTTGCAACAGGAAATTATCGATACAAAAGAAACCAAGCTGCCCAACCGAAGCTGGACAGCGTAAATGCTACTGAATTTTACTGTTTTTTGTTTTGTTCTGCTCTTCTGCGCTCGCGTTCCTCGTACTCCTTCTTCTGATACTTCAAGCGTTCGTTCAGCAGAAAGGAGTTCTCATCGCGGGTCATTACGAGTTTTGCACGGTACACGATATAAATGACGATAAGCGCCAAAATGCCGTAGGTAAAGATGAGGCTCATGAGATTGCCAACAACCGTTATAATGATAGGCGAAAATGAGATGGAAAATACCAATGACGAGCAGGAACATACCGCCAAAGACGATGACTTTTTGCAGCAGTCTGAACAGCAGGCGGATAACAATCGAGAAAAGTATTTATAGTATCGTTTATTTTGGTGAAGATATCATTTCTCTTTTTGCCGTTGTTTTTATTGTTCTCAGCCATACCAGTACCTCCCCTTTTGTGCCGATTATAGCACATATTTGCACAAAAATGCTATACCTCGCATTATATTATTTGGAAACTGGAACCATTTGGTTTGCCATAATGGCAACAAAAAAGCCGTCACCCCCCTAAGGGCTACGGCTAAGTGTATTGGTGTGATTAGCGAGGCAGGTTCTTGTCTACCACGATTTCGAGGTTGTAGTGAGGCAGTTTCGCAACATCACCCTTCGCAACCTTGAGAGCCGCCTTCATCTTGTCATCGGGCATGGACTGGATAAGGATGTTCAGTTCCTCACAGGTGTGGCTGAGCATCGGACCGCGACTGGTGGTGAACATCGTGGCGGAAACCGGCTGGCAACCCTGAGAGACCATACCGTCCCAATGCGTGCGCAGTTCAGCAACGGACTTCATGTTAGCAGCAGTGCTCATGAAATCATAGATGTTGCAGTGGTTCTCGTCGATGTATTCAAGAACATCGATGCGAGTGCGGTTCGCATATACAGGAACTGGAGCTCGACCTTGTTGCCGGTGTTGTTCATGATACGCTCAGCAAACTGCTTGGCGTACTCCCTCGAGGGGGCAGGTCTTGTCTTCTACGACAGGAACAGCATCCTTCACAGCATCGAAGATGGCACGCCAGCCCCTCATCGCTCAAATCGATGTTGGACTTGTTTGCGAGGCAACAACCAGGAACCCACGCGGCAGGTCAGAGATATCGATGGCGATGGTGCCGGTGAACAGGTTGAAGGAAGGATGACGAGCACGGTCCCAGATGGTATCCAACTGTGCGGTAGCGATAACGCGGTCGCCGAGCTGGATATCCACACCCTGGGTGCTCATATTCCCCCTGATAATAGTGCTTCAGGGCATAACCACCGGTCACTGCACGAGTCTGAGTAGCGGCTGCGTTGAGCAGACCGACCTCAACAGGAAACAGGGATATCGTGACCATTGTAGTTCACGCTCAGATGATGCGTCCCGGTCACAGCCTTGTAGCGCTGGAAGATAGGCTTGACGAAAACATCGCAAGTCTTGCCGTTCGCCATCTGATAGTCGGGAATCAGGATACGGGCGGGGCGGCACCGGAATCATCGGGCTTGAGGTAGTTGCGATACTTGACGCCGAAATGCTCCGCAATGGAACGGCGCAGCACATTGAGGCTGGAAACCTTGCTCGGAGAGCGCAGCTGCCATTCTGTCAGCATAGTGCTCGCGGTGCTCTTGTCCATCTCCACATAGATGATGGTGGAGGGAGCGCCGAGAGGCTTGTAGGCATCCCGCATGACGATGTCGGCAAGAGGGATATCCTGCTGCTCAACAATCTTCATCTTGGTGTCGAAGGGGCCGTCAACGAGGTGGTAGGAACCCTCTTCCGGATTCTTGGTGGCGATGAACCACGGATACTTGTTCCGGGTAGCGACCAGAAGGAAGTTGTTGAGACTACACCGTGGATGCACAGAGGACCCTCATCGGTGTGACGAGAGCCAAACTGCAGGCTTTCGCTCACCTCGTCGATGTCCATGCCGTTGCCCCAGTCGGCAGTAACCATGCCGATTAGGTCCTTCTCGGAGCCTGGTACGAACGCAACCAGAGCGTTTACAGGGCCGGTGCTGTTCGATAGGATGTTGTCCATAGGCTCGCAAGCGGCGCTGTGCATCGGAAGGAACTGGTTGGAAACGGCATTGAAGTAGTTCTTGGTGATACCAACATTGAGAATATGTGCCTTCATAGGATACCCCGTATCGTGGGGCCAACGTGCTGCTCTCGAAATCATCTCCACAGCAGGTAGAGCCCCAAGATAGGGGTTTATTGTTATTTGTTTGTGTGTTTGTCTGTTGTTTTAGGAAGCAGACAGGCGATAAAAATCGTGACCGCTGCTATAGCAATCACGGTCACGATAATTGCGGGAATGGAATTTTGGTGATAAGCGCGAGTATCACGCGGTCTATCAGCAGCCAGAAAAGATGGCATAACATCTTATGGCTGCTAAGAAAGGCGTCCACTCGCTAAACTATCTTGTCAAAACTAAACATACATGATTCTCCTTTTTTTTGATTGTTATTCGTTTTATATTTACGCACTTTATCGTTGTACCCACGGCTGGAACATGTATAAAAGATGCTCTAACGCGGCGTTCGCGGCTGGGATATGTATATAGGATGCTTTTGCTGTATTTGCAGCAAAACAACGATTTTCGCATTAACGCAGCGTGTACGTCCCGCTTTTTAGGCGGGAAATCTATTATTATCACCGTATCTTGGTGTACTACGATGCAGGAATACTCCTACATTACCAAAAACAGATAGTCCGCAAAAACCTCCAAAAGAAAAAGGACAGACACCCATGACGAGTGTCTATCCTTTTCAAGAAAAGAGGATTGTGAATATGGCTATTGTTGCACTACCTATACAGGTAATGATACTGGTATCTTTTGGTACGATTATTATTCTATGCTGTTCGCAAGCGCTGTCAACACTAATTTCTGATTATTCCGAACAAAAAAGCCAACTGTGTGTCAGATGGTTTTTCTGTTATTCGTTGATGTTTTTTCTGGTTGTGGTGAAGGGCACCACGGACAAACTGGTTCCAGCGAGCATGATACAAAAACAAATCCGTCTTCGAACTCTACCGTGATGTTGTTGACACCATGGTAAGCAATACAGGTGGCTTTGCTGCCATTTTTTTCATCGTCATTGTGGTGCCGACAGATTTCGCAAAAATCGTGCTCATCCTTGCGAGCCGCACTGATAGTACGCATCCGCATTTTGCAGTCGGGACAGCAGGTAGCACCGGATGCAATAGCCCGCGTCATGGCGCGAACGCTTGTCACGAACTCTTTCTTACAATCCGGGCATGGCGCGAACGCTTACGAAATGGCGCGTCTTTCCGAACGAGCGGAAATTTTTACAATCGTTCGTCGCCCAATAAAGGGAACAACCTTAGACTCTGGGTAGCCAAATCATTGATTCGGGAACAACCTTGCGACCTGCGCAAACAGGGGCAACCGGTATGGTAGTACATCAAGGATTTAACGACATTCAAATAGAAGCCTTTAAATTTGCTTGCAGTCGCAGGGGCATACGAACCACGCTTTCTTGTTGTTGCCTGCAGACTTCACTCGGGGAGAGCAATCGTTCTTGTCCTCCACATGGAAGCGGCCATAGGGCACTTGGTAGCCAAATCATTGATACCAGAAACAACCTTGCGACCTGCGCAAACAGGGCAACCCTGTGCTGCCATTTTTTGCGGCATGACCTACATTGCAGATAGAAGCTTCAAACTCCTGCTTGCAATCCGGACATACAAAGACAACCTTTTTTTGTGGTTGCCTGCGGATACTTCGCTGGGCGTGCAGACATTCTTGCTGCTCCACATGGCGGAAGCCTTGGGGCATATGGTGGCCAAATCATTGATGCCAGGGACAACCTTGATACCTGCGCAAACAGGGCAACCGGTATTACCACGCATCAAGGACCTTGCAACATGGAAAACACGGGCTTCAAACTCCTGCTTACAATCGGGGCACACGAACCACGCTTTCTTGTTGCTGCCTACAGATACTTTGCTGGGGGTGTATGTGTTCTTGGCACTCCACATAGCGGAAATCTTAGGACACTTGGTAGCCAAATCGTTGACACCGGAAATGACGTTCTTGGAATTGATGGTGTTGGTATTCATGGTAGACTCTCTCTCTCCTCGTGATTTCGAGGCTTGTGATAAATAAAAATGAGCGACTTGTAGTCACAATGTCTTAAACTTACGGCAGCAACGCATCATGGTGCGGATACGAACCAAGTCAATCTCGATTACCAATGCGTTGATGGCTTCGAAAAGTGCATAGACAGCCATTGCGGGAATCACAACGAGTAAAACGATGATGGATTTAATGGTTTTCATTACAAACTCTTTCTCCGCATATGCGCGGTCTTGCAACAAAAAAGACAGGTCACCTGATTGGTGCCTGTCTGAATTTTGTCAGATTATAAATGTTTGGTCGTGGTTTGGTATCTATTGTACAATACTTCATTCTATGCTGTTCGCAAACGCCGTCAAGACAATATTTCAAAAAAAAAGCCGCCCCACCCCGAGAGAGGTGGAACGGCTGATAGGATTAGTGCTTGATGTAAAGCGAGGTGTCCCTGAACGGATTCAGAATACCGGGCTTATACTTGGTGCCGACATACTCAGCAATCTGAGTGTCCGTCATGCCATTCAGCACATCGAGCCAGCATTCAGCGTTGATGCCCATGAGTCCGCCCATACCAAGCGCGTTGTCGCAGCGCCTCATATCTTCGGAAAATGCCTCATGGTACGCGCAAGGCTCAGCAGCATGGATAAAACCGATTAGTGTCGTACATAGTGCCACCTCACTGGTTTACCATAGCTTTAAGCCCTGCTTCGTCCAGAACGGGAATCCCCAGAGCGTTGGCCTTATCGCTTAGAGCCTGCGGCTTCACCGGCGACCAGATAGCTGGTCTTCTTGGATACGCTGCTGGTCACCTTACCGCCGTGTGCTTCGATAAAGGTCTTAGCCTCTTCACGGCTCATCGTGGGCAGGGTTCCGGTAATTACAAAGGTCTTACCGGAGAAAGCGATACAGCATCCCTCAGCGGAACTATTCGCAGATACATTCGGTGCATGATAGTCAAGGTTGACGCCAGCGTTGTACAGCGCCGCAACCTCCTGCTTGAACATGGGGTCAGAGAGCATTGCATCCAGAGCAGCGTAGATGGCATCAGAAAAAGCCGGGGATGTTGTAGGCTTTGATATAATCTACGCTCAGGGCAGACAGGCCCAGCAGGTTCCCATCCGTTGCCTTGCACTGCGTAAGCAGAGCGCGGGCAACATGACCGCCGATAAGGCGATAGCCGAGACCTTTAAGAACACGGTCTGCGTTCTGAGTCTTGGAGTTTCTCGATGGCTGCAAGCAGCTTCTTGGCCGTCTTTTCGCCGTACATATCGATGAGTTCCGGACTCCTCTTCGTAGAGTTCATACAGGTCTACGGGATTGGAGATAAACCGACTGTCGACGAGGTCCTGAATGATTTGAGAACCGAGACCCTTGATATCCATGCAAGCTTTTTTGAGGCAAAATGGATGATGCGGTTGACCGTCTTAGCAGGGCAGGAATCGTTCGTACAGTACAGGTCCACAGACCCGTTCACGGACGCAATAGGCTCGCCGCAGACAGGACAAACCTGACTGGTCATGTCATAAGGCACAGCATCTGCCGGACGCTTACCCAGCTCAACCATCGTGATTTTCGGAATGATGTCACCGGACTTATGCAGCACAATGGTATCACCGATGCGGATATCCAGATTCTTGATGAATGCCGCATTGTTCAGCGTAGCACGCTTCAACACGGGTTCCGGCAAGCTGTACCGGGTCAAACTCCGCTACCGGAGTGACGCGACCGGTGCGACCGGTTTGCAGCACGATGCGGCGAAGAACCGTAGCTTTTCTCCTCTGCCGGATACTTGAACGCAATGGCCCATTTCGGGGTTTTTGTGCGCTCACCCATCCGCTTGCGGATATCGACTTCATCTACCTTGATGACAGCGCCATCAATGGGATAATCGATATCATCATACCGATGTTCTCCGATGTCGTGGATAGCAGCAAGAATACTCTTGGTATCATTGCAATGCGCGTAGTAGGTGGTCTTGAAATCGCAGACATCGCGCAGATAGTTCAGCTGGTCGCAGTGAGAGTCGGCAAACTCAGAGGAATCCTCCCCCGTCATTGACACTCTGCACATTGAAGATGAATACTTTCAGGTTCCTTTCCTTTGCAATAGCCGGGTCCGACTGACGCAGAGTACCGGCGGCGCAGTTGCGGGGATTGGCAAACAGCTTCTTCCCTGCTGCTTCCTGCTTGGCGTTGGTAGCCTCAAAGTCTTCCTCGCTCATAGCACTCGCCGCGCAATTCGATTTTCCAGATACCCTCCGGCATCTGGATATTGACAGGGATGCCAAGAACCTTGACATTGTCGGTAACATCCTCACCGATATGTCCGTCGCCGCGAGTGGATGCCTGTACGAGCCGCAGCTTTCCGTTTGAACTGGCAGGCTTAGCATACACCAGAGACAGGCTCAGGCCGTCAATTTTGCGTTCGATGGAGAAGGTCGCATCAGGATATTCCTTCTCCACAGAAGCCGTGAAATCGCGTACCTCGTCGTCTGAGAAGACGTCCAGAAGCGAAAGCATCGGAACACGATGCTCGACCGGAATTCCGATAACGCGCTTGCCGCCGACTACCTGTGTGGGGCTGTCAGAGGTGACGAGTTCGGATGCGCGGCTTCGAGGTCACGAATCTCGTGCATTGCACGGTCGTACTCTTCATCCGTTACGGCAGGAGCATCCTGCTCATAATACGCTGCGCTCCAGCGCTTGACCTTTCTCGCAGAGTTCATTATAGGTATTGATATAATCAGTCATTGTAGTTCAGTTTCCTTTCAGTGTAGCCGCCATAGTATCTATCATACAATACATTTGGCGGCATTAGCAATATCGAACATCAGAAAAAGCAAGCCACAAGATGTGCTGAGACTTGCTTTGCATTTACCTTCTCTTGACCCTCTCGTATTTTTCACACCGAGAATCTCAGCGGCAGCGTTAAGGGCTTCGAGAGAAGCGTTGTTAAAATCGTTTTGCGCAGCCATATGTAGTGCTTTTTTGTGCATCTGACGGCGTCGCAAATATCGTAGATGGTATCCTTGTTCTCGAAAACCAGCAAATACTGTTCATCGCCAACCGAAGCGTCTTCTTGATATTCGACACCGTTGGCATCGAACTCATATAAGCGGTTTGCAGTTCCGGAAGTCGGGATGCATTCAAAAATGGTTTGTGTCAGCATCCGTATGGTGACTACCATCTTGCGAATCGTTTCGGGATATGGAACCCCAAAGCGAAACTCGACCATCCAGAGATAATCGCCTGCTTTAACAGAAAGCATTTCAAATCTTCCTTTCAACATTGATTTTTATTGATTATTCGCTCCTTTATTTGATTTCGTGATGTGTATAGGTGTTTCCATCATCACATTCAATCAATACCTGCTTTGATTGTTTGGATTTACATATGCATCCAATACACACATATGTTCTCCGGTTTCTTTGATTGTTACTTCATCTTCGTTATGAAGATTTTTTGCATTGTTAAATGTCATAGTCTTTATTTCCTTTCTGTATTGCTTTTTCTTTCTCTTTCAAAGCTTCGATGACAATCTCAAATTTCCAGTTCGAGCGCAACTTTTCTTCTGCGCCCTTATCGTGCATTCCATCGACGAGAACGTAAATAGCTCACGTTCCTTGAAAACAAGTCCTTTCGCTTGCCAGTCGGTTTTCTTTGCGAATTTTTTCTGGCAAAAGACGAAGTGCCTGCTTTTTAAGTTTGTCGATTTTTTTCTTCTGTGGGGGTACATTTCTTGGCTGAAGGTAAAGTCTGCAGTTTGGTACGTTGTAGTCCATGCACGAACCTTTACCGTTACGGTGCTTTCCGAAACGTTGTAACCTGCAAACGGAATCAAAGACTCACTCAGTTCCCCAATTCTTGCATTAAAGAGATTGGTTATACGAGCAAGTTCCTTGTGGTAGATTGCCTTTGCTTGTCGCACCTGTTCACGGTAGCACTTTACACAGTCTTCAACCGTGTAGAAGATGTTTACAGATTCACCCGTATATCCCCGATAGCCTGTATTATCCATTGGAGCAATCACCTTGGACATAATATGACCGTTCTTTACAGGTCGGAAATAAATGGGAGAATAATAAATAATCTTATTCGTCTCCTTGGCGTCCGTTACCACCACCGGAGTGGGGGCTCAATTCCACGAATTGGCTTTTTTGGTCGGGTCTGCGTTTGCTCGATAGTCGCAAATCCAAACCATCTTTCCCTGTAATGTTTTCCAGCCCTTCCGCGTAATCAAAATCCGCAAGAGATTTTTGTCTGCTGAGGTCCTAATGCACGGTTATTTCGCCAAAGGGTTACATTGTTATTTTGTAGATATTCTTCGAGTTCCATTTATTCACCTTTTTTCCTTTCAGAGCTTCGATAACCAATTCTTCGTAGTCCTCGATGGCGTAATAGATTTCAGAAAACCCATTTGCGTGACCACGCTCATACGCCTTTTCCCAGACCATTTCTGCCGTCTCTTCACTGATAAGAACAGAGGAAGCGCTTTTTACATCCATCTGAATAAGGGCAAGAATGTCAACCATGACATCCGAGACAGCTTCGTTGCGGTCAGCTACCAGTTTTGCTACCTCGTCGTTCCACGCTTGCTGAAGCTTCCGCACCTTCTTTTTGTTCCAATCGAGAGAATGTGCGCTGCTGATGATATCACCGGTTTTAGGGCGCTTGGTTTTTGGGGTCGTGCGCATGTTCCAAGCAGCCTCCATACGAATCTGCAGATTCTTCCAACTACTATCCATGTTTTATTTCCTTTCTATGCGTTTTCCCATCAGAATTTGAAGTCCTGACACACTTCGATGCTGTTTTTGTCATAGCCGACAGCGTACAGTTCTTTGAGCAACGGCGTGTATTCTTCGACCGTTGCAGGAACGCCTGCTTTCAGATACTCGTAAAAGACGCATTCACATGCTGCCCATTGTGGACATACGCATCGAAATACAGGTTGGGGTCCTTCAATTTGAGTTTTTTGCAAAACTCGAGGGTTCCCGGTATCTTGTCAAGAAACACACAGGTAAGTTCGGAACCGGCTTTCGGGTTGAGTTCGTCGGTACAGTTAAGAAAAGCTACTTTCATTTTTGTTCTCCTTTTTTTGAGCGCAAAAGGCGGGCCTCCCAAAATCGGGAAGTCCGCCTTAAAGCAAAATTGTGATTTGTACGAACGCAATTAGCGCCTTAGTAGATGGTATCTATCGTACAACTACTATTTTATGCCGTTCGCCCAGCTTGGCAAGACGAATAAGAAAAAGTTGTCTGCGGAAAGCGACCACAAAAAGCGGACCTCCCGCTTCGGGAAAGTCCGCTGTAGCCGCAATTATTTGATTTTACTGAGCCTGGTTATCGGTCGGCTGCTGCGGTGCAGCGGGCTGCTGAGGCTGAACCGGCGCGGCAGGCTGCTTGGGCTGTGCAGGAGCCTGATAGGTCATGTTTGGGTTCTGGGTCTGTTCCTGAGTCGGCTGCTGGTACTGAGGCTGAGACTGAGCAGGATGCGCAGCTTTGTAGACATCGTACTTCTGCTTCATCTGGTCATAAGAATAGCCATCCTGCGGAATACCGTAGTACCGGTACTGACCGAACGCCAGAATCATGTTGAAGATGGGGTTCAGGAAGAACAGGCCAATGGTGAAGCCAATTCCCTGCCCAAACGCGACACTCTGCTTGTACAGAGTCACGATGTTGATGATGACGCCGACGATGACCAGTAGTGTGCCGAGCAGCGGGATGCCACCGAGCACAGTGCAGACGATGGGGACGAAGAACAGCCAGCCGTTGCCCCAGAAGATTTTGTACCGGATGTGGCTGTTATAAAACGGGACGATAGACGCCCATCCGGGTTGACCGGCCTTCTCGAAGATTTTCCAGCCGGCCACAATGTTGAGAACGAAGAATGCCAGGATGACGAGCCAAAATCCAGCAAAGATGCTGAGAAGTGCGTTGAGGGCCGCCGCCTCTGAACCGTAGGACATAATGATTCCTCCTAAAAATACTTTTTATATTATAAAGCCAATCGGCCTTATTCCTTTTCCCGCACGGCTTTGAGTGCCGCTTTTTTCTTTCGACAATGCCGCGAGTCTTTTGCCGCTTTCGACCAGAATCGCGCGGCGCTCATCCGAAATAATCATGGGAGGACGGAGCTTTACCCATTTTTTGGGAAGCTCTGCTTCAACGCAATCCTCCCTGTCGATGGTCAGCTTTACCTCATCGGGATGCTCTGTTGCAAGTTTTTCGCAACTCGTTCATCCGCGAATAATTTCGCGTATAATACGAGCAGGTTTTCTCTGCATCGCAGAAATTGATGATGGTCTCGCGTTCGTAGGCACCATCGGCGCTTTGAGGTGTTTGGTTGATGGGACGCATTTTGTCACTTCCTTTCAGTCGAACAAGACTGCCTTCTTTGCGGGTCTGTCCGGCGTAAGGTCACACGCATTAGCCCAACGCGGAAGCATAGTGCGCCCGCGAACGCTCACAACGGTCATTTCCGCGCCGTGGCTTGTTCAAATTCCGATACATCCAAAGCGCTCCGAGTCAACAGAATAGCGTCGTCCGGCATATCGTTGAGCATCATTTTCAGTTCTTTAACTGTCATAAATTGTCTCCTTTTGCATGACCTCATCCAGTGCCTGCAGGAACAGGACGGATTCGGTGTTCTGCGTCCCAGCTGCAATGATACCGGAAATCTCGTTCGGCTCGATGAGGAAAACGCTGTCACCGTTAATGAATCCTTGCGGCCATGGCGCAGCATAATAAGCGTAGGGGCACGATATCGGTTGCATAGCCGATAATCATATATTTCTGGTCGGCGTCCTGCCGAACTTTTTTACGATGGTTCCGAGTGAAAACGCGGATTTGAGTGTAGGTGATACTGAAACAGGCATTTCTCTTTTGATTTTCAAGGATGAAAACACCTCCCTAAATACCAGTCTATGCGGTTCGCAAGAATGTGCAACGAAAAAGGCACAAAAAAGGAGCTGCCAGAAGGCAACTCCCTGTCATAACATAGATTTGCTGTAGCAAAAAGCGAACTCAGCGATTCTGTGCGACCTTAACATTGAAGTCAAACAGTTCCTTGCTGGTTGAGCACCGGGAAGAAAACTCTCCGTCACGGTTTTGGATGACATCAGATGCCGGAACGGGCTTTCCGAAACTGTCGTCCACAAACACAGGATGCTTGCTGTCATCATTGTCAGAACGGGGCGAGAAGCTTGCGGCCGCGAACCAGTCTTCCTCATCGCTGCCCTGCTCGTCATACAGACGGCAGAACGGAGCAGGGATTTCGGGCGTCGGAAGCTGGAACATTGCTGCCTGCGTTTCCTTGCCGCCATTCTTCACATTTACATCGATAAGGGGGGCCAAATCGTATCGCCTGCGCACTCCCATTTGGTATAGGATTGAGCAGTAATTGCGGTATTGCCGTCAGATACCTCAATACCGAGCGAAAGAATGTCGGATTTGAGGTCGAACTTTTCCTGAAGCATTTCCGGGGTGAGAGTCAGAAACTGACCGCCGACCGTGTTAATGATAAGATTCATGGTTACATACTCCCTTTCTGTGATTAGTAAATATAGTTCTCGCTGCGAAGCGCTGCCTGAACGGCGTGGATTTCCCTTTTCGGTGAGTTGGTAGCTGCCAATCGGCGTGTGCTCTGAACCAAAGTAAGCGGAATCGAACACCATGCAGGCTTCGCCATTTTCATTGAGACGATAGAGGAACGCTTCTTTTGTCCGTGCATCGGTAGGATGGTCTACCAGCGATACGAGTGGAAGACCTGTGGTCGAGTTCTTGACCATCTGCCACTCGGATGCGTTCCGGTCACAGTACCCAGCGATGTAGATGTGCGGCTCAGAGAAAAGGCGCAGGTCACGCTTCATCAGTTCGAGCAGAGAATTGGCAGGCTTGCAGCTGTAAGTATTGGTCAATTCGGCGTTTAGCTCAAAATTGAGCGAAACACAGAAAACACGGTATCCGCGCTTATCCAAGTCATCGAGCATTGCGGTGCCAGCGCCCGAAGACAGGAACGAAACCATCTTGGTGTCCATGTTTTTCGGCAGGTAAAGCACAGCCGTAATGAGGTATCTTTCCGAACGCACCAGATTCTTAAACATCACGCATCATCCTCCGTCTTGGTAGTCATGCCATAGACTTTGTCGATGGCGACGGCAATCGTGTTGTTCTCCAGTTCAGTCATCTGCGTGCAGAGATAATCCCAGTCGATGGCATCGTGAACCCTGCGGACAAATGTATCGTAGGTGCCAGCGGTTTTCATCATCTCGATTTCCGATTCATAGCAGCCGGATTCCTCGAGCAGATGCTGGATGTCGTCGATGGGGTTCATTTCGATAGTTGGTACAGTTTTGTTCATGATACAAACTCCTTTTTGTGTTTTGATGCGAAAAGAGCGGACCTCTCAGAATCGAGAAGTCCGCTCTTTTTAAGCGAAATTTGAATGTACGAAAGGCAGAAAGCCTTTTCGATTTGGAATGATATCTATCGTACAATACCCATTTTATCCGATTCGCACATTTTGGCAAGACAAAAAGAAAAGTTGCCTACCAAAAAGTCGAGAAAGTTCGCAGCTTCTCTGCCGAGTTTTTATTTTTCGGGTAAAGAACTTTTTGCGGCTCCACAAGCGACTCGACGACTTCTCCGCTTTTTTCTTGACAGCGGAATAAACCACATTCTCAGCGTCATACGAGACACAAGCATCATCCACTTCGATACCGTCGATATCCAACGGTCCCTGATTGGTGACGATTGCATAGGTATTTTCCACATTTTCGATTTTCTAAAAAAATGGTTCAAGTCATAGAATTCCAGTTATTGCCCAACCATTCACACCAGCCTGTGGTGGAGGAGGGGCGATTTTTGCTGTCCGCGCAGATATGATTCAGCAGCATTGCCAAGTGAAACTTATCCAATGTCCGAATCATTTCAAGATTTGTCTTATCGGACCGCACGATTGTCATGTCAACGTCGGTTTTCGTCTTGATGTACGACACAGCGTTGCCCATACTTTTGAAAAAAAAATTCCGCAGGCCGGGACAATGTATCCAACCTCGATGGCAAGCTCCGCCAAAGACGGTAGCTGTCAGCAGCGTTCGTCTTCTGGAAAAGTTCATCGAACTGAGCGCGAATTTTCTTCTCATCGTTTTTCCAATGTCATCCAGGTCAAAGATGTATTCCTGAACAATGAACCCATTATTAGATTTCGTGGGCACATATGCTTTGTAACAGGATGCATCAATCTGTTTCATGACAATCGGAAAGTCATGGGAAGATGTGGAATAGAGACGCGCTTTATCGACTTCCTTTCTCAGCTTATCCAGCAGCTTTTCAAGAACAGCCTTGAGATATTCGGCGTGCTGATGGCAGGCGTCCACTTCTGTCTGGAACATACCGGTGTCATCAGCCTCAGAAATGGCGATTGCTTCACACTCTTCACTGTACGAATCAAGCATCAACTCAAGGTCCTCCAAAAAAAAAAGAGTTTTTTTGTTGATGTCGATAGAGTAATGAATGTCGGGGATGCTCAGAGTGACAATTTTGAAGTCCTCCTTGACAGCGAATCCCATTTCACGGCAAATATCTGAAACTGTTTTAAATACATCATATTTTTTCACCTCAAATTTTTCTCGGCGATATTCTCGCCGTAAATCACATTCAGACCGGAACCGTCGTCCCAATGAACCAGCAAAGACGCCGTATCATTGACGCCGTATACAGTTCCAAGAGTTCCAATGGTCGGAGCCTAAATATCGCCCATTTTGACAAGTCGAACACGGCAACCTGCTGGAAACTGCTTCCGAAGGTTTTCTACGATTTCTTTACTTGGAAACATCATTTTTTTTCCCTTTTTCTTCTTATTTGACGGGTTGCATGTCTTCGAGTTCAGCACTAAACCGAAATGGCCGCGTACTTTTATCGTGATTTTTCCACGTAGCCGCATAATCTTTGTCGTACTGCTCTTCAAGCGGCTTTTCGTACATCCTATCCCGAACAAGAACCTGCAAACCTCCATCCGGTGTGACGGAAATCATATCCACCTCATCAAGCATATGAGGAAGGATATCATCACAGTTTTCTTCGTCGCAGATAATGTCATACCGTGTCCCGCGACCCAGACTAACGTTCTGGTCATAGGCGTTTGTGACGTAGATGTACATCTTTTGGTCGTAGCGCGTTAACGAAAAAGATTTCGCAAAGTTTCATGTTGCACCCTTCAATCTACTAAGTGGCCATTTTTAGCGAATTGCTTGAACGCATCATCCAACTGCATATTAAAAAACGCTCGCCGATGTCAGCGTCCTTGAATTTACGGATTTTGGCGAGCTTTTTTGGCGTAATTGATTTCATGCCCTCTCCATAGTGCCACAAAGCGGGATGACTTCCATGCCAATCCATAGAGCCGTTGTTGAATTCCATACACTCGTGCAAAGGGAAATCACGCGTATTATGCACGATATTAAAGCAGCTTAAATAACTGCTGCCATAGGAAAAACCGGTCGATTCGCGCATCGTAAAAAGCACCATTCACCGGCACATAACATTTAACTGAGTTGTAACCTCGTTCTCCGTCTTGATTCCAAGTTTCGATGGTAATAAGTACGCCGGAATTCAGATTTGCCCATACATCAAAGATATTGTCTTTATCAATGTATCTTCTTTGTATTCATGTGCAAAACCGAGCTCCTGTAAAATACGAGTCAGTTCCTCATACGGAACAGCCTCTACTTCGCCAGTTTTTTTTCGTTGTATTCCTCGTAGAAGTCATAAGAAACATTCTTCATCGTGGCGAGAATGCAGTTTCTCTGTTTTCAAAGGAAACCACTTTGCCATATCCTACATGAAGATTCTTCCAATTTTTTTGATGATAATGACCTTCCCGTACTCCGTTATGGGAAATGAGCTTACCATTCTTTTTTTGACCTCCGGATACGGTAGACATTATCTGCGCTGATTCCGCTCAGGTCAATAGTATCGTTCATATTCATGAATCTTACCTCACTTCACTTTTTGTCAAGTTGTAGATACAACCGTTTGAATTTTCTCGGCAATCATAGTTGCCATACGCTTTGCCTCTTTTTCCGCACATGCGTCCCAGACCTCAAAATACTGGTAACCATGATAGCAACCATGAATTTCGGAATCACTCCCGCTTTGGTGGAACCAGATAGCTGAACTTTTTTATCTTGCATTGCCTGCCGCACAGCGACCACAAAGTTCGTCGCATTAGCATCCCAGAAGGGCCGCTCGTAATTGAACTCAATGCCCCAACCGTGGCAAGAATCCGGCTTGTGAATTCTAATAGGAGAAATAGCTGTCATAAATTGTGGCAGGAAACCCACGACTTTAGTCGTGGGGAGAAATTGCCTACTCACATCCTTTCAATCAAATAATTTGTTGCAGGCTCCAACAGCCGCAATTTTTTGAATGTTACACTTTCGGAAATACTTGTGCCGTCTAGTCTTTTGAGAGCAAAGCTTCCCGATGTACGACGCCCAGAGATAAAACACTCCTCCCGTCTATAACCGGCGAGCCGGTTTAGGCGGAGTTGTTGACGTCTGTTATTCCTCCCCTGCCGTAATCCTTGTTGTAATGTCTTTGATACTGGTCCTAAACAGTGCTCCTTTCTGATTAAAACAAAAAAGCAGGCTCACCAAGACGGTGAGTCTGCTCATTGTTTACAGGTTGTGAATTGTACGGTGGCAAATGCTGCTAAGTGGAATGTTATCTATCGTACACTTCCATTCTATTCGGTTCGCACAAACATGCAAGCAAAAAATGGGCTCTCAAAAGGAAAGCCCATTGTATTGGCATTGCTGATACTCAGATAGCTGCACAGAAGTTCGCAAGGCGTTGCCACAGCAAGTAGTTATCGTAACTCATGCGTTACCTTTTCCGGCACGCCTGTAACGAGATACCACTTATGTGCCTTAGTCTTGATGTTCGAGATGCGCTGCTGTTCACTGCGCGTAAAGGCTTTGCTGAACATGCGGCGTCTGCGCCCGGAATTCCAGTATGCACCCTCCATAGTCTCGCAGATAAGAGCATAGGCAAGTTCGTTCTGAACATCGTCATGGGTCAACTCGATAATCTTACCCATATTCAGGCACCTACCTTTCGGCTGGACTTCTTCACGGCTCTGATGCGCCATGGAAAGCGCATAGTCGAGCGCAGCATCATCATCCGGCAGATAGGTGACGGATTTAAGTTCTCCGTACTCGCTGTGATGGCGCGGGATAGTCTTGGGTCTTTCCGTAACGACCGTCTCCTTCTCGAAATGCAAAGCAATCCGATTGGCAGGAACGGCATACCGTTTCTGTCGCTCACATTCCTTGAAGTAGTTGATGGGCGTTGCGAACCCCAAGGGTTTTCTGCCATCAAGTCCCGTAACGGTGACGACATATGCCTTGATGCCTTTTGCTTCCCCCGTCTCTGCTGGTCCGCGTAGTAGTGGTAGGAGATGTACATCGGCGATTCCTTCAAATACGCGTTAGATTCCCGCGCAATGTAGGTCCCGCTTTCCCGGCAAAACCACAGAAATGTCTGAGGTTTACCGTCGGCTTTTCGCTTCCTTTGCGGCTTTCTGAATGACCTTTGTGTCGAGGTCAAAATCCGACTGATATTGTTTCGTGACCTGCTTCATCGCAGATTTCAGTTCCGGTAAAATCGGAATCATAGTATTATTCATTTCAATTCTCCTTTTTTAGAACGCTGTGAGCTTGGAAATATCCATGTCATAGCGTTCATATTTGTGGATGTAATCGAAAACGGTGTTCACCTGTGCCTGAGTTGCGGTTTTGGTGGCGTCCATATCGAGGAATGTCTTACCCAAAGACGGATTACGAACCGCAATCCAGCCGCGCCGGTACAGGTAATCAAGACCCCTTCCCGCTCAATCATAGGCCATGTCTAAGACTTCTTTATCAGAGAGGTTCAGGCGTACTCTGTTTTGCATGATGATGCGCCCCGCAAGAGCCGCATGTTCTCCGAACTCACAGGGATACCATGTTCCGTCCGGAGCAATCATAATCATGCCGTATTCAGATAACTTCTGGATATTGTTAGATTCGTTCACGCAAATGACCCCTCTGTAGTCAGGTGTTGTTGTCCAAAAACTCCTGGCATTCGGTATCGTTCATCACGAATCCGAAATACGCCACACGCTTAACGGTCGTTTCCCAGACGCGCATCGTGCGACTCCTGGGCTGTACGACCCAGGAATGACAACGCCAAAGCCCGTCCTCAGAAAGAGCGTACCCGGTCGCAATAGAGCAGTGACCACGGTTTGCATCCCAAAGATAAGCGGAATTCGCGTGACATTGACTGGGCTGACCTTTGCGCATATAGCTGCTGCCATAGAAGAACTGCCCCCCGACTGAGTGTTTTTTACGGCGTCTTCGTCGTAGGCAGTCATACAGACCTCGTCTCCGCCGAAGCTGAGAATCTTGTCATGCAGTGCTTTTCATGGCATCGAGCATCTCTTTGGAGAATCTCGATTCGCCGTTATATACCTGATGGCTGTCCATCCACTGTTTCCAGTCATCACTCATTGGATTCCAGTGGATGGGTGCGGGCATCTGGTCAGGGGCTGTGATGGGTTTCAGACTGTTCCAACCTTTCGTACTCATTACAATTCCTCCCTGACAGAACGCAGACAGCTCAGGATTTTTTTTTCATACAAACGGTAACGATTTTCGCCGCTCGGTACAAAGTCACCAAGCTTTTTGGAAACGAGAAGTTTATCAAATGCCTCCATAATATCAAAGACGGTGAACAGCTTGTATTGTGCATTTATATGCTTCACACGGAACTCGACATCTTCGACAAGATGCCAATATTCCATGCCATACAACATTGCGCCGCTTTCGTTTGCTTTTTCGGTCTTGTTCCTCGTCTGCATCGTCACACACAATACAGACACCGTTTTCATCGAGATAGTTTTCGAAGACGTCGCAGATATCGGAGGCAACAGAACGGATATCGGAATTTTCCTTCACCTCAGGTTCAGGCTGGGCGGCTTCAACTTTGTACTCGATACTGTCGTGACGAAGTGACTCTTCGATACCATCAAAAACGATGTCCGCGTAGTCGTTATCATCCCGACACGCTTTGAAAATGTTTTTTGACGGATTCGATTGCTTTTTTGAATCGGAGTTTCCCTCAACAGAGAACTCCATAGGAACCAACGCAACAACTTTGTATTTATTCTTCATGATTTTTTTTCTCCTTAGTTTAACAGGATGCCGCAGCATTTGTTCAGGCAGATGACACTGAACACGAGCAGCGCAATATTGTGCAGCGTGAAGGACTGTGCCAAAGCACTGATGCTCAGGAAGATGAAGAGAACAAACAGGGCGGCTAAGGTTTTGAAGATGGTATAGATGATTCTGTTCATGGCGATACTCCTTTTCTTGCTCCGGTTAGCGAAGCATGTCAACGACTTTTCCGACCAACTCATCATTGGTAACGAACTGGTTGCGGCCCTTGGCACCGAGCGATACAGAGGAGTAATCCTTCATATCGGCGGCATAGCGAACCATATTCTTGTCGGAAATCGGCTGATAGCAGGACCGTTCTGTGGTCACATACACGCATTTTCCGTTCAGGATATTCATGATGTGTCCGTAACAACCCGTCTGCTTGCCGTTGCGCTGCATGTTTTGCAGGTTATGCGTCAGCATCAGACCGTCGTTCTCCTTCTCAGCGCTGGAGAGCATAGACAGTAGTTTTCGAGTCTTATACGCAGTGTTTGTCATAGTAAATCGCCTCATTTTTTTAGAAATACTTGTAAGCAGCGTTCAGCCGCTTGTTGTAGAGTTGTAAGGTCGTCAGATTCCCGCAATAGACCTTGCTGGACGAGATAGGAACATTCACACCGGCTTCCATGTGCGAGAAGAACATCGCAAGACAATCTTCTACACTGTCGCTCGTGGTGAGTGTCTCGTATACCGGATACGAGTACCCCGCTGCCTGACTGTAGGTGGTATTGAGCTCATGTACAAAGAATTGGACCTGACCGGAAACGGAACTTGCATCCAGACCCGATGCATAGCACCAGTTCAAGAGATTCGTCTTACGACCGTGTGTCCATTGCAGAAGCCCATAGCCTCCGTCGTTCGGATTCTCGGCAGTAACGCGAAGCCCGCTCTCCATTGCCATGCACCCCATCACAGCTGCAGTGCCGGCCTTAGAAAGACCTGCATCCCGCAACGCTGTATAGATGGCGTACTCATTGTCAGAAAGGTTCTGAGGCATCGTGTCTGTCACAGGTTCTTCTGCCGGTTCCTGTGCAGTCTCTGCCGTCTCTACGGCAGGTTCAGACTCAGTCTCCGGCTCAGTCGTTTCCTGCTCGGGTACAGGCAGTACCGGCGTGAAAGGCGGCTGAGAGCGTTGAGTTCACGAAGATGAACCTCCAACGGCGTGACATACTCGATATCAGAATCATCAGCAGATGACTTTACCGGCGCGGCATACGCAGGCGTCGAGAAAAAGCAGGCTAAGCAGCCTATGATGGTGATGACGCTGAGCATAAAAGCGGTGGTTCCGGCATAGAATTTCTGTTTGTCGTTCATTTTCATTTGTGATTACTCCTTTGAATCAAAGTTCCCGCCGACAATAGCTGTCTGGCGGGATGTGATAAATGTTCGGTTGTCAGAAAAACATCAAGCTTCACGGACCACGATGCCGGTATATCCGCTGTTGGCAAGATACCGATACGCTGCATCATAGGCGTCGCCGAGCGTTGGGGCTTTGACATACCCGATAAAATCGGAGCAGATAACCATACCGGAAAAGCCTGGGTTACCGGCATAGATGGCGAAGCGTGTGTTTTTCTTGGAATTGCGATTAAACATAGCGGACCTCCTTGCAGTCGCGTTCAAAAGAAGATGGATACGGATTTCTGAAAACAAAAAAGGCAGACCTACCACGAATGGTAAGTCTGCCTAATTTGAAAACAGAATTGTGAATGATGTACGCCCGAAAGATTCGGCTGTGTAGAATGTTATCTATCGTACAATACCAATCCTATGCCGTTCGCAAGGATACGCAAAGAAAAAAAAAAAAGGCGAAGTCTTCCGAAAAAGACTCCGCCAGGGTTTTGTGTGCGATTTTGCATTTCAGTGTTGTTGTTCACGGCACATTTCTCGCATTTTATTCTTCCTCAAGCCATTTTTGGTGATGTCAAGAAGGCATTTTCGAAATTCGGGAGCGGGCTGCATCGGAATCGAAGACCACTGAGAATCGAGAACAACAGGGTATTTGTATTGTTTGCCGTTATGCGAAAACGGTGTGAACCGAACTTCACCATCCACGAGCCATAGCTTTTCCGTTTTGATGGGGTCGATGTACTCCGTCAGCCAGCATTCGTGCGTGACAACGGAATCTTCCACGAAATACTTTGTCTTATCGTCCAGTATCAGTGCTGGGTTGTTATCCTCGACACAATAGACCCTGCCTATGAACGGCAGAAGCATTGTCTCGGCGGTGTGTTTTGTGCTTCTCCCCTGCCGAATTTCCGATAGCAGGAAGCTCGAAATAAAATGCGGGATACCGATGCTGGTCAGACAGTCATCAAGCGTGTATCCGGTACAGATTCTTGGTGTTTCTTGGTCCCCCCCCTTCATTCGATTCGTAGGAATTTGCGGAACGACCTTGTCCGGCAAGCATCCGGTATCCGCCATGAGATGGAATAGTATCTGCATTATGGGACTTACTCCTTCGGCAGTTTCTTGCGAAACGGGTCAAGGTCTCCTGGCCTATAGACCGACTTGACATAGGATTTGATGTCGTCTTCTTCAAGGTTCTCAAAGAGATTCAGCCAGCATTCGGCTTCAATCCGCATCTCGCCGCCCATTTGATACGCTTTCTCGCACTGCACCAAATCAAACTGAAAATCGTTCTTGTAGCGGCAGTTTTCGGCTGCTTTTGCAAATTTTGTAAATGTTTTTGTATTCAAGGTTTACCTCCTTTTCTGTAATCGAAATAAAAAGCAGACCCTCATTTCGAGAGTCTGCTCTAAGCACATAACAGATTGTGAATCTACCGGTATGGGGGAATCAGAAGATGGTATCTATCATGCACTTACTATTCTATTCGATTCGCACAACTGTGCAAGGGGATTTTAAGATGCAGCTACGCTTTCGCCTTCGCCAATTTCTTCGCAGCTACGCTTCCTGCTCACTCGCTGGCGGCAGCTACGCTTTCGATATCGTCTGCGTTCAGGTTGATGTACTGCCACGATTGCGGGGGCGCGTTTCAGGTGCAGCTGATGCAGGGACAGGGAAAGTTTGCGAACACTTGAGATGTTCCAGCCGTAAAGCATGCCGGTTTTGTTGCCGTACTCGAACAGCGAGGCAATATTGATACAGCTTTCCCGGATAAACTTATCCGCCATCCCAGACAGTTTCTCGCCGTCCGCATAATGGGAGAAAGCCCCGTCAGGCAGTTCAGCTGGTCGATGCCCTCGCAGGTAAACGCGCCGATGATTTTCCCTGCGCCGCCGTTTGCCTTCGTCTCATAGCAAAAAACACTGCAAACGGAAACGAGATTTCCCAGGGCATGGATTTACGCACTTCGAGAGTCTTTTTTTTCACCAGACATAATTTTAGAGAGAAGCCATTCAAGCTTAATCGAAATGACGACCGCTTTACCGCCGTTTACTGCAAGTGCATTTTTCGAGAGAAGTCATGATTCGTCAGTCCTCATATTCATCATCATTCAAAAGTTATCGACTTTTCCCTCTGTCCGTTCGTACTCGGACATAAATTTTGCGACAGCCAATTCAAAGTGGCTGCGGCTAATGCCGGTCATGTCCGAAAAAATCGAGGAAGGCATGCTCAAAGTTGCTGGCCATAGCCACGAGAACGCACGACTCGAATTCTTTGGCGAGAACTATTCCAGGGTGCCATCGAAGTGGATGGTGACATTCTCGGATTCGTCATCAGGGTCAACATAGTTCGAAATGGCTTCTTCTCTTGCGTTGTTGAAGAACCCATCGACATTATCACTGATTCGTAGTTCAGCGGAATCACTGAGCAGCTTACCCAGTCCACCCGCAGCCTCCGACTCGGCCATCATCTGCATTACATAGTAGCGGAACATGAGGAACGCACAAGCACCCGTAGGCTCAAAATCCTGAATGACCTTTTTTTCAGCTGTGCCTGACGGTTGTTTACGACCTTGTAGTTCGCTTTCATGAGAATCTCCTTTTCAAAAACACTTTACAACGCTCGGATATTCGATTTCCCGGGCGCAAACATCAACGGCTCGTCTGTTACCTTCAGAACCGTGCCATCCCCCCTGTCCGCACACATAGAGAATCGCTTTGAGCATCTCATAGGCGAGTTTGCTGTTGTAGGTAAGCCCTACGTTTGAGATACCGAAATTACCATTCCATTCCAGCCAACCCCTGAGTTTTCTCAGCTGCGGAATCAGAAGGTCACGGGCTTCTGCTATACCAACGCCGCCCCAACGAGCGTCATGATACGCTTGCAGCTGCGGTTTATTATCGGTATCAGCTATATCGAGAACTTCATAGATGATGCTGAACTGTCCCATAAGGATTCTGGAATACGCATCGAGGATGGAAGTAGCTTTTACCCAAGCACTTTCGTTCATGTCGATGCGCTTAGTATACGGGTTTTCCCTGTTCCCCTACCGCGATATCCGTTGCCGAGAGCGCAGTATGATAAATCTCCTTCGCTGCGTTTTGCATGGAAGGTACGGGAGCGGTGACCTTGAAATCCGTGAACATCGTATGCGCCTTTTCAATATCGGCATCATGCACACCGTAGGCGTCACCTACCTCTTTGCAGATGAAAGAAAAAAATCATTGCCGTAGAATGTCTGCATCACCTGCATGACATGCAAAAAACAGCTGATACTGCTTTTCGGTCATTTCGAAAATCATGGCGCACCTCCGTTACTTTATTAGCATTATACCACAAATGTGTATTCGGTACAACCATGAACGCTGATTCGTAACAAATAAGATACAAACAAAAAGTGCCCCTAAAATCCTCGACTGGAATCGGAGACTTTAGAGGCAGTGGCGCTCATGGAAGGATTCGAAACCTTCGGGCAATTTCTCACCGGCGGTTTTCTGACCGCTGCCATCGACCACTCGGCCACATGAGCATATGGCGCAGAGAGCGAGATTCGAACTCGCAAGCCGGGGTTAGCCGACGACGGATTAGCAACCCGTTGCCATACTGTTAGGCGACCTCTGCAGATTTGCACCCATTGTTTTTTGTTAAACAATAAACTTGACTACCGGACTCAAAAACTTAACTAACCTCGATTATGGGCGCTTTGTACCCCCCTGGCAGACTCGAACTGCCGACTCCAGTCTTGAGAGGCTGGCGACTTTAGACCAACTTGTCGAAGGGGGCCTTATGGTGTGCCGGGCTGGATTCGAACCAGCGAACCGTAACGGAACGGTTTTACAGACCGCGTACTTTAACCACTCTGCATACCGGCACATATAAGGGAGGCATTAAGCCTCGTGGTGCTCCCGGCTGGAATCGAACCAGCGACACATAGGGCTTCAGCCTACTGCTCTACCAACTGAGCTACAGAAGCAGATGGTGACCGAAATGGGGCTTGAACCCATACTCTCAAGCTTGAAAGGCTTGCGACTTAACCAATTCGTCTATTCGGCCATATAGCCGCAATCCTGCGGCGATGGTTTATGCTATGACGAGGATGTCATCGATTTTCGTATCGAGCATCGCGGCGAGAATCACAAGGTTGTCGATGGTAGGAAGTGCAGTCCCTGCCTGCCATTTGGCGACTGCCTGTGTGGATACACCGAGCGTGTCTGCCACATCCTTGACCTTGATGCCTGCCGCTTTTCAGGAGTGCCTTGATGTTGGCACCGGTTTGCGCGATATCGCGATAGTTGAACGTTCATTTTCTTGCTGCCTTTCTGTATTGCAGGCAACAAAAAGCTGCCTGCCGAAATGACTCGACAAGCAGCGTGTGAAAATGCAGTTATCGTTTGAGACGCACCGCATCTGTACATGGTCTGTTTTTGCTTGTCGATTGGTATAGGGAAACAAAGCTGGATTCGTAGGACTCGAATTCAGATTCTTGACATACTCCCCATGTCTAAAGCCAGGGGATTCTACCCTTTGAGACATAGAAATTGTGCTTCAACGGAGCTGCTGGCTGACCCAGTCTTACCGCTCCTCCACAGTGGATGATGCCCCACCCACATGATGTTAAATAGCTTAGACTGAATATCCTAACTGGGCCAGACCAAGCTTTTTAATGTTGATAGCTGCATTAGTATCCCTGTCCTGAATGGCGTGACAGCAATCACATGTCCAGTGCCGCTGCTTCAGTGTGAGATTCGGGTTGACTGTTCCACACACATGACAGGCCTTGCTGGATGGCACCCACCGGTCGATTTTCACGACAGTGGACCCAGCGTTGCTGGCCACCCATTCCAGGATGGATACAAACTCTGTAAAAAAGCGAGGTCAGAAACCTTCCGTCCCCACAAGCGCTTCATTCCATCGAGATTAAGGTCCTCGATACAGATGATAGCATACTCGCCCACAAGCTGGTTTGCCAGTTTGAAGAACCAATCGCGCCTGCGCTTACTGATGCGCTGGTACACCGCTCCAGGTGCCGGATAGCTCTCCGGCGGTTCTGGCTGCCTTTCTGGCAGCGGGACACCGCACGGTGAGCTACCTGCAGCTCTTTGAGCGAGGCTTTGTACCACTGGGGAGAATCTATCACGGAACTGTCATCCAGATTGAGGAAGTGCTTCAAACCGAAATCCATTCCGACAGCCTTACCTGCTCGTGGATAGATGTCGTTACACTCCTGCTTAGTGACGATGATGAGATAGAACTCTCCCAGCGCATTGCGCTTCACGGTGAGATGTTTTGATAGTTCCCTCTATAGGACGGGATTTACAATACTTGTATTCGTGACCCATGATAGTGACTTTATTACCATTATGGAAAGCATATCCAGCCTGTTTAAGCGTGAAGCTGGAATACCGGCTCCGCTTCTTAAACGATGGCGGTGACTTTCTGCCATGACGTTTCTGTTTCATGTGGTCGAAAAATGCTTTGTAGGAACGGTCAACTCGTTGAACCACATCCTGAATAGCTTGGCTGCCGAGGGCTTTCCATTCCGGGTGAAGCGTTTTCTTGACCTTCGTGATATGTTTCATCAATTTATTGGCAGAAAGATGCTTTCCAAATGCACGATAGTAGTGCCGGTGCATCGCAATACAGTAGTTCCAGATGGAAGCGGCAATATCGATACTGTCATCCAGATGCTTGTTCTTTTTTGCTTTTGTACAATTTGAATTTGTATGTCTTAACGACAGTATGCATATATGCCACCTCCTTATACATTTTTTTGATTTTCGATGTACTGCTTAATTACAGACAAAGGTGCGCCACCAACCGTTGAAACAAAATACGAGTTCGTCCATAATGACGGAATCCTTGACCGCAGCCAAGGAAACTCCTGCCGTAGAACGCGAGAGGTAGTACCCCTTTAATTAGTTTGACTGCCTTGTGGATTCCAAACTGTGGGTCTACTTCAATAAGCAAATGCACGTGGTCAGGCATGACTTCCATCTCGATTAAGTCGAAATTACGCTCAATGCAGATGGATTGAACCAATTCTTTTAATCGAATTGCGACTTTATCGACCAATACTTTTCGTCTGTATTTTGGACACCAAACTACATGATATTTGCATGAATAGACCACATTCAAATTGTTTTTGTATTTCATGTCTATATTATACCACATGAGGCTATCTAATTCAACAAAAGAGTGGCTCATATCCCCATGACTGAAGGCAGGGGCTTTACGCCACACTTTGGTAAGCTGGGAAAACCGTACAAGTGCAGCTCGTCATCTTGATGTACAAAAAGTACATCCGCCTGTGATATTGATAAGGAACTTAGTGGAATGGGGTCATTCCACTAAAATTCTTCAATACCCAACTCCGCGATAGGAGCCACCGGACCCCAAAACGTCAGGTTCATACCAGCCTGTCTCGTAGTATGTAGTCTGTTCTGTTGCTTCATCCAGAACGACTTTCCCCTGCTCGCCATAGTCACCGGTATAGTTGCTGCGGATGATGTTGGCGGCACGGTCGTTTCCCTGCTGCTCATAGGCATCGGCAATAAAAGCGACATAATTTTTAAACTTTTCCTCGTCGCCTTCACGATGCGCGGCGATGAGTTTCCCGATGGTCACAGCGTTTATAGTGTTCACGAAATTGCCCCTGAAACGGTTCCTGAATTTTTGGTACTCCAGCCGGGAGTTGAACCCGGAAAAAAAACAGAGTTTGAATCTGCCGCGTATGCCAATTCCGCCACTGGAGCATAGTATGTCGTCCGCAAAAAGCAGACGACAGTTACATAGCTTGATTTTGCAGTGAATATCACATTTTATCGCCGTTTTATGCTTGTATTATACCATATTTTGACGCGGATTTGTAGCGAGTACAAGCATGATTCACAAACAATTAACATATGAACAGGTCGTATTTTGTGCGCTCGCTTGTCGTGTTTGCTGTGCGCGAATCAGGACAGAAACCGCTCTTTCAGAATACGTTCCAAAAACAACAGCAACACAAACGCGAAATTTTTGCGAGTTTCCGAAAACGTCGTTCCTCGGCTCAGAACTTGCTCTCTGCGGGCGCTGGCGTCCAGTATAAGAGCGTTCCGAGGATATCGCACATCGGTGCCACCTCGAAGAAGCAAAGCGTTTCCAGAGCGTCTCTGAGGCGCTGCTCGTAGTCTGTGCGCTGCATATCAAGGGGAACCAGCACCTTGTAGGAGCCGAAAGGCGCTTTCAGAACAGGAGATTCGGATGTCTGGTTCTCAGAAGGGTCACTCTCCCAGCCGCAGGTAACGAGATAGTCATACAGAGCATAGGGGGTTTACAGCAAGAGACTGTCTTTCTGCCATCAAGCATCTTGTAGGCACGGAGATGGCTTCTCGTGCAAGGTCTTTTTTTGGTGAGAGGATACGGGATTCGGTTAAGGTCCATGTTGCTGACGAGGTCTGCGCGTTTTACCTTGACGGCAATGTCGTTTTGCTTAACACGCCAGATATACTCTGCGTAGGTCATATCTTTTTTCCGAGTCAGTACAGAGACCGCCTCAGCCACTTCCTGAGGAATTCCGCTCTGATGGTATCTATCGTGGTGCCGGTATCCTCCACTGTGTCGTGCAGGTAGGCGGCAGCTTTCACCAGCGGGTCAGGCTCAACGCCGTCTGCGACAACGGCCACATGCGCCGTGAAGTAGTCTTCCCCCTGCCTTGTCGGTCTGACCCTTGTGCGCCATCATGGCGAACGCTTTTTGCTTTTCTCAATATAATCAATCATTTGTATCACCTTTCTTTGTGTCGTAAGCAGTACCATGTGGGTCTGCCAGGCAAATAAAAAAAAGGCTTGCCAGTTTCCCGGCAAGCCTCGATAGATTCAGGTCTTTGCGGACCTATGTTGTAATATTGAAATGGGAGATTTACTCCGCAGCGCCCTCAACGATTACGACTTCAGCTTCCGTTTCCTTGGGCATCTCGGTATCCTCCTGCTTGATGTCAGTGACATCCTCGGAAGTCTCAGCAGACTTCTCGGGCTCGGCGGACTCAACAGGAGCGACAGGCTCGGCGGGAGTCTCAGCGGGTACAGCGGACTCAACCGGGGTCTCTGCGACATAGGTCTCGGCGTTGACGCTCGGCGCTCATTTCTGCGCCGGAACCTCGACAACAGGCTCAGCTCCGGCCACGATAGGGGTTTGCAGCCACCTTGGCACTTGCGGGCAGACGAGCGATAGTCTCAGTCTTGGTCTCGCCGCAGCCGGTGCAAGTGTAGGTCTTGACACCCTCATGCTCAGTGGTAGGCTCGGTGGTAACGACACCGTTATCCCAAGTATGGTCTTTCTTGGGCGTGGTAGAGAGAACGGTGCTCACTTCACCGCAGACGGTGCAGTAGATTTCGGTGCGACCCTCTTCCTTGCAGGTAGGCTCAATGACACGCATCCCGGCATGGTGACCGGTGGAGTGTACAATGTTGTCCTTGTAGGAGAAGCTGTCATCTTCGTTGCACTTGTGCATCGTGTAGCCGTCCTCGGTGCAAGTCGGCGGGACAACGGTAACGGTGAAGGTGTACTTGGTGGGCAGGACCTTTTCGGTCATGGTCGCATCACAGTTCTTGCAATGCAGGGTCTTGATGCCGTACTCGTCATGAGTGGGCTTGGTAGTGATGACACCCTCATCCCAGATATGACCAGTACCACCATAGGAGTAGGTCATGGTATGGGAAGCATCGCGCTTGCAGTGCATCAGCATAGTGCCCGGCTCGGTGCAGGTAGCCTTTTTCAGGCATTCGGTGTGCTCGAAGTCCCAATCATGGTAGCCGATAGCGGACACAGGCTTCAACACTCTTTCGTTGCACCCCTCGTAGCTGCAGTACATCCAACGCTTGCCTTCAGTCTCGCAATAGGGGGTCCTTCGACGATTTCGCCAAGGCGCGTGTAATCGTGGACATGGACCTTAGCAATGCTCTCGGTCTTGGTCTTTACCACAGACGGCGCAGGTATAGGTCTTGACGCCCGGCTCAGTAGCAGTGGGCTCCTTGGTGATAACGCCCTCGTCCCACTGATGCTCCTCATTGACGGGGATATCGCTGACATGCTGCTTATCGTTGCAGCGCTCACAGACCTTGTCTACGCTGCCCTTATCCTTGCAGGTGGCGGAGTAGTGACTTCCCTTTGTACTCGTGACCCAGCGCGGGGACAATGTTGTCCTTGAAGGACTTGGTAGCATCTTCCACGCACTCATGCATGGTATAGCCATCCTCAGTGCAGGTAGGAGCGACCACGGTCTCGTTGTAGGTGTAGCCCAGAGCCGGAATGCTCTCGGTGTAGGTATCACCGCAGTTGTGGCAGGTGAAGGTCTTGACACCGTTCTCGGTGTAGGTAGGCTCGGTGGTCACAACACCGTCATCGTAATCGTGACCGGTTGCGGGGATGACCTCGGTGGTAGGTATGGCTCTTGTCGTTCTGGCAAGTGAAGGTCTTGACGCCATCCTCAGTGCAGGTAGCAGCCTTTGGTGATAACGCCGTCATCGTAGTTATGACCCAGCGCGGCAATCTCATCGGTCTTAGTCTCGGTGCAGCCATCGTTCAGGCACTGGTAGGTCTTCACGCCAGAAGCCTCACAGGTAGCAGGCGTGGTGACAGTACCATCATCCCACTTGTGACCCACAGCCGGGATGACCTCAGTCTTGGTCGCGCCGTCACGAGAGCAGGTAAAGGTCTTCTCGCCATCCTCAGTGCAGGTAGCAGCCTTGGTGACGACACCCTCACCCCAGTCATGGTCCAGAGCGTCTACGAAATCGCGGTTCTCGGTCAGCGTAGCGTCCTGGTCGCAGATGTAGACGGTGTAGCCCTGCTCAGTGCAGGTGGGAGCAACCGTATCACCCTTGTGCCAAGTCTTCTCCACCATCGGGATATCCTCGGTATAGGTATCACCGCAAGCAGAGCAGGTAAAGGTCTTGATGCCCTTCTCGTAGATGGTCGCTTCCTTGGTCACAACACCCTCATCATAGGTGTGCGGGGTCTTGTCGGTGAAATCGCCCTTGTAAGTAAGACCCGGAACCTCATTGCACTCATAGATGGTATAGCCCTCGGAAGTGCAGGTGGGAGCAACGACCTGCAGCATGTGGTAGGTCTTGTCCAGAGAAGGAATCTCTTCAGTACGGGTCTCACCGCAATCCTTGCACTTGAAGGTCTTGATGCCGGTCTCGGTGTAGGTGGCAGCTTTCGTCATGGTGCCGTTATCCCAGCTATGACCCTTGGCGGCAACATAGTTGTCGTTGTAGTTCATACCGCCCCACTCGTTGCAGATATGCTCATCATAGCCCTGCGTGGTGCAGGTGGCGTCATGATGGCGCACGGTGAAGGTGTAGACGGGCTGGGACTTCTTCTCGGCAGGAGCGGCAGCGGGAGTCACAGCAGCAGGCTTCTGGGCAGGAGTCTTGGTGCCGGTGGTGGTTTTATGGGTGTTGTAGACGGGGAGCCTTGGCGGGACCGTCCTTAGTAGAAACATTGTCGGGATTCGTGTTCTGGCTGGCAGCGGGCTTCTCAGCCTTGTCGGAAGCAGCCTCAGACTCAGCGGTCTTGTTCTCGGTGCTGGCAGCATCGGAATCGGGCTTGCTCTCCGGACGTCGCCGCGCTGGTATCTTCCTTCTCGGCAGTGTCGGGGGTTTCGGACTGTGCGGTGCTTGCGGAATCGCTCTGGCTGGTGGAAGGAGCAGAAGAGGCAGCATCCTGATTCTTCTTGCCCTTACACCCGGTAACAGAGATTGCGACTGTAGCAGCCATGGCAACTGCAAGCAACATTCTTTTCATCATAGACTTTTTGCGCATGATTTTACTTCTCCTTTTTTTTACTGTGTGGGGTGAGTCCCCACATCAACGAAACGATGTTAAGAGCGGAGGACTTCTGATATTTCGTTTTCCCTGTCGCTCTATATGCATTATACCACATTTTTCCTTGAAAGTGTACTGAGTACAACCATTATTAACGTAATGTTCACAAATCGAAACAGAATCCGATAGGCTCCTATTGGGAGAAAAACGATTCTGGTACGATGAAAAGAAGCGAAAATAGAAAAAAAAGCAGCCGGGTACAGAGTGTATCCGACTGCTGATGGCGGATAGGGTAGGATTCGAACCCACGGACGCGGATGCATCTCTGGTTTTCAAGACCAGTTCCATAAACCACTCGGACACCTATCCAAGAATCAGAGAGTGTTAGCCGCAGAAATCTGCGTTGCCCGCCATCTACCGCGTGGAGGTCGCTCTCAAAAGATGGCTGACGAGACGAATTTGTCTCGCCCATGCCGCAGCCGTTTTCGCCACTCGGCATGATGTTTTCGGCTTGACGTAACCCTGTGTAAATGACCCTCAGGTGGGGGGCGGTGCGGGCAGGATTATCGTCTTCGTGGTGTAGTTAAGGAGTACCGCACCAAATAAATGACCGTACTGCGCTTGTGTAACAGTACAATGCACGCCCAGAGACGATTTCCAAGATGGAGATGTGTCTGGTGGTGGAAGCAAAGGGATTCGAACCCTCGACCCCTGCTTGCAAAGCAGGTGCTCTCCCAACTGAGCTATGCCCCCACAAAGGCGGGATATACCCGCCAAGTTCTACGCAAACTGGAAGTCGCCGTACTGAGTCACGGCGCGTTCCAGGCGCAGAGGAATGGTTTTTGTGCTCTTCTGAGTGATGTCTTCGCGTGCTACCTGAGCTTCACTCACGCCAGCCGCCTGCAGGACCTCATACAGATTGGAAGGACCAGTACCAGCATAACCACAGGTCAAGCCATTAACCTGAAGCGTGAAAGCCGTGCAGATGCGGTGCCAAACCGGGAACGAAATCGAGCTCAACAATGACCTCGTCGCTCTTGTCGTTTACACGGTTGACAGCGATGGCGCGGATGTTCTGGTTGCCAAACATTTCAATCAGCTTTTTTGCTGCTGCAGCGGTTTCTATGGTAGTCGTACCTTCAACATTGATAATTGCCTGTTCCATAGAATTCATCTCCTTCCTATTATCGCTTAATTTGGTGATGGGGCTTGATGGCAGGTTCGAACTGCCGACCTGCGCGTTACGAATGCGCTGCTCTACCAACTGAGCTAATCGAGCACGATAGGGTGTTTTATGCTGGTCACCCCTTGAGCGAGAAGCCAACTCGCATCCAGCACCATTCGGCAGCCACGCCGATAGATTCTGTATTGTACCCTCTTCACCGTTTTCCGGTCTTATTCGCGACTAACACCGGGACTTTCGAATACTTTCAGGCACAGCACCTGTTTGTCCATTATTTTTGAGGCTGTCTCATCGACATTCGGACAGCGGACCACAAGTGGACCATGCTCACCAAGTTTAACGTCGTGGCGTACGGTGACGGCGACGGTGGAGCGGGCAGCGGGATTCGAACCTGCGTGACCAGCTTGGAAGGCTGGTGTATTAACCCCTATACGATGCCTGCATGAGAAAAAAGCGGGTGAACCCTCATTTAGCCCCCGCCATGATGTTCGTTTAGTAGGTCGTCATCCCCGAAACATCATCTTTGTGTCACTTAGCGATTCCGCGAATCTCTGCGTGGACGATACGAAAGAATCCGGATAAGCATTTGGACAGTGGTCAACTTCAATTTGAGCCCCTGCCGTTATTTCCCTGTCAAATCGGGTCAACGGATTGCTAAGGGCTGAGTGTGAGACTGCGGCGAAACTTACCAGATGCCGTGCAGCAATCTCGCCTTTACGGCTGTGTCGCGTCTGGATGCGCCCCGACTTGACGGGGATGCTCGTACGATGCATGCTTAACGGGACGAGATTTGTTATTTCTGCGCCGAAGCACAAGAGGAAGCACTCGCCCACACGGCTTCCTGACCGTTTAGGATACCGCTTGCACAGGGGAATGCAATGCGGTTCCTGAAAGGACATTCGTCAGCGGCAATTATGGTCGCTGTCCACCACCCGCCGCGTGGAGGCTGTCCCATCGGGTGGCTGAGTACGCCGAGGTGTACGGGCGCACTCAGATAGGCGCTACCTATCGTGGTGTTCTAAGACGGGAGCTGCCCGTCAGCAGGCAAATCAGTACATCGGTGTGACCCTTTCCTTGATTTTGACATTCGGACGCGTTGACATACTCCCCCATGTCTAAAGCCAGGGGATTCTACCCTTTGAGACATAGAAATTGTGCTTCAACGGAGCTGCTGGCTGACCCAGTCTTACCGCTCCTCCACAGTGGATGATGCCCCACCCACATGATGTTAAATAGCTTAGACTGAATATCCTAACTGGGCCAGACCAAGCTTTTTAATGTTGATAGCTGCATTAGTATCCCTGTCCAGAATGGCGTGACAGCAATCACATGTCCAGTGCCGCTGCTTCAGTGTGAGATTCGGGTTGACTGTTCCACACACATGACAGGCCTTGCTGGATGGCACCCACCGGTCGATTTTCACGACAGTGGACCCAGCGTTGCTGGCCACCCATTCCAGGATGGATACAAACTCTGTAAATTACCCTACTACCAATTATCTGCAATTCGCATATTTTGTCAACACAAAAGTGCCACATACAGTGTCCAGAACGGAAAATGGCGTGCATGAGCACAACATATAGTGTTTTCCGTTTCTGTACTTTTTGCATTATACCATATTTTGGCGTGAAAGTGTATCAAATACAAGTATGATTTACAAAATGTTCAAACACTTTTCCGGACTCGATGCGTTCCGGAAATCGCAGACTCTTGTTGCCGATGCGGTGCATCCGGTGGTCGATGACATCAGAACGGCGCATCTGTTCCGCGTTTACGCAAAAGCCTGTACCGTAGTATTGCATGTAGTTACTTCGTTGCTCTTTTGTTTTCCGCAGCCCTCCCGAAAGGTCTCCGTTCATCGTGGACGAACACCGTATCCGAGCATAGAGCGAAATCGAGGTAGTGCATTGCCGCCATGCGTTCAAAGACATATATCTGCCTGGTCTCGATGAAATAATAAAAGATATGGTCGGCTTCCTTGTACAGCCATCCCTTTGAGTGCTTGGCTATCGCTTTCTGGTATTTCCCAAATCGCAGCAACTTGTCATCTTCTCCGATGGCGAAACTATTTACCGCTGTTTCGAGGAATACATTTCCCTGTTTTGTAGGTGTCAGCCTTGGCTTCCACCGTGAATGAAGAACCGTCCTTGCGGTATACAACGAAGTCAATGTCGTCTTCCTGATATTTCTTGTCATCCCGTACATCCGAAAATCCCGCAATCCTGTCCTTGTGCGTTTCGCAGTAGTAGTCGAGATAGTGCATGGTGACAGATTCGCCAATCAGACCTACCTTCATCTGACCCGCCATGTTATAGGGAGTCTTGTTTTTCTGTCTGTACAAGGGTATTACCCTCACGATGTTACCGCAAAACGGGCACTTTGCGCCTTTCCGACAAACATCAGCAATCGAAGGCGTCCAGTCTTTTTGTCTTTGCCGTACCCGCATGCGGGCATACGAGCGGGATATTTTGCAGCTGCCGGTCGCATACATGTCGGGGCCGAATTCGTTTTCAGGATGCCACAAAGCGGCGATTTGAGGGCATGCAACTGATACAAAAGGTTTCCTTGCTGTCTTGGCGTAGTGGGCTCTTCTGGTCCTTCTCAGCGTGTTTCTGGCGCATTCAGACATCCGGTATGTACTTCCCGGACCCGCAGGCAAAAGCAATCATCGGATGCCATTCCCCGTTTGCACCGTACCCGCAATCTTTGCAGACAAGGTATACATGCTTTGCGCTTCCGGAAGTCACTCGCGTGGGCGGGAACTCATTAAGTGTCGGATGCCACTGTGCAGCGCGATTTCGGGATGTACGGTAGCTACATCATTGACGCCTTCGACAAGGACTTTTCCGGAACATGCCGGGCATCCGCCTCCTGTTCGACAGGCACCGGCGATAGAGGGACGCCATTCTCCGTTCTTTCCGTATCCGCATTTCGGGCAGATAAGAGCGATTTTACGATTGCTGCCGCAAGTGACTTCCTCCGGCGATACAGAATTGGCTGTCGGATGCCACATAGCAGCAACGCGGGGACATTCCTGTGCTACCGTGCCACGATGCCTGCGATACCGCCACTCGAAATCTTTCACGGTACAACCACCCCCCGCCCGTTTATGGATGTTTTCGGACTTTGCGATATTTTTACAGCTGTGCTGTAGGATATACCATATATCCGCAAGGTCACGCAGATTTTTGCCGGTATTCATCCGTGCAAATTCCGCAAATTCCCGGTTTCTGGCTTTTTACATTATCCGTGATAGGAGAACGGCTTTGCGCGGCTTTACGGGTTTCGGCTTCTGCCAGTGATTCAGAAAGCTGTCCGTAGTCATGCAGAATCTTATAGGTCTGACCCACGGCAATCTTATGGTCTTTAGCAATGTCGGAGACGCTTTTCCCGTTCTGGTATTCTACCGCAATCCCCTCGCAGACTTCTTCCGGCAGCGTCTTCTTCATTTTAGCGTTGCCGCGCAGGTTCTTGCGGTAGAGGGGATGATGTGCCCGGTATTTCTGTATAAGTCCCGCAATGAATCGCGGCGTGACATTGTACCGTACTGCGATATTCTCTACCTTGACACCCGCTTTGTAGTCTTTCAGGATATCGTTGTTCCGCGTTTCGATTTCCTCCGGGGTCTTGGTGTTTTCCAAAGCTTCACTCCCGCAGCGCCAATACTTTTCGGGCTGTGCTTGAATTCCGGGATGTTCATGGGCGGCTCAGGGCCGAAACGGACAAGACCACCAGAAATCGGATGCCCTGCTTCACGAAATACCTGATATGTGGTGGATTCCGATAACCCATACTTATCCATGATTTCTCCGACAGTCATGTACGGATTTGCCCTGACATCCTCAACGATTTCAGCATTGCGCTGGCGTTTCTTAAACTGTACAGCTGACCCGATATTCTCTTTATGCGGAGTATAATCAGGCTTCTGCGCAAGATATGATAAACCTGTTGTCTCGAAAGATTGTATTCCTCTGCGATTTCAAAGGTCCAGGCCCTGTTTTTGTAGTCTTGCGCAATCTCAATATTCCGCTGCTCCATGTCGGCTTTCGACAATCGTTTCTGATTGTTGGGTTTTCGATTCGGGCTTTTTGCGGTCATTGCGGCGCACAGCAGCAAATCCTCTAACTTTTCAAGGCTTTTCCGGAACATTTGTGCAGCCGATACTGTATTTTTCAGCCAATTCCGCGATGTGCATACCGGCGATATAATCGTTCAGCATTGCCTTTATCGCGGTTCAGCTTTGCTTCTCCGGTTAAACTTTTCCGATGCATGGTGTATCCTCCTGATTTGCAACCCCAGTCGATGATATGGTCGATGCAAAGATTCGTGATTTTTGCCTGCGGTATAATACTGTGAAGTGTCATCGAGCAGCGATTCAATTTCCGTTTCGGATGCCGAATACCCTACTGATGCAAAGAACAGCCTTGCGAGGGTACGCGCATCGTCCCGGCACAGAGGTCTTACCGTATGCCCAAAGGTGAAACGCCGGAACAGAGCATCGTCCAGCGTATCGGGACGGTTCGTGGTCCCGATAAGGATGGTGTCGTTGCCGAGTCTGTCAAGTTCCTGCATCAGGGCAATCGTCACACGGTTCATTTCCGCAACATCGTCCTTGCCGCCGCGCCGTGTCTCGATAGCGTCAATCGCATCGTGGCAGAGCACGGGCGGACTTTTTTCTTGCATAGTCGAATACCATACCGATATTCTTCTGTGTTTTGCCCAGAGCGGAATTCACCATACCGGAGAAATTCGTGTACACGAAAGGAAGGTTCGTCGTATAAGCGATATACCGCGCCAACTCAGTCTTTCCGGTTCCCGGCTCGCCTATGAGTAAAAGAGAACTCGTATAGTGAATCCCCATTTCCTGCAACCGCAGCGCAGCACGGCGCGTCTTGTACATCTTTTCTATGACCGCTTTCTCGTCGTCTCGGATGAGGAACCGGTCTTCTCGGAAGGCGCTCGAATCCTCCGTACCAAAAAAGCCCCTGCAGGTTATATGGCAGTTCGATGAGTGTAGGACTTTTTACTTGCCAGAGTCCGCAGACAGGTTTCCTTTGAATTCCTTTGTCCTTGACAGAAGTAAGCCCTCCAACACGATTTTCGCCTGTTGCTGAGATTTCCGAATATCCCCTTCCACGACATAGCGAAACAATGCCCGTTCATTATCGTTCACTTAATTTCCCTCCACTACAAAGAAAAGTCCCCTGCAGCATCATGCAGGGGACTTAGTCTTTTTACATTTCTGTTTTCTTACGCGCTGGATGATACTGTAAATACCCGGCAAGGAATAATGGTACATGCCTTAGCGAGGTCTTTGGCGTCGATACCATTCTGGTATTTCTCGAAGATTTCATCGTTGCGCTTTTGTTGACGGCGGGTGATGCGCCGATGACTGAGTTCTTTGTTGCTGATTCCGGCCCGAACCGCGATAGCACTACAATACGATATGGAAACGCCGTACTTTTTGGGCAATGTCGCGGACAGCTGTATTCTTCTGATACTCCGCCACGATTTTATCGACCAGATTGGTATGGTCCTGCTCTTCTGCAATGCGCTGCGCCTGTTGTTCTTCATCGAGAGCGCGGTAGCAGGTTCTGACGCAAAGCCCGTATTTCTCGGACAACTGCTCAAACGATAGCCCGTCCTCATAGTCTTTGACAATCTTCCCGTTTCGCTCAATGATTTCGCTGCGGGTTGCTTTCCCTTTTCCCCATACTGGTTCACCCCTTATGAGTGGTGGTCTTCTTCCGACCTTTTCCGCGATAGATACCGGCCTCATGAAGATACTTGAATCCGGAAGAGGGACTGATGCCGTATTCCCGTGCAAGGTTCTCGACCGGCGTATTGGGGTTCTTCTTCGCGTAGTCCACAAACCCCTGCTTGAAATCTTTAATGCGGCGCGAAGTAGAGGTCTCGATTTTCGTGTCAAGGTGCCGGTGGTAGGAATCCCCGCCTCCTTTCAGAATACGAAAAAATCGTGGCGCGGTTAAGATTAAAAGCTTTTTGCCAGTTCCTCGGCGGAAACGCCTTCCTGATACTGGTTGCGAATCTCATCGTTGCGGCTCTTCTTCCATTCCGAAAAAGTTGCCTTTCGGCGTTTCATCATCTCGGCTTGTGCGATGTGATAGATACTTTGCGGGTGAGTCCGTATTCCTTTGCAAGCTCCGTGACCTTAACACCACTATGCAGTGCATCGGTGATTTTACGGTTTGCGTTCCGGCAACTTCTTGTGCATCATAGAAACCCCTAAATAAAAAAAGCAAGTCCCCGAAAGAACTTGCTTTTTATAATAAGTATTCACTTTTTTTTTCGCGTGATGCGGGCAAAAAACTCACCCACTGATTCACCTTACATTTTTCATTTTACCCAATTCGCACGAATGTGCAACAACTTTTTGCGAATTTAGGTCCACTGTATGTATGGGATATCGGAAAGCATCATAAGGCAGGTCTCAAACTCGTCTTCGATGTATCGGGTGATGGCATCGAATCTTTGCATCAGGGGCAGTTCTGCGAAAGATGTGCCGGTTTCCTTGCGGCATTTTCCCTCTGCGCTCGTATATATCACATTCAGCATGACATTCAAGGCAAGAAGAATATCTTCATCCTTGCCCCCCCTGTACCGTGAAGAAGAAGTAATGTCCGATTCACCGTCCGTAACGCCGATTCGGTTATCGTATTTTCCGTAACTCGCCAAATCACCAAACACACTGATTGCAATATATCGCAACTTATCCTCAATAGGAACAGTCCCCCACAGTGGGTAATGCGTTCATCCGGCTGAAAATCTGCCGTTACCGCCGTTATATTCCCATTCAACAAAATCACGGACGGAGAGTTTCTGACCGCCCGGAATGAGTATTTCAAGCTGTTCCAAAATGTTCTCACCTCTTTATGTTCTCTCGACATTTTCCATTGTATCCAGTTCGCACGATTATGCAACATTGAGAGAGAAATTAGCGGACGCCGGAATCTGCCGCCGATGAACAAAGAAAAGCCGCTTCCAATGCGGAGACGGCTCGATGGTATCACATTCCTATTTTCTCAAGATACGGGATAGCGGCACGCATTCTTTCGCACTCCCAACTCTTGCGGGGGTTGCGTTCGTGCTTCTTTGATGAACTTCTTCATCTCGGCGGAATTTCCAGGACCGAAGCCGATGGCATCCAGGATGATGTCCCAGCCGTCGCACTTGAGGGCCCGCAAAGTATCCGTTTCAATGGTTCGACCTCCCGGAAATGGCTGTCTGGCGCTCAAGCGGCAGAACGGCAGATATCCTTCGGGGGCATTGTTTTTTTGCCGATGTTCCAGATTTCGTAGCCGAAAGGCCGTGTCGATACGACCTCGTAGATACTGCATACGCCAAGCACAGTATGATGAATTTCCATTGTTCTACTCCTTATTTTTTGTGGCGGTCTTTAGACCGGTTATGGGTTATGATGGTTACAGATTCAGCGAAATATTGCGGGCACTGGGCTCGTATTTTTAGTCTCTACCCCGGCAATCTTGAACATGTGCCGTGCAGCAACATTGTTGTTCGCATTCCGGTACTTGTCGTCAAGGTACACGATACGCTTTATCCCGCTCTGAATGATTGCTTTCGCACACTCATTGCACGGAAAGAGCGTGACATACATCGTGGACCCGTGCAGGTCTTTTCCCGGCGTTGAGGATAGCGTTCAACTCCGAGTGACAGACATACATATACTTGGTTTCGAGTTCATTTCCTTCCCTGCCCCAAGGCATGATATCGTCGTCGCAGCCAATCGGCATACCGTTGTATCCAAGAGACAGGATTTTGTTGTCTCGCACGATGCATGCGCCTACCTGACTGTTCGGGTCCTTGCTGCGCATCGCTGACAGCATCGCAATGCCCATGAAATACTCGTCCCACGAGATATAGTCGCGGCGTTTGGCGGTGTTGTTCTGAGATGCTTCGTTTTTCGGTGAAATGCTCATGTGGTTCTCCTTCAGATATGATTTGGACGGTTGTTTCTGTTTGCGTACTTTAGTTGCCAAAAAAAAAAATGCGGTGGAGTGTCTTGCCCCACCGCATTGGTATTGGTCAGATGTACTTTTTCCCAGAATTTTTCGAAGGTTTCGTCCGGCATCACCATTTCCGTCTCATCGAGGACACGGCTGAACACGCTGCTGCTGATGTCGGTGCCGATGAAATCCCGTGACGGCATCGCGGCCACGCTGCATCAGGGCATCTTTCAGGATATACCAACGGTATTTGTGGATGAGCTCCGTCAGAGATTCGCCGTCGTTCTCCCAGTAGTCGTTCTTTGCCTGAGGAACATGATACAGGGCATCGAGAACGCCGTCGTAGTCATCGCTGTCATACTCGCTCACGATGGTGTTGAGATTGAGCAGACGGCGGTCAACGCCATCGACATTCACGGTTGCGTTGCTGAACGAGTCATCGTCGCAGGGCTGTGCAGGAACTTCCAAAGCAAACACCTCGCGCGTTTTCTTGTTCACCTTTGCACGGCAGATAGAACGATGCACCGGAATCAAAGTTCGAGGGAGATAACGCCCGATACAATATCGGGCATCGGGTTCTCGCGAGCCTCCTCAAACTCCGGCAGATGGAACACATCCACGACATTCTCGATGTCGTAGTCAAGGGCACGGACCTTCGTGACGATATAGCCGCCGCGCTGCAATTCGAGAACTGCACGGCAGAGGTCAAGCTTAATCTCGTGCTCATTCAGAAGATTACCGTGGCTGTCTTTCACGAGGGTGATTTCGATTGTTTTGTTCTTGGCGGTCGTTTCGGCCAGAAAAATGGGTCTTGTCATTGCAAATTTCAAACATGTCATTACGCTCCTTTTTGTGTTGGACGCAAAAAGAGCGGGCCTCTCAGAAACGAGAAGTCCGCCCTTTAAGCGAAATTTGAATTGTACGAAAGGCACAATACCTTTTTTGATATGGATGTTATCTATCGTACAATACCCATTCTATTCGGTTCGCACATTTTAGCAAGAAAAAATCGCTGCCCATTTGTGTAGGCAGCGACTGATTTACTTGCTAGCGTTTTAGTACCTTATCGGCGTTTGCCGTTTTCGAGTCAGCCAGAGCACGTTCCTGAACCCGGTTCGTCCAGCGCGGGACATTCCGTGTACTACTCAAATAGGCTTATATGGATTGGAGGCCGATTGGATATTTATGGTTTGCAGTATCCGCAAGGCGTATATCCTTGCTCGATAAGTTCCTCTCTTGTGCCGGTATACTCCTCCCTGTTTGCATCGCTTATCTGAGATGCAGAAGAGCAATCAGGGCGGTGGAACTTGTGAGAGTTCGTGTTCAGGATGTAGGTCTCGAAATTGTGTCAGGCTGCTGCGGCTCCTCTATCTCGGCAGCAGAGGTATCAGAATCCTTGTGGTATTCCCCCATACGAGAAAGTGACTTCCGTACCGTCAGAGGTGCAGTAGATATCACCGAGTTCGTCCGTTCTGAGCACCTCAACTCCCGCGCTGGACAGCTTTGCAAGGGTCTCGCTGTGCGGATGACCGTAGCTGTTGTCCTTGCCGCAGGATATGACGGCATAAAAGTAGGGTTCACGGCATCCAAAAATGCCTGAGAGGTGGAGGTGCTGGACCCGTGATGCCCGACCTTTAAGACTGTGGATTCAATGTTCTGTCCGGATTCGAGTATCTTCTCTTCCGTTTCTTGCTCGGCATCACCGGTGAACAGAAAGGATGTATCTCCGTAGGCAATGCGAATCACGATGGAAGTATTATTCGTGTCCTCAGGCACGGAATTGACAGCCACAACGGTGACGGAGGCTTCCCCTAGGGTGAATGTATCCCCCCACTGCCGGGATGGTAATACCACCGCCTCTCTCGTCCGCACGAGCCTTAAAGTTCCGGAATGCCTTGCTGTCATACTCTGTCACAGGACAGTATGTGACATCGGCTGTGTCAGCCTCGAAGGCACCTGAAAGACCTCCGATGTGGTCTTCGTGGGCGTGTGTTCTACGACATAGTCTAAGTGTCCATCCGTTTCGCGCTGTAATACTGAGTATACAAGGTTCGAGTCATCAGCATTGCCGCCGTCAATGAGCATCGAGTGCCCTTCACAGGTAACGAGGGCGGAATCTGCCTGCCCGACATCGATAAAGTGGACGGTAAAGCTGCCGCTTTCCGATACGCCAGCCGTCTCCTGGCCGCTTTGGGCGGTAGTTTCTGAGACGACCCCGGATACAGGAAGGCTTCCCGGAGATTCCGGTGTCTGACCGCAGCCTGTGAAAGCTAGTGTGAAGAATACCGCGATTATCGCCGAAATTCTCCGAAGGAATTCGTGTTTGATTTGCATGAGTTTTGTTCTCCTTTCAATTAAAAAAAGCGGGCCCATCCCCCCGAAAGGGATAAGTCCGCTAAAAACGAAATTGTGAATCGTAAGATATCTGGTATCTATCGTACAATTCTATTGTACCGGTATCGCAAAGATTCTGCAACACTTAAACCGTATTCGAAACCTCATGGCACAGCATTCTGTCTGCGTAGATACAGCTAAGAACCAGGCCAAGGCTTTGCAATGCAACCAAAAACAACATGTTTCGGGGAAAGAAGAAGCCATTCCATGTCGCTCATTGCTTTCACCCAAAATAAAACGCCCATCATAGCAATGATGAGCGGAATAAAAGACCGTTCCTGTGTAATGCAGGAATTTTCGGATTTTTCTTTTTTGCATCCTAAAACTACATCTCCAATCATGCTTGCAAAACAGCCTGAACCACATATCTCTGATTCGTTGGGCTGTAATACCCAAACGGATAGCAGGTATACATGATGAGTTTATCGATTCCGTCTGTGAAATTAACGAGGACAGTGCCATCATCCGCAATCACGGTGCTCGCATCCGAGATACATTGCCGGGGTTTGCTAGGGTGACGGAATACACGTACTCGCCGTAATCGGTGTCCACAACAAAGTTATCCCTATGTTGACATATTGCAGCAGAGAAAACACGCTGTCATTATGAGCGCAAAGCAGATGTCCTCCGGTCACACCGACTTGGTAAGAACCGGGATACTGATACACCCCGCCGCGTTGATTCAAAAAAGACTCTGGTCATCGCCCCAGATAAGAGAAGCGTTAAGACCAATCGCGTCACAGGTAATCGTGCCGTAGGCTTGACCCCGGCTGCAGGGGCAACATCACCCCAGACAGAGGTCGCTGCCGCAGGTTCGTAAAGTCGGCGCAGGCGTTGGTTCGGGAGTCGGACCCGGGGACGGTTCTGGTTGCGGTGTAGGAGACGGTTCAAAAAGGCGCAGACGGTTCCGCGCTTCGGTTCCGGTACGCGGGATAAGTCCGGGATTTTCTGCGCTTCTTCTGTTGTTTCTTGCGTCGCAGATTCAGAGGTGCTGAGAGAGGATTCGGATTGTGCAGATTCGGCAGGCAGAGGTTCCGCTTGCCATGAACAGGCTGCAACACTGGTCAGCACAGCCAATGTTGCAACGAGTATCAGTGCTTTGGTTCGCCGCATTTGAGTTTGTCCTTTCTAAAATAAATAAAATATAAAAAAGCTGCCCTCAGTTCTTGTCGAACCGGGGGCAGCCTTTTTAGCAACGGACAGAATCAGCCATTTTTTGTGCTTTCCGGAAAGAATTTGTGGCTTACACTCCTTCGCCTTTCGGATTCCGCAGGTACTCTCACCGTCATAATAGAGCAGGACGCCAATATCTTCGGGTATCTCTCCTTTGACCTTCTTATATAGCTCTGTGGGCATCGCATAGTAGTTGCAGTGCCCGACGAAATTGTGCCTCAAAAGCCGAGTGAAAATCGCTCACGGAAATCTTGATTTCCACACAAGTGATGACGGCATCGAGCGTATACAGATGATTCATCTTGTGGAAGTGGCACCATCGCTCGGAACAGTGCTCCCTGCAAAAATCCGGCGATGAAATATTCTTGACGCAGGTTGCTGCTTTCGCCTTTTCCTGTATCACAGCAGGCGAAACATCCGTATCCGTTTCGATGAGCGAGGCTAGTTTACAGGTTCCGTATTTGGTTTCAGTGGTAAAGCATTTCTGCACCCGGACAAAATCGACCAATCCGGATTTGACAGACCCGCATTCGACCGGCACTTCTAAGGCATCGAACCCTTGCCGAAACGAATTGCTCGATACCCGCCGTAGCTTGGATGCCACGCATGGAGCGCAGCCTCGATATCGCGGGTCAGCTGAGTTTTTCGCCATCTGACCTTACCGGAAAATCTGCTGACCAATCTCGACCATCTTTTACGGCGTTTGCGGTGCAGCGAAATAAGCTGATAAACGATAGTAAATGCCGCAGCGGCAAGCGAATTTCAGAATCTTTTTCATGTCGGTTCTCCTTATCTTTTGCTCTTTTGGTTTCGGGCTTAACGATATGTTTACCCTTTGCATCGTAAAACACATTGTACGGAAAAATCGCCTCGTTGATGCGCTTGGCAACTCGCCGCCCGGTAGC
>VOFK01002080.1_pt1 | contig 150274 bp, 123 predicted proteins | sample 5384121 | NCBI WGS metagenome assembly VOFK01 (sample SAMN12384730, study PRJNA508395) | human gut metagenome | isolation source: healthy gut J | host: Homo sapiens
GCCCGGACGGTTGCGCCCTCGTGGACGGTGGGGAAGAAGCTCCACGCCCTGACGCTCATAGCTTCGGTGGTCGATACGAACATCAAGCCCTTTCTCCGCAAACTTGGCGTTGCATAGTTCCGCCCATGTCTGCCGCCAGTATTCCAGCGTTTCGGGACTGCCCCAGTCGGTAGTGGGAACGGCGTTGAAAACAAACTCACCGTTCTGGTCTCGGATACGGTTGCCATCCTCGTCCAGCTCGTACACCCGGCGTTGCTTTAGCCCCCATTTGCCGTTCTGCTCGATGGGGCGGATGGGGCAAAGCACATGAAAATGCGGGTTTGGTATGCCGCCGTCCTCCCGGTCTGGCTGGTGTACGGCGAAGTCAACCACCATGCCCCGGCTTACAAAGTTCTCCAATAAAAATTGCCTTGCAAGAGCGATGTTTTCCTCAAGGGAAAATTCATTCTGCAAAGGCAATGTCAAAGCTGTATGCAAGCTGGGCGTTCTTTCCCCGCTTTCGGCTTTTTCCACGGCGTTCCATAGGGTCTGACGGTCTGCGTATTCTGGCGGTGCATGGGACGGCAGGAGAATGTCGGAGCAGATCACGCCGCCCTTTCTGGTGTAGTCGCTGTATTCGCCGTAATACTCGCTATACAATCGCTCCCCGGCACGGTAGGCAGCAGAAGCGATAGCGGACTGTCCTGCGCTTCGCTTAGTCTGCGTGACGCTCAGATGAAATAGTGCCATCGGCTTTCAACTCCTTTTCTCTGTTTGCTTGGCTGATGTGGGTAATCGTCATGTGACGGACGGCTCGCTGGACTTCGGACAAAGAAAAGATTTGTTCCATCAGCTCTGTCATTTCGGTGCGTGTGAGATCTTTGACCTCCGGGGCAAGGCTCTCAATCGTGCCGCCTAGATTGCAAAGGCGGTGGGTGCGCTTGGTGCGTTCGCCTTTCTCCAGATACTTCTTTCGTTTCTCCAGACGCTCCAGCTTGTGCTGTTCCTGTAAAAGCTGCGTCTCGGCTCGTTCCTTTTCGGCTCGAAGCTGTTCAAGGGTTTTCGGTTTTTGCCATTTTGATTGACCTCCTTTTTTTTGATTTTTGGGGATAAAAAACCGACCGTCAACTTTTCGCATAGTGCGACCAGTCAACGGTCAGTTTTTCGGTATTCAGTTGTTGTGTTCAGTTCGGTAAATTGAAGTTGGTCAAAGTTGTTGGCGAAGATATTCCACAACATTTCCATTCGTATCATAGAAACAGATGTTTCCTACATTGAGGGGCAGGACAATGGCGAAAGGCTTGCCACTATCAATATCAATCACCTGAATGCCGTTGCCATCATCTACTTCAAGTCGAACAATATTTTGGGTATTCATTGAGATAAATGCCCTTTCGTTATTTCCCTCAACAACAAACTCTGCAATGTAATCATCAACCTCAACTATATCTCCACCACCACGGAAGAAATATCCAAAAGACAAGCCAGGGCGATTTACATAGACAGAAAAAGTGTGGTCTGTCTTGTCCTGTGGGTAAGAAATAAATGCAGCCATTGTGTCGGAAATGCTTCCATCAACAATCCAATCATCCAAAATTTTTTGAGATTGGCGAATGTCTGCTTCTAAACTGTTTGCGGTTTTACCAATGTCATTGTTTGCATAAAGGAAACCGAAAACCAACACACAAGCCAAAATAACACCCAAGAGGATTATGGGTAATTTCTTTTTCATAGAATCACACTCCTTTATCAAATTAAGATTCTTGATTTTCAAACTTGCTGGCGGCGAACGGTTTGTCAAAACCGTTTGCGGACGGCAAGTCCACAGGGGATAGCCGCTTTAGCGGGCGCAAGGGGTGTAGCCACCTTGACGGAACGAAGTGACGCAACATTCTCGGTCATGCAGTTTTCTTCTGCTGACGGAGAATGAAGCTCCGCAGGACGCACTACTCTCGACAGAGAGTATAGAAGTGCGCCCTTTAGTTCCTAAAGGGCTTTTATCACTTCGACAAACTGGAATTTATTTTGGCAAATCATCTTCCGCTTTAAAATTCACATTACTGCCATCGATCGAGATTGTGATCGTGTAGTTATAGATTATACCATCTTCTGTTTCCAGCTTAAATGTTACCGCACCACCTCCGAGATACTGAAAATCAGGTTCGTCAGACATTCTTGCATATGCCATACTGTTGAAATAATCAAAGAACGCAACATTGCTTGATTGCTCCTTATCGTTCCGGAAGAGTACTGCACCAACACGGTCACTGGCATGATCTGGAATTAAAACACAGTCTATGTATTCCCAATCTGTTTCTTGCACAAGAGAGAACATAGACACAATATCTTGTTCAGACCAGATTTTTCCTCCATTCAGATTACTGATATCTGTATTCTGAACCGGATTGCTGGCAGAATCTGATGTTTCTGGCATGGCGTCTTTGCTGCTACAGGCGGACATTCCTAATACACAAACCGTCATGAAAATAAAAAGCAATGCTCTCTTCATATGAATACCTCCTCAAATTCCGATTTGTTGCTCAATTTTCGCATTCAAATTATACCATAAAACTTGTGAACAATTCTACCGCAACTTTGGAATATATAAGAAAAGTCCGAACAGTTTTCTGCCCGGACTTCCTCGCTCAATCATAAATCAATTCCGCTTTCACAATCTCCTCTGCCTGTGCCTTGCAAGCGTTCATCTGCCGCACCCATTCCATTTGGTTTTCGGCTTTCAGTTGCTCGGTCACGCCGTTTTGCTCTGCCAGTGACCGCACGATCAGCTCCATGCGGTTTCGTGCCGCTTCGTTGATTTCGGCGCAATGCTCATAGAGCGTGTCAGACAAGACCAGCTCATTGAACAGGACGGGACGGTAAGTTTCTAAATAGGCTTTGCGAAGTCTGCCGTAGTGTCCGATGGGCTTGGTCTTGCGGATAACGATGTTCGGGATAAGATAATCGCCGTTCTGCCTGTAAGGGATATTCATGCTGTTTGTACTCCTCATCGGCTCTCTCTGCGGTAAACTGCTGACCGGGACGAACACGCCCTTTGCAATGTCCTCTGCACGAATGGCGGCTTTCTTGGCTTCGATTTCTGCCTTTTTCCGGCTTCTTGATTTTGTCCTCGTATCGCTTCTGTGCTCCGCTGGCTTTCCGCTTCAAGTAGTTCTGATGAAGCCTGTCCTTGCGTTCCTCACGCTTGCGGATTTCCTCTAATTCCTCCGGGGTCAGCTCCACTTCACCAAACGCTGGGGGAACGAAACGCCCAACAAAATTGAAGTAAATCTCGACCTCCTGTGTGGTCTGTATACTGCCTTTGCGGTCACGCTCATGCACAAGGATTTTCTCGATAAACTCGTTGAGCATGGCAATGGTCAGCTTGTCGAAGTTCTCATACTTATCAATCAGAGCGATAAAACGGTCAGCGTCCTTTTCGTGCGTTTCATAGCTCTTGACAGCCTTTTCCAGAGCAGAGATTTCAGCGGTAAGCTCGGCTTGCTCCTTTGCGTATTGAGCGTCCAGAGTGGCGTATCTGCTGTCGGACAGCTTGCCTAAAATGTTGTCCTCGTAGATTTTGCAGAGCAGGACTTCCAGCTCGGAAACTCTCTGCTTTGCGGTGGCAAGGCGTGTCCGCTGTTTCTTGACCTCTGCCGTCTGCTGGCTGGACTGCGCTTCCTGCACCACACGGACAAACTCGGCTCGGTCATGCTTCGCATACTCGGCAATGGCTTTCAGCATTTCAGAGACAAGGGACAGTACCACATCTTCATTGATACGGTGCTGTGTCGTGCAGAGCTTTCCAACTGGGACTTTGCTGTATTGGGAGCAGGTATATTGAGAAATACGCTTGCCGTTGTTGGTGCGGTGGACATACATCTTGCCGCCGCAATCGGCACAATAAAGCAAGCCTGTGAGGGGAGCCGCTTCGCCCCAGCCGTCCGGGTAGCGTCTGACATTCCCACGGATTTTCTGCACAAGGTCAAAGGTCTGCTGGTCAATGATAGGCTCATGGGTATTCTCGAAAATTGTCCATTCGTCCTCCGGGACATAATGGCTTTTCTTGTCCTTGAAGTGCTTTCGGGTCTTGAAATTGATGGTGTGTCCCAGATACTCACGCTTTTCAAGAATGTTGCAAATGGTGGAAGAACCCCAGCCGTACACATCTTTGAAAGTCTTGTTTTTGTTCACGCCCTCGCCGTGTTGGGCAAGGTAAGCAGACGGAATGAGGACTTTTTCTTCTTTCAGCCTGCTGGCGATCTGATACGGACCGTAGCCGTCAATCGTCATGGAAAAGATACGCTTGACCACTTCGGCGGCTTCGGGGTCAACCAACCATTGATCTCTGGCTTCGTTCCAAAGATAGCCGTAAATGACCGTGCCTGTGAGGTGCTTGCCGGACTTGCCTTTGGACTGGAAAGTGGAACGGATTTTACGGCTGGTGTCTCTGGCGTAATACTCGTTCATAATGTTGCGGAAGGGGGTAAAATCATCTCGTCACCTCTGGCACTATCCACGCCGTCATTGATGGCGATAAGGCGAACGCCACGCTGACGCAGGATTTCCATAATCTGACCGACTTTCAGATAGTCACGACCCATGCGGCTCATGTCCTTGATACACAGATATTCCACATTCCCAGCTTCAACCTCTTTCATCATTGCCAGAAATCCGGGACGGTCAAAGCAAGTGCCGCTAATGCCATCGTCCGTGAAATGGACAATGTTCGTAAACCCCTGCCGTGCGGCGAAGTCCTCCAACATTGCTTTTTGGTTGGAAATGGAATTGCTCTCACGCTGTTGGTCATCATCTTTGCCAAAGTCATCACGGCTCAATCGTTCATACAGAGCAGTGATTTTCTCGTTTTTTCTCATAACTTGCGCTCCTTTCTTCGGTTTTAGGTTGTGTGTTCTAAGAGACTTCCCAACTGCTTGATTAAGAAGTCTTTTAGAGCATACAACACCGGCAGCCATCCGGTATTTCGCATACTGCCGCACCGCAAAGTGTTCCGGCTTTTCCGCTTTCAGCTTTTCAAACATCAGGTCAACAGGATTTCGGTATTCCTCGTCCTCCTCGCGAACTTCCATGCTGTTCAGCATGTCAATCAGCGTCGTAAAATTCTGCGCTGCGGGCGGCAGTTCATAGTGGATGTAGCCAATCAGCGCCATATAGAGCAGCGTTTCCGCCTTAATCCAGAAGTCGTCGCCGCCTTTGCCCTCTCCCTTTGTGTTTGCTATGAGCGCCGTCACCAGCTTCAAAATGTCTTTTTCGCTTCGGATATACGCAAACGGGTTGTAGTGCATGGACTTTTGGAAACTGATAACATTGAAAACCCGCACGTCATATCCGGCAGCAGCAAGCATCTTTCCGCACTCCGTAATCAGCGTCCCTTTCGGGTCAGTGACCACAAGGGAGTATCCCTTCGTTTTGGTACACTGCATGATGTTCGGCTTGATGAAAAAGCGTGTTTTGCCGCTGCCGGAACCGCCGATGACAAGCACGTTCTTATTCCGCGCGTTTTTGGGATTCGCCGGGCGGCTGCTCATGGTCAGACGCTCCGTCTGGGTCAGGATGATGTTGTTCCACGGGTCAGCGTCCATGAACGGCGCAATGTCGCTTGGCTTTCCCCAGCGGGCAGCGCCGTATTCTTCGCCGTGCCGATACTTCTTGGCATTCCTGCGTTTTGCATGTACCAGCAGGCACAGTGCGCATCCGCACAGAAACCCAATCAGCAGGTCAAGGGGCACAAAGCCGGACAGTCCGTTTCGGAACGCCATTGCCGCGCCATCCCGCAGGTGCAGGAATTTCGCGGAAAAATCCGTCCCGGCTGACAGCCGCCATGCTTCACTCAGCTTCGCCGCGGCAAGTCCAATAACCCCGTAGGGCAGATGCAGCAGCAGGCGTTTTTCCATGCGTCGGCGTTCATCTTTCCCTCCCTTTCTGCCTGCTGCGCTCCTTCTGTTTGCTGGGGGATGCCGTATCCAGCTGAGGCTGAACATTCCGCTGCGCCTTCCGCTTCGCCAGAAAATCCATTGCATACGCGCGCATTGCCTGATCAATGGCTGCACGGTCGCGTGCTTTGAAGAACACCAGATAGCGCGTTTTTCCGCTGTCGGAAGTGCCTTTATGAATGGCATAATCCACCCCATATTGACGGGCGTATCGTTCAAACGCCTTCACCTCCTGCCGGTCAGCCAGCGCAGTCTGCTCAACGCCCTGATTCTGCCCGATGAGCTGCTTCACGCTCTGCCTGCCCTGCGGTTTCGCCTGATGATGCTCCTTGGCTTTGTTCCATCCGAGTTTCAGCGCTTTCGCGAACGCCGTCGCCAATGTTCTTTCAGTGAATTTGCTGGTATTGATGATGAGGGAGAGCGTTTTGTTTTCGATTTCTTCCTGCATGGGAAGCCTCCGTCATGAAAAAGTGCAGCGCGCCGCCCAAGGCGGGACTTCCAATCGGCGCAGGAACAACTTGATGATACACCATCCGCTTACACCTTTTGCCGCCTGCGCATCAGCAGCATCGTACCGCTCGCCAGCATCAGGGCAATGCCGATAAGCATCACCCCCGATGCCGCCAGCTGCACGCCGGTCTGAATCGTCGTGTAGTTGACCCACTGCGGCATTTCTTCGGGAATCTTGTAGTGCTCGTCAATGACCAGCTTCCGGACATCGCCGCTCAGGGTGTAGCCTTTCAGCGTTTCTGTTTCCTGCAAATAATAAGTGCCGGGCTGCAAGTGCTCGGCGCGGACAATGCCGTTCTCATCGGATTCCAGCGTTTGCAGGAGATTGCCGTCCGCATCCCGCAGGGCAAATTTCACGCCTTGCAGCGGTTTGCCATCAGCATCGACTTTGATGAACGCATAAGAATCAGGAATGTTTACCAGCAGCACCGGCGCTGTTCCCGACCAGCTGTCATCCACTTGGAAGCGATAGTCCGCCATGCGGCTGTAACCGCTGGGGGCAGCCGCTTCATGGACAGTCCACACGCCATAATCAAATGCTGTAAAGGCAAACGCACCGTTTTCGTCGCTGACAGCCATTTCTGCCACAGCGCCCGTTTCCGCGTTGATGAGCTTGAAGAGAATGCCTGCCATCGGCGTTCCGGCTGTATCCACCTTGATAAACAGGATTTTCTTCTGCTGATTCACCGCCGTCGCTATCGGTTCTTCCGCATTCGTCCAGTTCGGCGTTACCGTCACCGAAATTGCGCTGCGGTTCAGCAGATACCCATCCGGCGCGGACGTTTCACAAATGGTGTACTGCCCCTGCGGAACGAAGCGGAAGCGCACCAGCCCGTCTGCATCCGAAACAGCCGATGCCGTTTCGCATCCATCCGCATCCAGCAGCACGAACTGCGCCCCTGCCAGTGCCTTTCCATCCGCATCGGTCTTTTGAAGCAGAATTTCGGCGGGATAATTGATTGAAGAAACCGTAGCGGAAACAATCGGCGTTTCCTGATCCGACGCCTGAATTTCTACGGTGTACGTCGTCAAATCCAGCACATACCCGGACGGAGCGCTGATTTCCTTGACCGTGTATTTTCCCAGCGGCAGCAGCGGACTTTTCTCCACGCCTTCGCCGCTGGTGGTCATCGTGGCGACCAGCTCGCCGCATGAATACCACTGTGTGCCGTCTTGCCCGACAATGTCCTCCGCCGCCCGAATTTCAAATACCGCGCCTTTCAAATACCCTTGTTCACCCGTCGTCTGCATCTGCCCGGTCTTTTCCAGCAGAATCTGCCCCTTGATAGGCGTATTGCGGATGCTGACGTTCTGAATGGGTACGTCCTCCGCCAGCGATGCCATCGGCAGACAGAAGAGCAGCAATGCCGCCAGCAGCATGGGCAGGATGTTTCGTTTTGTGTTCATGGATGCCTCCCGTTTTTCTTGTCAGTCAGCATTGCCGGGAATCGAAACGGTAACGACACAGCCGCTGTCCAGATACCCGTCCGGCACGGTGGTTTCGCGGATTTCGTAGATGCCCCACGTCAGCACAGGCGTGACTGCCACCCCTTCCGCATCCGTGGTGATGACCGCCACAACCTCGCCGCACCCTTCCTTGCCATGCGAAGGCAAGCCGCTCACGCGGATGACCGTAAAGACTGCGCCAGCCAGACTTCCGCCCGTTTCCGCGTCCGTCTTAACAATGCGAACCTGCCCCTGCATGGGGATATTCGTCACGCTGCGCTCCACGGTTTCGTCCATGACGACGGTCACTTTTTCGCTCCACAGGCTGTTCACATAGCCGACGGGCGCTTCATGCTCCTTGACCATGTAGTCGCCGACCAGCAGACTTTCGGACATTGCCACGCCGTCATCGTTCGTCAGCATGGTGGACACCAAGTCGCCCGTGCTGCCATCCTCATTCAAGGCGTAGATGTCAAAGCGCACACCCGCAATGGGATGACCGTCCAGCGCATCCGTTTTGATGACCCGAATCCAGCCGGGCGCATCCTCATTGACCACCGTCGTCAGAATCTGCACAGGGTTCTGGTAAGTGCCGTCAATCGTCACCTGCCATTCGCCGGTGGACGGATGATAGCCGTAAGGCGCTTGAATTTCCCGGATGGTATAAGTGCCGTACCCCAGCTTCGAGAAGGTCAGATGACCGCTGGCATCGGAAGTCTGCTGCTGCACGAGCGTGTTGTTGGCATCGTAAATACCGAACACAGCGCCGGGCAGCGGTTCGCCGTTCTCCTTGACCTTTTTCATCTGAATCTTGTTGATTTCATCCCGGATTTCGGTTTCCCCGATGATTTTGCCTTCGCTTGTCACCGTGAAGGTTTTTACCGCCACATTCAGCGCATACCCCTCCGGCGCATAGGTTTCCTTGAACGTATACGAGCCGGGAACAAGCAGAATATCCGGCAGCTGACCGTTTTCATCCGTATACGCGCGGTAAATGGTGCTGCCCTGCGCATCGTACACTTCAATCAGCGCACCGGGCAGCGTTTCCTTGCCGGCAATGTCCCGCTTGGTAATCGTCACCGGCGTGTAAATCAGGCGATTCAGGATAGGCGCATCCAGCGTGATTGCGATTGCCTCCTCCGCTGCATCCATGTTTTCGGGTGTCAGCTGCACCGGGTACTGTTCGGTATTCAGCAGCCAGCCATCCGGCGCGGACAGTTCTTTGACATAATATGCGCCATGCGGATACATGCCGGAGAATGTCAAATTGCCCTTGGCATCCGTGATGCCAGTCGCCATCAGCGTATGGGCAGGCAGCTTCTGGCTGTCGCCGTAGGCAATCACCCCTGCATTGAACAAGCCGAACACACAGCCTTCGCCGGGAACTGTCTCGATGGACGAGCGAATCATGCCGTCCGCCGTTTCATCCACTCGAATTGCTTCCTGCTGTTTGTGCAGCGTCACCCGAATCGGCAGATAGGTGTTGACCGCGGACACTTTCACTTCCACGACAGGCGTCTGCCTGCCTGCCGCCGTCAGCGTGAAGGGATACGGGGTATCATCCAGCAAATAGCCGTCCGGGGCGGAAACTTCCTGCAAGCAGTAGCTGCCCAGCGGCAGCAGTTTTGAGTTCACCGCGCCGTCTGCACTGGTGGTCAGTGTTTCCACCAGTTCCCCCTGCTTGTAGAAAACCGTCCCTTCCTTGCCGACAACATCCGCCGCAGCGCGGAGTTCAAACACAGCGCCCTTCAAATACCCCTGCTGATAGACAGGCTTCATGACGGTATTGCCCCATTCGTCCTGCTCGTCCGTAAAGCGCACCAGCTGCAAGCCGGTCTTTTCCAGCGCCACGCTGCCGCGCACGGGCGTGTTGGTTACATTCACCGTGATGGTTTCTGCCGCTGCTGCCGGAACAGACAGGCTCATCACCAGCAGCACCAGCGCAAGCACCCAGTGCATCCATTGCTTCATCCGCTTCATTTTTCTTCCTCCTGTTATTTGATTTGAACGATGGTCACAAAGTCCGTATCCACATAACCGTCAAGCGCATTGGTTTCCGCAATTCGATATTCTCCCCACGGAAGCGCTTCGGTCTGTGCGATGCCATCCGCATTCGTCGTAATTGTTGCGACAACCTTGCCAATGTTGGAAGCATTGTCCGATGCAGGCGCGGTCAATCTCATCACCGTGAACGTGACACCGGGCAGCGGTTTTCCCGTCATGCTGTCCGTCTTGATGACCCGGATGATGCCCATCATGCGCTCGTTGATGAACATGCACGCCGTGTCTGCCCCCGCCGTCACCATGATTTCCTGCGCCGAGACAACCGACAGCCGATACCCCTGCGGTACGGTTTTCTCGCGAACCTGATAGCGTCCCGGTGCAATCCCGGAAAAAACGGCACGCCCCTGCGCATCCGTCACTGCTTCTGCCAGCACCGCGCCGGATTCATCCAGCAGCTCAAACACCGCGCCTTGCAGCAAAATGCCGTCCATGGACTGCTTGGTCACAAACACCGTGCCATACAGCAGTTCAAACGTGACAACGGCGGATTGCAGCGGGTATGGCGTTCCCTCTATCGGGACAAGCACTTTCTGGATGGAGGCGCTGGGGATTCCGACCAGAAAGCCTGCTTCTTCCGCGCTGGACGCGATTGATTCCATGTAAACGGAGAAGCTGCTTTTGTCCGACAAAATCCGGATGGTATCGCCGCTCTTGACATAGTAGTACGCTTCATCCGAACCGCCGCTGTTCCCCGTGATACTGCCCGCTGCCTTGGAAATCCGAATCAAATCCGCATCCGTCGTCAGCGTAACCGTACCGATATAGCCGCCGTCTGACGTTTGGATGCGCTGACCACTGACCGTGATTTTCCCGGTGATTTTTGCGTATGCAATCGCATTTTTCGCCAGCCAGCGGGCATAGGTCAGGTACACTTCCGATGCGCCGCCGGAGAAGGCGTAGAAATTATCCATGTCCCAATAACTGCGGACGTACTGCGCGCCTTCCAGCTGCTTAATCACCTCGCGAATAGCAAACTGACCCGCGACACGGCTCCACACTTCGTTGTTTGCATCACTGCGATCCAGCACCATAAACGGATAGGTGTGCCGAAGCGCCCAGGCGATGGCGTGCATGGTCTGTGCCTTGAAGCGCACCCCGTTCATACCGCCGCCTTCTGCGGTGTTCACGAACGCCTCCATATCCAGCAGCGCATACGGGCCGGTTTCTGTTTTGTTCGCGCCCGACCCTTCGCCGGGGCCGGAAAGCGTATGCTCAAGGCAGTACACGGGGAAGTTCTCCAGATAGTGCGGTGTCGCATAAATCGTGCCGTGCGATGCCGATTTCGCCAGCTGGGGATATGCCGCGTCCCTGCCGGAACTTCCTTGCAGCCCCGACTGTCCCGCCTGAAAACTGCCGATTTTCCCATGAATATTCTTCAAGCTGAATCCGTCCGTTTCTGCGGTATACGTTTGCATTTCCCGGAGCAGGCGCAGCATTTCTTTGGGATACGCGAAGTCCGTCACCGTGCAGGCATCCGCATCCGTTTCGCCGGTTTCCGCTGCCATCACCCACACCGTTTCGTCAGCCGTCCACTTCATCTTGCCGCTGGGGAAAGAATCGCCGTACAGGAAGCGCACCTGATACCACCCTGCCCCCGAAGCATCTTCCGCAACGGACACCACCTGCACTGCTGCTGCATTGACGAAATTGCCCTGATACTCGCTGGAAAAATACGTTTCGGACGCATCATCATCCACCGCAGAAAAGACGCGCGTGTCCGTACTGACGCTGATAAAATCGCCGAGACTTACAGGTGGCACCGTTTCGTCGATTTCTTCCGCGCTGCTAATTTCCGGATGTACCGAAGCATCCGGCGGTTCTGCGGCATCCGGCTGCTCCGAAACACCGCTTTCATCCGCTTCGGGCAGATTCGATTCTTGGTGCGGCGCGTCCTGCGAAGGTGCATCCGCGGGCGTCTCTTCTTCATCAGATGCTTCTTCCGGGCGGCTGCCATTGACCACGAACAATCGCTTTTGACCGAAGGTAGTCATTCCGTCGCAGGATGGCACGTCGGCGATGCCCGACACATCCGCATCCGTCAAATAGCGGGTATCCAGCGACGCTGCCGGTACAAAGCCGCTGATAATCTGCTGTTCCGCGTCCAGAAACCACACCTGCACGGCTTGATGACCGCCGAAAAACGCTGTTGCCAGCAGAATGGACGCATCATCAGCCGCGGCATAAACAATGCGCTCCTGCGATTCTGCGCTGGCGTACACGCTGACTGCCCGCACCATCCGGACGTAGACATACCCATGTTCTTCAATCGCCGCCTGCAAAGGATGACGGTTGTCCGACGAACTTTCTTCCTCCGAATTGGGGAGCATTTCGTCATGGGGCGGCTCATCCGGCACATCGGATGCGGATTCGTCAGGCGCTTCCTCCACGGGTGGAAGCGCCGGTTCTTCTGCCGGAAGCACAATGACTTCCGTTCCTGTGATGTCCGAGGGCGTGGCTGCTTCTTCTGCTGCCGCACAGAGCGGAATGCAGGTCAGCACCAATGCCGCAGACAGCACCAATGATGCAAATCGTTTCAATTTGGATTTCAATTTCATTTGCTCCTCCTATTCTTGAACTGCCAGCACAATCAGACGGCCGCTTGCACCGCCCGCACTGCGGTCGCAGGTAATCAGGGTCAGAATGTGGTCATCCGCACCGACTGCCGCGCCTGAATCGTACAGTGCCTTGGCTCGTGCGCGGTCTACATACGCTTGAAACGCCTGTCCGCTGGCAAAATCAGCCGCCGCTGCATCCCAGTCACCAACCTGCATGTTGACGACGGCGAAAATCCGATAGGTGCGTTCGCCGTAAATCGTGTCCAGCTGAATGATGCTGTGCGCGGCGCAGTAGCCCGAATCCTTGTATTGCACAAGGCTGCTGAACATCGCGTCGCTATGGCTCAGGTGATGCCCGTAGATGGCAATGTTCCTGCTCGGTGTCTGATAATCCGCCGACGGCAGCGAGAACAGGCATCCCAGCTTGCTGTTTTCGCCGCTGAACAGGTGCGTCAGATAGTAGTCTGTCCTGTTCGACCGCACAACCGGATAATCCACCGGCGTACCCGGAATGGTAAGCCATGCGGCAAAATCCGGATTCTGCGCAACGCATGCTTCTACATCGACACTGCGGGGATTTGCTGTCCGCTCTGCCTGTGCTGGCGGGGCAGTGTCGGAAGCAGCCGGGCGTGCGGAGGGCGGCGTGGCAGCGGGCACAGCGGTTTTCTCCGGCAGCGGCACTTCCAGCAGCGGGGGCAGCACAGTCTGCACGGCGGCTGCCGCGGGGGATGGCGCATCCTCCACCAGTCCCGAAGCCTGTTGAAGGGGCTTAACCTGTGCGGACATGCGCGTGTATACACGGTCATCTTCTTCGACCTCCTTTATCTGCCCGAAAATTGGGCAAAGAAAAATCATGCTTCCGAACAGAAACATGACCATCAGCAGAATATCCAGTTTTCGTTTCATGCGTCTTTATCGCTCCTGCGACATTTGCCGCTTCCGCATCCAGTAATCCAGCAGCTTGAAAATTACCTTTTCCATCTGCTCCGTCGTGTAGGAACGTGGAAAATACTTGGTCAGCTTTTCCTGCGGCAGCACGACAGACCCCTTGACAGGAATCGTCTGCTTGTTCTCCGTCATGATTTCCATGATGCCCTGTTCCGACAGCGTGCCCTGTTTGCTTTCGCGCTTCATGCGCTGGGCTTGCGAGAGGGACGGTGTCTGCTGCGTGTTTTCCAAGGCGGTATCCAGCCACTGCTGTTCTTCCGGCTTCAAGTACGAAAGTTCCACGGCAGGGGTAAAGGCGAGTTTGCCCGCATCCACCTTATCAATGAGCGGCGGCTCAAGGTTGTTCAGGCGAATGAAGCGTTGGACTTGTCGTCCGCTTTCTCCCGTCTCCTTACCGATTACATCTGCCATTTCAAAATTCCCGACAACTTGTCGGGAATTTTCTTTGGGATGGACGTCCAGCTTTCCGGCGCATAGCTTCCATTTTCATTTGATACGCCTTTGCACGTTCGCTGGGCAGAATGTTCTCGCGCTGCAAATTGCTGTCCACCATGATGATGACAGCTTCATCATCGTCCAAATCACGGACAATGGCGGGAATCTCGTTCAGCCCTGCCAGCTCACAGGCGCGCTTCCGCCGATGCCCGGACACAATTTCATATCCGCCGTCCGCCATCGGCCGGGCAATAATCGGCACCAGCACCCCATACTCCTTCACGCTCTCCACCGTTTCCATCATCCGGTCATCGTCCAGTACGCGGAACGGGTGATCTTTGAAGGGGTGAAGTTCGCTTAGCACAAGGCTCTGAATCTGCTCCTGCTGGCGTGAGGCTTCCGTGGAGAAAATCTCATCGTAGGAGGTCAGACTTGGCTTTCTGCCGCTGCTTTTCAAGCTGAAGCACCTCCTTCGTGAGCGCACGATACGCCTGCGCCACCTTGCCGCCGGGGTCGTACTCGAAAATACTCTTCCCGGTCAAGCTCGCTTCTGCCGCGCGGACGGAATGCGGAATCGCCGTCTCGAACACCTTGATTTTGCTGCCGTAAGTCTCCCGAATCAGCGTCGTGATTTCCTTGGCGTTGTTCGTGCGCCCATCCACCATCGTCATGAGGATGCCGTCGATTTCCAGCTTGGGATTCATTTGCCGACGTACCTTTGCAATGGTTTGCAGTAGCTGCTCAAGCCCCTTGGCGGACAGGTAATGCGCCTGCACCGGGATGATTACACGGTCTGCTGCCGCCAGCGCATTGATGGTCAGCATCCCCAACGACGGCATACAGTCGATGATGATGCAGTCGTAGTCCTGCCGATTGCGGGCAAGCACCTGCTTCAAGATGGTTTCGCGGCTCATTGCATTCACCAGCGACACCTCCGTTCCTGCCAGCGCGATATTAGCGGGCAGCAGGTCAATTCCCTCCGGATGATGCAGTATGCCTTCGCCCGGCGCAATCGGGATGTCGTTCATGACCTTGGTCATCAGGTCTGCGATTGTGGGCGCAAGCTGATCCGGCTGCTGATTGCCGAGGCTGATGGTCATGCTGGCCTGCGGGTCAGTGTCCACCAGCAGCACCTTTTTTCCTTCCCGTGCCATCGCTGCACCTATGTTGATGCAGCTGGTCGTTTTCGCTACCCCTCCTTTCTGATTTACAGTCGCAAGCACCGTGGGATTCATCCACTTCCTCCTTCCTGCACTCGTTCATCCGTGGCAGCAGAACTTCCCTGCCCTCCACTGCTGTTTGATGGTGGGTTCAGCCTGTCAATATTTCACACCTCCTGTTCTGGAAAATAGAAAGGCATCGACAGATTGCTCCATCAATGCCTTCGTCTCTTTCGACACTACTATTATAGCACAGGTTTCGTTGCTAAAGCGTGCTAATTTGTCTTGTTCGCTGCTAATTTGTCCTGTTTTGTGCTGCGCGATGCTATTTCATGCTATTTGCTGCTATCTTGCGCGATTGCCGCCCGTGTTGTCCCCTATTCAGTTGCTTGCACTTAGCAGCATTTCCAGTTCATCAAGCGCCTGAGTGTGCAAATGATACACGCGCGACCGGCTTAATCCGATTCTTTCAGCAATTTTCTCAAAATTCATATGAGAAAGATAATAGTTCAAGAGGATGATCCGGTGCGCCTGATTATCCATGCTGTTTACGACAGCTGTGATTTCTTCAACGGCATCCCGATACTCCTGTGTCAATTTTTCCAACTCTCTGCGTGCTTCCGTGAGACGAATAATCGCATTCTCATTCGCACCCACGTTGCGCGCATGGGCGGTAAATTCGCTTCCCCAAGATGCCGTAACTCGCTGCGTAAGGCTTTTGTAGAGTTCTATCTGCGAGAGAAGGGCATCTATTCTCTGTTCAACTGCTTCTGCCCTTTTCAAAAATGCAACTGCTTTCCTCATGCAATTTCACGCTCCAATCTTTTCAGCAGCTGGATACCATCTATGTCAGTAAGCAATACAAAACGACCGGACTGAAAAAAGATTCGCAGTTCATCAAGCCTCTGCTTGTACTGCATGATGCGGTATGTGAGATAGTCCCGTTCTTCTGCTGTCAGCTTTGTCTCGCTGCGGAACTTTTGCCGAAGTTCGTACTGCATCCGACCGCAGCTGCGGAAATCCTTGACTGCCTGAACAATCACTGCACTCGCAAACGCTTTCCACGGTTCCTTTTCTCCATAAACATAATGGGAACAATTTCTTCTCTGATTCATCCCAGCACCTCCGCCAGATATTCCTTTATTTATTTTCGCATTGTTCTTTGCGTTTTTTCTGCTGCTTTTTGCTCAACATACTCAGTAACAGCTCGAAACAGCAGCATCATCAAGGGATGATTATTCCATTTTGCAGCTTTTTCACTGGTGTCCTTTACCATTGAAAGCCACCATTCTTCGGCATCTTGTGCCTGATTCTCCGGCGGATCACAATGCGCTGCATACAGGCGGAACGCATCGCGGAAAATCTCCCATTCATCATCGTTCACTTTGCCATGCATGTTCTCACCGCCATTCCATAGGAAGTTCGCCTTGATTGACCCGCGTGAAACCTTCCATCAGCATCTGCTCAATCTTTTCAGACCATGCGTGCTGCGGCGGAAGTCCCTTCACATCCGACATAGTTCTGCTTCGGCGGTCAAAATAGAGTTTTATCATCTCATCCACAACGCCAAGGTCACGGTTTTTCATGATTTCCACCACATTTCCCACATCCGGCTGAATCTCAAGTTTGGGATATACCGAGCGATAGCGCATCATAAAATCAGCATTGACCCGATGAACCATAAACACATTGTCGGCTGCATTTGTAAGGTCGGCTGTTCCGCTGATGTCGCCTTTGCGCAGAAATGCTTCTGTTTTCCGCGGATGACAGATAAAATGAACGTGAATTTTCAACGTCTTTGCCATTGTGGAGAGCCGCTTGGCAATTCGGGATTGCATCTCATATTTGTCCACATTGCCAAGCTGAATATCCAGTGCCATCAGATTATCGACAATCGCCACCGAAGCACCGTTCTGCTGAACCCAATCGTAAATTGTGCTGATAACGATTTCCCAATCAGTGCCGAAGTCATTGTCGTAGATGGCAAACTTGCCTGTCAGCATAGCATCCAGCTTCGCCTCAATGCCGGGCTTCAGGCAGAAATGATTGGGATTCAGCGGATCAGGCATTACATAGTCTGGGCCCGCTGCTTGAAGCAGTAGCCATTCTCGTATCCGTGATGCCGTCATTTCTCCTGAAAACAGCGCGACTTTATATCCCTGCGATACAGCTGCCAGACCAATCTGACTGACAAGCGTTGACTTGCCCGAAGCATTGCCCCCGCTCCAAATGGACATTTCGCCTGCATTGAATCCCCCTATCTTTGCGTCAAGCGAACTGAGCCGTGACCGAATTACCACAATTTTGCTGCGGTCTACATTCGGAATCTCTGCAAAGTCCAGCATCCGTGCCTTCGCCTTGCCAAGCAGTGGAGAATTTTCCGCTGCGCTGACTTTTGCTGTCGGCACAGCAGGCGTTACTGCATAAGGGCTGCTGCTGTAAGCTGCCGGGTCTACCTTCTGCCGGAACTCATGCCAATGGTATCCGGCGCAGCTGTTATGGAAGCAGTGGAATCCGAAACCGCCTTGATGGTACGCAAACACGGCGGCATCTCCGTGCTGATGCGAATCGTTAAACGGGCAGTGTGCTAATTGGTACTTTGTACCGCTGCTGATGGCTACTTTTTTCTCCACCTCCACGCCATGTGCGGAAAGAAAATGCTCAATGTCCCAAGTGCTTTCTTTGCCGGAACGCCGAGCTTCTGTCGGTATCGCCGCTTGATGCAGTTCCGCTGCAATATTCTTGACCAGCGCAATGGGTGTTTCCCGAATCTGCTCCGGATAGCGGATGATGCAGCTCTGTCGGTGCGGACGTTCCGGCGTATGGGCTCCTTTCGCTGCAATTGTTCCATACAGCTTGGTAATTCTTGATGGGTTATACACCGCCGTATCAATTTTTGCCTCGTCTGTGCTGAACCACATGTCCAGCACAGAGAGAAAATCCGCAACCACTTGCCGGTCATCTGTGCTGATATGCACCTTAAAAAGCAGATGATAGCCATTGCCGCTGTCTGCAACAATTGGCTCGCTGAATCCCGTTGCCATCAGCCGCTTCATTGTCTTTCCAGCAACAGCGTGTGCTGCTTTCTTTTCTTCTGCCGATGCACTGACACCGCTGGGGCGGACTGGGTCTGCATCAATCAAAATCCATTGAAATCCTATGATGTCATTGTCAGACGTTGTTTCCTTCGGACGTTCTACCAGACGTTCATGCTGAGCACGCGCATAGCAGGCACTTTTGACGGGGTTCAGCGACTGGTAAAACGTTCGATTCGGATACTTTGCCAATTCAGCAGCAATGCGCGGACTGTCCGCACGAAAATAACCGCTGACAGTAGGCTTAGGGTCTATACTCCTGATTTCAATGATTGCATCCGGTTCATGCAGCAAGGACAGCCACTTTACTGCGAGTTCCACTGTTCTTGATTCTCCTTTTGCGCTTTTTGTAGATTCGCCTCTCTCCACGGCTCGCGCTGAAGCCATTTGCTAATGCCGGGGATATACTGCCCGCCATCTTTCGTCCATGCAATAGAACTTTTTGCTGCTTCAAGCGCTGTCATGATTATTTCAAGCGTCGCACCATGCCGCAGTGCCTGTTGATATATGCGAAAGGCCTCATCCCAGTCATTTCTGCGATTAGCCGGATAAGCAAACCACAGCTTTTCAAACTCATCCGGATAATGAGATAGTGTATCTATCGTATTACTATTATTATATTGCTGCTGGGTGTGCTGATTTTCAAGCCGCCTGCGATGTGCAAATGCTGAAAAATGCGCATTTGCACCGTTTTCCGCTCTTTCTTTCGTACCGCATATGGACTTGTTTTCAGCACACGGCGTGCTTATTTCAGTACCGTCTGCGTACTGATTTTCGGGACAGAGTAGCCTTATTTTCATACCGCCAGCGGTCTGATTTTCAAGCCAGTTCGATACGGTAACGATAGAACCGTCCCGCGCTGTTTGTATCTGAACATAGCCCATTTGAACCAGCGCAGCCATCTTCCTCGTCAGCTTATCACGAGACCAGCCCAGTTCAAGCGCTGTCTTTCTGTATGAGAAGAGCAGTTGTCCCGGCATAAGCTGTTTCCCGCAGATTTCAGCTTTCTGACGGCAGGCACAATTCATACAGTAGTAATACAGTTTGAAAACACTATCATCCTGCCACACAAGACTATTTTGAGAAATGCAGATAGACTGTCTATTCTTTTCGGCTGCTTCTGCCACATAAGTCACCTCCTGTTATTGGAAACGCGCTGGCTGTTCCCGGCAAACCAACATTTTCCCCCATTGCTTCCAACCCAAAGCTGCATCAGCCTTCTCCTGTTTTCATCATGTTGCCGCAGCACGGTCAGAGGCAGAAAGCGCTGCTCCTCATGATTCCAGTCATACTGGATGCTATTTCCTAATAAAAGTTAATGCCGGACATGCTGATTCCCCCTTCTTTTTGAAAGAGACTTTTATCCCTCTCACCATAACTGGTAAAAAAAATCGGTTTTTTTACGCGATTTCAAGAATTTCTGCAAAAAAAATTTTCACGCTGACGAACAGAAGTGAAATGCAGCGCTACGCGCAAGCAGATGATGCGTCGAAACCGGAAATAATGCCACATCAAAAATCGCAGAATGTACTCCGATGTTCTCTTATATACTTCAGCATTTGATGCAGGCGATAACGTTCCTTGTTGATGAGTTTGTCCCATTCCTTCTGCAGCTCCGGATTCAGATATACTTTCTTCCCTGCAATCCAAACGTAACGTCCTTGTGACATTGCAATTTTTCCTCCATTCCTTTGTCTCGAATGGAGAAAATCGCAAAAGAAGGGTATACTGAACAGTGCCGCCTACCATCATGAATTTCTCCATTCATTTGGTTGGCAGCAGCCATTGCCTCGGCTGATGCTGATATGCGCCGTATCCTTCATCAGGCAATTCCTTCGGGGATGCCGGCTCCGAAGGGATTCTGCATACGGCTCTTTGTTACAAAAAAAGCGGTCAGAAATAGTTCTCTTTTGAGAACTAATCCTGACCGTCAGACAGCTCTATGGATTTATCTTTTTCGCACATACATTTTGACTGTTCAAAGAAAGCAATTGAGCTGCTGGTCTTGCAATCACAGTCATTATGTACATATGGAAAGTGTTAGCCTTTTGACCAGCATTTTAGCAAACAGGTGTGATGTATTTGGGGGCATTCGCGTTTTCCTAATCTGCTCTGTTGCGTCAGAATTGCCTCTTGTCACCACCCTATTGCCATTTGCTTTCACAATTCCACTCCTTTCAGCTTCAGATTATTCTGAAGTTCATTTATTGCTGCAAAAATCAGCATTAGATATATTTGCAGTTAAGTTTTCCATGTTTATTGTAACATAATGTGATTGTCCTGTCAATATCATCTATCAACTTCTCCTCCCCTTTCACCTCCCATACAGCAGCAGCGCCAAGTGCGCCAGCGCGCGATCCTTCTTCTTGTAGGCGGAACTCCGCTCCACGCAGAATCGTTCGCTGATTTCCTCTATCGCGTCCGTTTTCCCATTTTCCGACAGATAGAACATCGTCAACACCGTTTTTTCGTCCTCCCCCAGCGCATCCCACGCCGGCTGAAACCACGCCATGAACTCTTCTGCCTGCCGATTCCGCTCTTCCAGCACATCAATTTCCGCAATCCCATGCAGAATCTGGTTTTCGCCCGCCTGCGGATTTCGCGCACCATGCGCCGACTCCTCGAAGCGCATCCCGCCAATGCGAACCATGTCCTGCCGCACATTCGCAATCTCCTCCGCCGTTGTCGCCAGAATCGCCTTCATGCTGCAATAATCTTTCAGCGCCGCCATTGCCGCGCTCCGCTTATCCAGATAGTTCCATGCAATACTCATTCCGCAAACCTCCTGTCGTTGCTTCGTAGCCTCATCATAGCAGAAAAGTTCGCGAATTCAAAACCAGAAACTGAAATCCTGAACCCCAGTAATTCCAAGGGGTTCAGGACTTTTTTCTTTGCCGTCCACTTGGGAATCGGGGCAATGCAAGCCTTTCCGGGCTGCCTGAATTTCAGTTTCTGAAACGCGAAAATGAAGAAAATTTTCAGGCATAGAAAAGGCCACCCGACGTATGACGAATGGCCAGAATGTACTATCGAGGGGATATGTTAGCAACGATAATCTAGAAATATTATATTCCCTTGCTGATTGATATGTAAGATATAGTGCTGTCTTGAATGACGTAGATAGTCGAATTGTTGAAACGATTGATTTCGTCATACACGCACGGGAGGATTTCAACACCATTGTTATCCAATACTCCCCATTTTCCTTCGCGCTTCACGGTTATGAGACCATTGGTTAATGGTGAATAATCCTCATACAATTCCGAAGTTAACATCAACCCATAAACATTATAAAATCCGTAGCGATCAGTTGATGAATCATAGTACGAGAGCATCTGAACTTCGTCAATCACGTTTCCAACAGTGATGTTAGGGGCGCGGTTGATAACAGTTTCAGTACCGGCCAAGTCAAGTATGACAACCTGATCCTTCAGCCTTACAACTGCATAGTCATTCACATAGGCTGGAGGTGTTCCGTACAACAGATCGTTATGCAAAAAGCTTGGCTCAACAATCACTGCACCACGTTCATCTAAGACGCCCCAATAACCAGCCGTGTTTTGATACCAAAATCGATCATTTGTAGGTGAATTGACATATTCGTACTGTGGTTCAATCATCAGGCGGCCGTAAATATCAGCTAAACCGTACAAACCGTTTTGGACAACAGCTATAAGACCCACGGAGGAGGGACAACTCATTGGCACAATCCCGTCATCAAAAGTCACAGGGACTCCGTTTGAATTAATTAAGATGTAATCGTCCATACTATCAAAGTTATCGTTAATCTGGTGATCCGCCTGGATTACTAATGCATAACCGTTCTGAAAAGGTTCGACGATTTCATCGTATACGCAAGGAATGATGACATTACCAGTAGAACGATGAACAAATCCCCACTTGTCATTATCCTGGACTGCAATATATTCTTGTTCGTTGATATATGGATCTGTTAGCTTGATTGCGTCATATGTTGACGATAAATAGCCGCTTTGTTTGTCATAGAAACCGAACAAGAGGACATCTCCAGCATCTACTGCATAGATAAAAGCTGAATCAAATTCATAGATGTCATAGCAAGGGGGAGTAATTTCGTTCCCCTGAAAATCAATCAAAGAATAATGATCCATCGGTACGGAAGTACGCACCTTGGCCACGCCATTGTAAAAGGGAGTTGCTTCTGAAAAAGATGCAGCGATAACTACTGTCCCGTCGTCTGTCGCATATCCCCATTGGCCATCGGATATGTATAAGAACAATTCCTCGGCATATACTATGCATGGCAATAGAGACATAAAGAATAGAATAGTTAAGAAAGCTCTCTTCATCTGCAACTCCTCCTGTTACATTTTATTTTTTCGGACGTACATAGAACGCCCAATTGCTGTTTCCGTCATTATCCTCCAGAGCGGTGATATTAGGACCTGTATCATCATAAAACAGAGCAGTCCACTTATCAGGATAAAGTTTTTCACTGCAGGATTGGAAAACTGCTAAAACTTCACCATTTCCATCTCCGAAATCGAACGAAACAACAATGCCGATATGACCCTTTTTTACGGGATCAATTCGTGCAATGTCCTTAACATCCTTTCCATAATTGCGATCCCTATGATCTATGGAGAAGATGATGTCACCCGGTTGCAAGTCATTCAGATCAAGGATGCGCCCTCGTGTGGTATTGCTACGCACATATGATTGCCAAGCGGCATTTACCACTTTCCAAGTGTTTTTGTTTAGTGCCTTATTTACCGCCCAAATGCAGTCAATACCGCCTTTATTGTTTTTGCTTGCACTAATATAATAGTAGTCATCGGCATTATATAATAGATTTCGCATACCCTGGGTTACAGTGGAATTGAAATCGTCGTCCGTGGTGGTCTTTCGATAACCAACTTCGTCTACTGTTTCGCAAGATACGCAAGTGCCGCTCGGATCATGATATGCAATAGGGTTATTCATACAATATACATAGCCATTAAATTCAAAAGTTTCGTTTTTAAATAGGCGAGAATCATGATTGAGCATTCTTGAACGAAGAGCAGCATAATATCTACTTCTGAGATAATACAGCTCGGTTTCTTCGTCGTAGACATACCCGCGATACCTAAACGGCTGCACCTTGCCCAGCGTTTCCGCCAGCTCACCGGTGCACCACAGCGGCACGCCCCACGCATCATAGCCGTAGCTAACAACGGTATTGCCATTCTCATCCAGAATTGCAACAATATCGCCCTGCAAGCTCTTGACATACGCATAGGGAACTCCGTTGTACACCACCACCGTCGGGCGGTTCTGCGCATCATAGAAGAAGTGCAGCTCGTCCGTGCCGGAAGTCATATGCACAACATTCTTGCCGTGCAGCGTGTACTTCGTCGCCACGCCATTGACCGTTTTCTGCACGCGCAAGCCGTCCGCGTTGTACACAAACTCTGCCGTCACGCCCGATTTCTGCATCTTTTGCAGCTGCCGGCCGTTCTGCCAAGTGTACGTCCACGTCCCGTCATTCAGCGGATTGCCAATCGCGTCGTAGGTGATAGGAGTGCCATCTACCGCCGTCAACTGGTCTTTCCAATTCGCGTTGCCGTAGCTGAAACGCATCGTTTGCAAGGGTTCGCTGCTTGTGTTCGCATACGGATACAGCTTCTTGCTCAGGATGTTGCCACCACGGTCGTACTCGTATACCCACGTCGAACCGTTGTCGCCAGCGCTGGTGTCGCTCCGGTCATTCACGCGAATCAGCTGCCCAAGCGCGTCGTAGGTATAGCCAGTCCATTTGCCGTTCAGCGTCGCGCTCGCGATGTTCCCGTTGTCGTCGTAGCCGTAGCCGCAATTGCAACCGGGCTGGGTAATCGACGAAACGAGATTCGTCACACTGCCCGTGCCGTAGCCGCCCGCCGCGAAATGGTACTCGCTCGTGAACGTCTTGCTGCCCAGCTTGACCGCCGAGAACGTCGTCCGATTCAGCTTGTCAATGGTCGTCGTGCTCTGCCCAATGGTGGTCGCACCAATGCTGTACGTCAGCGACGTCGGACGATTTTCGTCATCATAGCCGAATTTCGTCCCATATTCCTGTCGATTTTCACCCACTTTCTCCGTGAATTTGCTCAGGTTGCCGTACACGTTGTCGTAAGTGACCTGTCCCGTATACACATGCTGACCAGCTTCTGCGGTCTTCACGCGCACCGGACGATTCGCCAAATCGTATTCACTCTGCGTCGTCCGATTCAGCAGATTGTCGCGAACTCGTGCCACTTGACCCTTCGCGTTGTAGTCATACTCGTATCGCGGCGCAGTTTCCTCGCCGTACACCACCCCCGTCACGCGATTGAAGTCATCGTACCGACTGCTGACTTTCGCCCCGTTGCCGTAAGTCGTCGCGGTCAACGTGCCGAAATTCGGCTTCGTCGGATCGTTCTGATACGCACTCTGCGACAAGGTCTGATTCCCGACCTTGACCGCCGTCTGGCGACCCAGCGCGTCCTGCTCGAAAGTATACACCACGTCGTTCGCGGCGTTCCCGTCCGTATTGTGACGGATTTCGACCAGATTCCCACGCTGCTCGTCATAGGTATATTCGTTATGTACTGTCGGAATTCCTGCTTCTGCGCCCGTTTTTGCAGAAGTTTTTACAATTCGCCGCAGATTGTCGTATTCATACGTCACCGTCTGTCCCTTCGCGTCGGTGACGCTCGTCGTCGTGCCGCGCTGCAGGTCGGTTTCTGTGCGCACAATCTTGCCGCGCGCGTCCTTCTGTTCCGTGACATAGTTGCCGTCATTCGTATACGTCGTTTCGCCGCGGATGAAGTAGCTCGGATTCGTATCTGCATTCTGCACCTGACTCGTCAGCGGATTTCCGAACGCATCGTAAGTGAAGACGCCGACACTGCCCAGCGGCGCAATGCTTTTCAGCAGCAGATGCTTCTTCTGCTCCGCTTCCGTATCGCCGTAATGGAAGGTGCTGGATACCGTGCGGCCCGCGGCGGTGTGCTTCGTCAGGTTGTCCGCATCGTCGAACTCGGATTTTTCCTGACCGCCATAGAGCATCTTCCGCGTCTTGCGGTTGCCGTTTTTGTCATAAATATACTGCGTGCCAAACGCTTCCGGATACAGGTAGATGCCGGTGAAATCCGCGAAATTCATCTGCCGATTCATCTGCAAGACCACGCGGATATAGGTACAGTTGTTGGGCGCAACAATGCCCGCGCTCGCGAACTGCCAGTTGCCTTCTTCCGCGTTGAACACCGCAGAACCGCCTGTTGCCCAGTAGCAGTTCGCATTGTCCGGATTGCCTGCCGTAAACAAAACGGTAATTCGGCAGTAGATGTAGTTGTCCGGATCGTTCTTCTTCGCGAATGAGCTGCACCAGCCGCCCACCGTGAATCGGTCGCCGATTTTGCCGTAGTGCCGGAACTGCTGGTAATACGTTACCGTGCGATCGTAGCGGCCTGCCAGACGAATTTTCTGCGTATTGTCATGTTTCAGGCAGTCCGGTGCATGAAATTCATCCTTCGGTGCCTCCAAAGGCAGCACTTCAACATAAGAAGCATCGTTTTTGCCAACCGTCCATGCCTTCGGCTTGCCGTCCGTACCGGTCAGCGAGAAGTCACTGTTCTGAACCATATTGAAATGATTCAGCGTCAGCCCTTCTTCCAGCTGCATTGCATCGAACCAGCAATTGCCGCCCGCGAAGCCGTTCTGCATGTCGCAGTACGCCATGCAGTAAACCTTAGGTTCTGCATTCTCCGGTAGCGTGAAGGACACCGACACGCGCTCATACGGCATGTAATCCGTCTTTTCCCATACCTTGCCCGGTTCGGAATCCAGCGTGAACGTCTCATTACCCACCGCGTACGCAACGCGCATCACACCGCGCGGACCGCCAGATCGGACATATCCCGACAGCGTGTACGACTTGCCCGGCGTGAGCGTCACCGCCTGACGGACATACACGCAGTCGCTCGACCAAATCGTTAGGCGATACGAGACGAGACCGAACTGCCGCGTGGATTGGTCGCGCGTAATCGTGCCGGTGCTGCTTTTCTCCCAGACGCTGCTGTTTTCCTCACACATCGGGTCAAGCAGAAGGTTGCGCACCACACGCTGCATCCGGGAACGTTCCGTCGCGTGGTTAATCGGCGCATTCGCGTTGTCGTCAGTGCGGTCGTATCGGGTGTACATCGCGTAGCCCAGCTCGTCATCCACGCTGACCTGATTGCCATCATCGTTGAAATGGTAGCGCAGCGTCTTGCCGGAAATTTCATCCTTGACCAGCGCCATGTGATTGCCGTAGGTGTACAAGACGTTCGCCGCAGTCAGCGTCGTGCCATTCTTCGTGCCCGTCACGGTTGCGTGAGTGATGCAGTGCGGCAGTCCGTCAACGCGATTTTTGCCCGTGTTCGTGTACGCATATTCCACAAAAGCGCCGTCTGCACCATATGCCTTTTTCAGCAAATGGTAACCGATTTCTTCATTATATACATATTCGCTCGCGCGGTTATCTTCATGGCGGATTTTCACCAGCGCGCCGTTCTCGTACTTGAAACGGATACAATTCTCCGCATCCTGCCACGGTGTCTGAATCCGGTCGCAGCGGCCATCCGTGTAATGAAGCGTCGTAACGCGACCAGCGCCGTCCGTCACAGAAGCGATTTTCAGCGGAGCGTCCGCCACCGCCGTCACCGTGACTTCGTTGCCGACCGCATCCTGAATCTTCTGAATCAGTGCCTTCCCAGTTTCCGGCGCATCCTCCGTCGGCGTATCGCTCACCAGCGGAAACGTCATTCCATTGTCGCCCTTGTCGGTAATCGTGATGTTCTCGTCCCCGACTTCCAGCGTCAGAGACAAACCCGACTGGTCGGAATACTTCTTTTGGTCATTTTTATTCTTCTTAAAGAAGTGTTCCGTGCCGTCGCCATCCGTGTACACGAACTCCACTTCGCCATTGTACAGCACCTTGTGCAGCGTCTGATGCAGCGAAGTCCGCCAGCCATAGCCCATGCCGAACTCGTCTTTGTCGCTGTCGCAAGAATTGTAATAGTGCGTAATCGAGACCGGCAGACGATTGCCGTTCATCGCCGTGTCCGCGTGAGCGAAAATCAGGTTGCCGTTGACGAGGCTGACGCTGCCAGTCCCTGCCAAGCCCGCAGACTGATGGTCGTAAGTCAGATAACTTTCCAAGCCTGCGAGACTCGCATATTCCAGCACGAAGTACGGCTGATTCGCCGTTTCGCTCGAATGCAGCTGCGAAAAGCTGCTTTCACTCTCAGGCGCGCTCAGCTGAACGCCGTGATTTTCGCCCAGATACCACTTGCGCGCAAGGCTGGTGACATCGAACTCCTTCCACGAATACTGATTTTTCAGCACCCGGCAGTAGTCCTGATACAGGCCGCTGACTTTGGGCTGCGTCGCGTAAGTAATCGTCTCCGGATCCCAGTTTTCCAGCACTTCCTTGCACATGATGGCGGTGTCTGCCGTCGGTGCGTAGACGTTACGAACGCACAGCTTTGCGGACGTGATGAAGTGGTTCGCGCCCAGACGCGGCAAATCCACCACCTTCAAGTAGGTCAAACGGTTGCCGTAGTAATTCGTGTTGCTGATCCACAGCCGTTCGTCGTGCGAGAAGTTCTGCGTCGAACCCTCCTTGACGTAGGTATCGAGGATGCCCGCGGCGTTTTCCGCGCTATTTGCGCTGTCCGAAAACGTCGCAATCGGGCTGTGCGCCTGCGCTGCCATCTGCTGGCGCTTTTCGGCAGACAGTTCCACCCACTGGTGCGTTGCCGCGTCGTACTCGTGAACCGGCGTGGTCTGCACCACTGCGCGGAATCGGTTGTTGCCCAGCGCATACACCTTCCCGCATCGGGTGCGGAGGTGTTTCAGTTCCTGCTGAGCCGGGAACTGAATCTGTTCCTGATTGTTTTCTTGGTTACTCATATGTTTCCTTTCTTTTTGTGTGCTCCTCTGGCGCACGTTTTTTCTATCGAATGGTACGAAAAAAGCCCCTCGCGCCGTGCGCGGGAGCTTCTCTGTATCTTTCGATGGTATGATTCTATCACACTTTTGTGCGGTTCGCATCCGCGTTTTTAGACAAGTCGGTGGATGTTGTACTTTCCTCTCTAACCATCACCAATCGGTCTTGCAGGGATGCGGATGTTCCTATGGCATAAGCCATTAGCAGACTGCAAACATTGCAGTCCAGAGATTGTTTTGCCTTTTCCACCTCGCGGGGGGAGCGCGCGTCATTTCGTTTTTCCTCCTTCTTTGTAACAAAAAGAGCGGCACTATTTCGGCGTGTCGCTCTAAAAAAGCTGCTCAGCGTTTTTGCTGAACAGCCTCTGTGCCTTCCTCGGCACATTTATATCATACCACATCCTTTCGCCAAAATCAACACAATTTTGTCCAAATTTGTCCACATTTGTCCAAGTTTGTCCAACCTGCGCTCAAAAGCACTGCACCCGCAAGCAAATTTCCATCGCATCAGGAAGCTATCCGTTTTGTGCAGCGTTCTTTTTCATGCTGTTCCTTGGGATACGTCTTGATACAGATTTTATGATTTTCAAGTTCACCCGACCGTAACTTCGACCTTTTTGCCGCTGAAAGCTACGCCGTATTTATAAATCGTCTTGACCCCAGCGGCGGTCAGTTCCGTTTCGTATTTCTTGTCGTTTATCTGCTGCAATGCGGTTTCTGACAACACTTTCAGCTTCTCATCACTGCAATTTTTCTCCGCTTTTAATTCGATGAGAATCCCCGGAAGTCCCTTTTTCATGGGTTTCAGCTGAATATCATAACGCCCATCGCCAGACTCTCGATTCGAGGTCACGAAAGCACCACCCAATAAAGCACACAGCCCCAGCATAAAGCCGTGATAGAAGTTCTCCCCTGCCGTGTCAAAACAGCTGACCGATTGGGTCAGAAGCGTCTGAATCTGCGCTTTCAATCGTGCGTTGTCGCCGGAGAAGATGGCCTCCTGAACAGCGATGGCCGTAGGCTGCGGAATCATATTCTCCAGCCGCTGCAAAATTTCCTTGTTATACACGAGAGAAATTTCCCGATTCGGCAAGGAAACCTCACACATAAAGTCTCCATTGAAGGATGGTGTCGTTTTCATTGCCTTCAAATAGCCTGTCACCAGCAAAAAGCTGTAAATAGTAGCGGGATTGCTCTTGATTTGCGGATAAATCACGCCAGTATCAATAAATGTGGTGAATGTCTCACCCTTGACAAGCGCCGTCAGCCGATGATACGTCTCTTCGTCCGCTTGTGCAAGCACTTCGCCGATAATATCATTGCTGCCGGTAGAAACCCAGAAGGCTCGCGGCTCGCACTCATTGCTGAAATAGTTGACCACCGACCACGGGTTGAAAATCTCCGTCTTTCCGAAGCGGTAGCCGTCGTACCACTCGCAAATCTCATCAAATTTGTCAGCCGCGCCGTAATATTCTGCCATTGCCTTTACTTCATCCGCCGTAAAGCCGAAGTAGGCGCTGTACTTGTTGTCCAGCACGGAGTTGATGGACAGGTTATTCATGCCGCTGAAAATGCTCTCCTTCGCCACCCGCAGAATGCCGGTAAGAAAGCCGAAAGACAAATGTTGGTTGTCTTTGAACCCGCCCGAAAACAGGTTTCTCATAAACTGGATGACCTTGTCGTAGTAGTCCTTCTGATATCCCTGCTGAATCGGAGTATCATACTCGTCAATGATGATGATGGGCGCAATACCGTAGTGCTGATGGAGCATTGCAGACAAATCCAGCAGCGCAGCGGTCAGCTCCACTTCGCTGACCTTGCCCTCAGCCAGCTTTTCATAGGTCTTTTTGCTGTACTCGTCGCATTGACTGCTGGTCAGCAGTTCTTTATGCCGCCGTGTTTCCTTTGCGAAAATATCTCGAATCGCCGCAAAAGTCTCCGTCCAAGTGTCGAACTTGACATCCTTGAAAGTCAAGAAAATCACAGGGTACTTCCCCTGATAGTCCCGGTACTTCTGACCGCAGCTCCAAATCTTCTTGTCGCGGAAATAAACCGAAGTATCCTCGTCACTTTTTTCAAAAAAAGTGCGCAGCATATCCATATTCAGCGTCTTGCCGAAGCGTCGCGGACGGGTAAACAGCGTCACCATCGGGCGCTCGTCAATGAAATCCTTAATCATCATCGTCTTGTCGATGTAGTAGTATTCCGACGATGCAAGGCAGTAGTTGGATACGCCAATGGGCAGCGGCCGCCTCGTCGCCCGCTCTGTTTTTCGGAAAGCACCCGTCTTAATCCGCTGATCCACTGGCTTCTGCGTATCTGCCGGAATCATCCAGCGTTTCCCCTGCTTTTCCGCACCGACGATTTTCCGTCTTTGCAGAGCGTCGCAACTCGCCGTTCCGTTATCTTCCAGCACGCCGCCGCTTCTTTGATCGGGATCATTTCAGCCATATGGGACACCTCCGCGCATCACTTTACAAGTACATTATACCCGATTAAACGAATAATGTCAACGGAGTTCGGAATAATGTCGTTTCAAAGCAGCACATTGCTTATCCTTTTGATAAAAACGTGCAAGCAGATTACTCAAGCAGCTTTCCGTTAGAGTTAATGACATCATCCAGTTCATCCATGAACATACAGGCTATGATGCACTGATATCGCAAATACCGCGTCATCACTGCCGTACCGAACCCCGTCAATTCCATAAATGCGGCAGACAGCAGCGGCGGCATATGCAGGCTGATTACAATGCGCGTAATCTGACGAATATCATACCGGAAGTTGTCGTCGCTGCACATTCTGCTGATAGTTGCTTCACTGATTCCCGACCGCAAGGACAGCTCCTTCTGCGTTCCGCAGCGGTCATGAATCAGCTGCACAAGGGCGGCGGATGGGCGGCGTGGAAACGTTTCGAGATACTCCGCATTTTTCTCATCCAGTGCTTCTTCGCTCAAATTTTCATCCAAATCCAAGGAGCAAACATTATCATCACACAGCCTTCCATGCACTCTTGATGCTACATTACCGCTGTTGAGTGCCTATTTGCGCTCCATCTAAACCCATAATCGTCATGCAAACATAATTAAATCGTCTTTTCGTCATTTTAACAAAAGTATCTTGACAATTTTCTTCTTATGGTGTACAATATATACGAACAGCAAATCTTCGCCGCGGAAAGATTTACTGTAAAAAAACTAATGACGGAGGTAGATATCTTGAAACGTTTTCTCGCATTCTTCTGTGTGCTCTCTTTCGCGCTTAGTGCGGTAGCCTTTGGAACAACGTTTACTCGCACGGTACAATGTGTAAATCAAAATGACTACGTAAAATCTGCCATGTCGAATGAAAAAGACAATGACGATCACCGTATCTATGTGTACTACAACGCGCAAGGATGCAGCAACAGCTATACGAACCATTTCCGCGGTTATGCCTATGATGAAGAGGGAGGCATTCTCTGCGGAAGCAAATGGGTTGTCCCTGACCAGTTAATTCCCATTGAAGGAGGCGGCTTTACTGAGTGGTATCGTTATTACTTGACCATGCGTGGAAACACAAAGTATCATGAATATGAAGGTCTGTCCACAGTTGTTCTCTCAGGGTATTTCCAAGTAAATTAACCATCATTGGGAGCAAGGAAGGTGCTTTGGCATTTTCCTTGCTCCCTAAGCAGAAAGGGGAAACGCAATAGTGTTTTATAAGAGACGGCTGTGTATTGGTCTTATTCTCAGCGTGCTTTTCCTGTTTGCCGCCCCTGCATTTGCTGAATCCTACACTTCCATTCAGCAAATTGCAGAAACAACTCCTGAACGCTGGACAGAAACCTATGAGACAGAATGGCGCACAATTCAAGTTGATGCGGAAATCATCGTTCCTGATGTCGAAGCATTCCCCATTGTAACAATTCAGAAGATGCCGAAGCTATCCAGTGAGCTTCTGGCTGAATACAAGAACGTTAACAGTAACTTTTCTTTTTGTTTTGATAAGTTGAAGGATGATTATCTTCATGTTAATGAAGGTTATAAATCCCAAGTGACTTATGGACGAAATGAAATACCATTGGAAATGCCGGAAAATGTGAAAATTACCTTTGATGAAGCTAAAGCACTTGCTTTATCGGAAGCCAATCGGCTTTGGGGATTGAATGAGGATGATTTGCTGTTGACATCCACTCGAATCAGCAGCTGTGTTTATAAGTACAAAGAAAGCAATGGTGTCAAAACATGGGGATCTGCCGTAACCAAGCAAGGGAGATTTCATCTTAGCTTTGCTCAGCTTTTTCATGGCATCGAAATGGAGGACGGGCGCTCTTGCTATCTTGATTTGTCCGTGAGCAGAGAAAGTACCATGTGTTCTCCATACTATTTCATCTCTTTTTCTTCAAATTTGGATAATGCAAAAGTTCGCGCTATTCTCTATACGGAGAAAGAAGTCATCTATGACGATGTGCCGCTTCTTCCTTTCAGTGCCGCAAAAGAAGCCATTGAGCAGGAAATCTACGCCGGGCGTTTGCGCACGATTGATGAAGTAAAACTTTGCTATGTGTCGTATTTAGACCCGAATGACGCAAAAACGATTTGGCTGCTTCCTGCATGGTATGTGGTGGGCGACTATTCGCGCGACCCAGAAGAGGAATACAAATACACGTATGATAAATACACGGGCGAAGAGGTTGATAATGGTCTCGAACAGCTGGAAGTCATCTTTCAGGCACAGGCAGGTACGCTGATTGATTATACGGCTACAAGCAACTCGCGCCGTAATGTCATCAGCATCATCACATGGGAGCAGATTGGAAAATGAGAGAAATTCTATCCGAGGCAAGTCGGCTCATTCGGAATCGTCATTTTGCACTTGCGGTGCTTATCATGCTGATTGCTTTTTCAGGCTACGCCGCATGTGATTGGGTGCTCATGTACGATTGGGATGTCGCCTATCGCTCTTCGTCGCTCCAGCAGACGCTGGGCGGCATCTACTTCGGCGGAGCAATGCTGGTTGTACCGCTTTGCGCCGCCCTGCCGGCTGGTCTGGCACAGGTTGAAGAACTGCAAACGAATTTCATTGATTACAGGATTATCCGCAGTTCTATGCCGCGCTACGAGGTCACAAAACTGGCAAGCGCTTTTCTGGCATCCGGTGCAGCAATTGCGCTCGCTTGTGTTTCATGCACTTATCTGGAACATTCTCGCCACCCCGTGCAATCCCCTTGAAAATGATTATCTCGCTGTACCTTTTGCGGATGATTGCATCTTCGCGCCGTGGCAAGAGATATTTTACAGCCTGCCCATCTATCTTTGGATTGCAGCCGCTGTGTTTTTCTGCGGCGGCGTATGGGGCATGGCGAGTGTGACAGCGGCAATGTACACAAGGGATAAGCTGCTTTCGATTGCTGTCCCCTTCTGCGTATATTTCCTGTGGAGCTACGGTTTTCCGCGCGTTGTTCTGGGGGTAAAAAGGTTTCCGCATCCTGCTGATTTATACAACGATGGACTGACGTGGAACGGCTTTTTCAGTGCGCTGCTTGTTTATGGCGTTCTGATTGTCCTGCTTAATGCGCTGTATGGACTTCGGCTTTTCAGGAGGTATCGGCATGGCGAATAAAAAACCGCATCCTGTTCGGGCAATGCTGCTTGCTAATTTTGACGAGTGGATTCATCAGCCGCGAACGGTGCTGATGTTTTTCTTTATGCTTGCCACAACGTACATCACCGTGTACAGTTACTGCAATGGCATCCGCACCTTTCAATATGAAATGCACATGGGCGAAAGCCTTGTCTATCTGTTGATGAACGGTTTCAACGGAATGTCGCTCGCCAGCTTAACCTATTTGGTTGCCATTTCCGAAATTCCGCACCAAACCGCTTTTCTGCAATATGCGCTGATTCGCACATCGCGTGAAAAATGGTGTCTTTCGATGCTGCTCTACTGCGTCCTCCTTGCGGTTGCAGTGATGGCAGCAATGCTCCTGCTGTCGGTACTGTTTCTTCTCCCGTCCATGACCGCTGGCAGCGGTTGGAGCGATACGCTGCGCATTGAAGCCGGTATGCTTGAAGAACGCGCCTTTATTCCACTCTGGATTCGCGCAAACTTCGCGCCGTGGCAGGCAATTCTGCTGGCAGTCTGCCCGATTCTGCTGTTTTGGATGGTCATCACGTTCTCTGTGCTGTTTTTCAACTTGCTGGGGCATCCAACCATCGGTTTAAGCCTGAATGCACTCATCCTGTTTGCCGGCATGATATTTGTCTTCGAGGATTTTCCGGCACTGTGTTCCCCCATGGTCTTTGCCACATTATCACGGCTTGTTCAGGGCTATGAGGACTGCTATTGGCAGCGCATCACCGCCGTGTGCGTTGGTTATGTGCTCGTGCTATTGTGCCAAGTTCTGCTGATTCTATGGGCAGCGCACCGGCGTGACATTGCGCCCAATTCTGACCACAGAGGCTGAAAGGTGGAATAAACATGATTGAAATTTCAAACGTCAGCAAGCATTACGGCAAGACGCCTGTGCTGCGCAACATCAGCGCACAGCTGCAATCCGGCACCATCTACGGACTTGTCGGCGCTAACGGCTGCGGCAAAACAACACTGATGCGCTGCATTTGCGGTTTTGCAAAGCCGGATGCAGGCTTTGTCCGTGTGGATGGAAAGGTCATCGGAAAAGACTGCGATTTTGCGCCTTCTATGGGCATCATTATTGAGACGCCCGGTTTTCTTTCACACATGACTGCGCGGCAGAATCTTTCCATTTTGTCCCGCATCACTGGCAAAGTGTCGGATTCGCAAATCAGTGATGTTATCCGCCGGGTCGGTCTTGACCCCGATGACCGCAAGCCGGTCGGAAAATACTCGCTCGGTATGCGCCAACGGCTGGGTATCGCACAAAGTCTGCTGGAAAACCCAACCGCACTGCTATGGGATGAACCATTCAACGGACTGGATGCAGCCGGTATTGCTGATATCCACCGTCTTTTGCAAGAGCGCAAATCACTGGGGAACACCATCCTCCTCGTCAGTCACAGTGAAGCCGACATTGCAAAGGCTTGCGATTGCGTCCTTCACATGGAAAATGGGCAGATTATCGAATAAAGAGAGCATCTATGGATTTCAGTTTGCCCGAACTCGTGTAAATAATCGTTATTTCCATTACTGGTAATCGATCAGGCGGCTCGGCTGAGTAGATAGCCTCTCACACCACCGTGCGTACCGACCGGTACACGGCGGTTCAATCGCATGAGTGCAAGGACTCGTAGCAGTTGAGGATACTAAAATATCCTGCTGCGAGTCTTTCGTTTGTAATGGAACATTCTAAAACTGGGCTTCCCGCGATTCGCCAATAGCCCAATCGGGAATTCCCCCACTGGTATGCCTTGTCCGCTGGAATTCCAAGCTTCCTTAAATTGGCCACCTTCGTTCGGGGCTTCTTCCATTGCTTCCAGATGTACATGCGAAACCTGCGCCGCAGCCATTCATCCCAAGACTTCATCATCCGCTTCATCTCGGCTACATGGAAGTAGCCAAGCCATCCACGGATAAACACTTTCACTTCCGCCATCACTCGGCGGACGTTCCGTCCGCGGTTGCGTTTTGTCAGTAGTTTCAGCTTTTCCTTTGCCTTGTTCAACGACTTTCGGTGCGCACGGATATAGATGCCGCTTCCATTCTTCCCTATGCAGAATCCAAGAAACTTGAACTCCTTCACTGCGAAGATGCTGGTCACTTTGCTCTTCTCCGTGTTCATTTTCAGTTTCAGCTTTCCCTCCAGATACTTCCGGCTGAATTCCAGCAGACGCTCAGCTGCTCGTTTGCTCTTGGCAAACACCACGATGTCGTCTGCATACCTCACCATCTTTACCCCTCTGCCGCACATCTCCCAATCAAATTCGTTGAGGTAGATGTTCGCCAGCAGCGGTGACAGCGGTCCGCCCTGCGGCGAACCTTCCTCGGTTTTGCTCACTACGCCATTCTCCATTACACCGCTTTTCAGATACTTCTTGATGATTCGCAGTACTCGCATGTCCTGTATCTTCCGGTGCAACAGATTCATGAGCAGTTCGTGATTCAGCGTATCGAAATACTTGGACAAGTCTACCGATACCGCGTACCGGTATCCTTCTTCCGCGTATTCCTTCACCTTCTGAATCGCCTGCTGCCCACTCCGTCTCGGCCGGTATCCGTAGCTGCTGTCCGAAAACAACGGTTCCCATATGTTTTGCAGCTTCTGTGCGATTCCCTGCTGAATCACTCGGTCTACTACCGTCGGGATTCCCAGTTTTCGCACGCCACCATCTGGTTTCGGGATTTCCTTCCGCCGTACCGGGCTTGGCTCGTAGCTTCCGTCTCGGATACTCTGCAAAAGTTCTTCCCTATGTTCCCTTAACCACGGCAACGCTTCTTCTACGCTCATTCCGTCGATTCCTGCTGCTCCGTGGTTGCTCTTGACCCGCTTATACGCTCTGTTCAGGTTATCCCTGTCCAGTATCGCTTCCAGCAGGTCGCTTGCACCGCCTCGTTCTTTCCCTTCTCTGCGGTCAGTGCTCCGCGCTTCTGCATACCCTTGGTGTTCCACACTTGCTCTTTGCAGGAAGCCCTCGTTTCCTCGGTTTTCTGCTTTCATCACACCGACCTCCTTCCAGTCTTTACTTGAGACTTACGATTGTTCAGCCCTTCCCCTTGATTCCGCAAGGTACTATGGCTTCGGCTGACTTCTTGCAGTTCGTTGTTACTGCGGCTTTCGGATTCTCCTACTTCCCGTCTGCAAGACCTCCCCGGGTAAGCGCAACAGCTTTCCTCCCACGTAACCGCCACATTTACCGCACGGGATTCGGGCAGCATTGGACTTCGTGTTGTCTAGCACACTCGTCCGTCCCTGTACGGCCTACTATGTGATTTCTGTTCGTCGGTTCAGGAGTTTGCCCGCCAGCATTTTTTTCCCTGCTGACATCCGGCTTCCTTCAGATTCCACCTCACAATGGACACCCTTGCCTTCGGCTAACGCTTCCTACTGCCGAGCGCGTTGTGGTCTCTCACCACTTAGTTGTTGCTCTTGCCGGGCGCACATAAAAACCGAGGCGAAGCCCATCAGCTTCGCCTCGGTTGAAGTTCTCTTAATTAAATGAGTTTTTTCATCGTTATTTTGCAATGCATCCATGCATTGTGGAATTTTTATCTTGTAATTGTTATTCTAACAGCATCAAAAAATCCATTACGAGAATCTCCATCATTGCTTGAAAAATATGTTTTCAGCTCACGTTCCAATTCGGCAACGGTTACTTTGCAGTGCGCAAATTCAGTTTCAGAACATTTCCCCGAAAGCCCCATAAAGAATTCAAGCGGATAACCACAAGACAGTACGTAATTTGCAATGTGAACCATTGTCTCTATTCTTTTATTCTGCAAATCACAATCTACTGTATAGTAGAATTCTTCGCAGTCATCATATTCGTCGTTATCTGCAAGATCGAAAACTAGCAAATTTCCATATTTGGGGGTTCTCATGAACTCTTCTATATATTTCGGAGGGCAGAAGACATACATATCAGACCTACTTGCAAGTTGTGCAATTTGTTCCAAAAATGCCGGAGGGATAGTATGCTTTTCCCTCTTTATGACGCAAACAAATATTTGACTCATTTATTTCTCCTGTTACTATATATTTGCCCCTTGATTTATGGCAGCCAGCCATAGGCATGGGACATCTCGTTGCCTAAACCGTTAGAATAGAGAGGTAATGGTCTGACCTTCATCTCCAAGGGCTTTTACGTCCGCATGAAAGTCAGTCAGCCATCCTCCTATTCGCAGTGTTCGATTTGTGCAGGTAGAGCCACTGCGTTCGTGTCATCAAACAGATAGAACCGGCAACAGGAAAGATGGCCTTTGTCCATTACAAGTTCAGTACAGGAGTGATTCTATGAACGCAGTAGGTATTGATGTTTCCAGCAGGAAAAGCACAGTTGCGGTGCTTCGTCCTCTGGGGGAAGTTGTTTGCTTGCCTTTTGATGTGACTCACGATATAGCAGGGCTTGCTTCACTGGTCGAGAAGTTGAAGGCTCTTGACGGTGAAACCCGCGTCGTGATGGAACATACGGGGCGTTACTATGAAGCGGTTGCAAAAGCGCTGCACGAAGCAGGGTTCTTTGTCTGCGCTGTTAATCCGCTTCTCATCAAGGAGTACGGTGCTAATTCTCTGCGCCGCGTAAAAACAGATAAGACTGATGCCGTAAAATTGCTCGTTACGCGCTTGATAATTGGGGGCTGATTTGCGCGATTTCCCCCCCATGGATGCAATTCGCTACGATCTCAAAACCCTCAACCGCCAGTTTCAGCTTGCCTCTAAGCAGCGGACGGCCTCTGCTAATAATCTGATTGCACTTCTGGAGCAATCCTTTCCCGGCATCCGAAAGTGCTTTGACAGCCCGGTGCGCAGTGATGGAACGCAGAAATGGGTTGACTTTGCGCATTCTTTCTGGCATGTAGACTGTGTGCGCAAGCAGCCCTTCGCTGCCTTTTGTGAGCGTTACCGAAAATGGTGCAAGCGCCACGCCTATCTCTTTAAGCTGAGCAACGCTGATGAAGTATATGCCCTTGCGAAACGCGCTGTTGTCCTGACCCCAAAGGCAAAAAGGTCGTGAAAGTGCTTGTGCAGGAAGCTGCAAATCAGCTCAGCAGTATTTCGCGCTCAGTGGAAGTCTATCGCGCGGAAATGGATCGGCTTGCTGCTATGCTGCCTGAATACCCCGTTGTCATGGCGATGTACACGGCGTTGGAAAGTCCTACGGGCCGCAACTTATGGCGGAAATCGGCGATGTTCGCCGCTTTGAACGGAAGCAGGCTCTCGTTGCCTTTGCTGGTATTGATCCCATGCCTAACCAGTCCGGAGACAAAAACGTCAGAAGCAACAAATCTTCTAAACGAGGCTCTCCCTACCTCCGCAAAAAACCCCTTTTTAATGTCATTAGAACTTACCTGCAATGTGCTCCCCAAGATGAACCGGTGTTTCAGTTCCTTAACCGGAAACGGGCGGAAGGCAAGCCATTCTATGTTTATATGCTTGCAGCAGCCAACAAGTTTCTACGACGCTACTATGCTAAGCTGCGAGATTTTTTTTTGCCTCGCTGGACACTCTCCAGCCAGTAGCTCCCATTCCCACCATCCTGAAAGCAACCCTCTGACATCACTTCCTTTTTTCTCTTTTTAAGCCGGCACTTTGTGGTGGCTTATTTGTGCTGCACTTCTTTCTCCCCACCTTCTGCCAAATTTCCTTGCAGCAAGTCCCATTTGGGGCTTGACTTTTTATTTGCAGGCTTCCATCCACAATTGCTTAACCTATGATATAGTTCCGTTACCGACGCAAGTGTTTTCCATGAAAATTTCTTGTAGATTCCTTCATGTGAGTTACAAAAATAGTCTTGAATTATTGCTCCAATATCCGCATTCTGATCAAAATCAAGCAGGTCATTGTTACGATAGATACCACGGTATTTAGGGCTTTGATCATTCATTACTGCACTAAAGACTCCTACATATTGCATTTTATTTTCCTCACCAATTAAGGTAACACCACACAAATGAGGTGACCAGATGGGTAAATCGAGATTTTTGTAAGCAGCAGATGGCGGAAAATGCATTCGGCAGATGGTTGCCGAATGAATCAGTGTTCCCGTGGTCTGATTCCCGACCTTGACCGCCGTCTGACGACCCAGCGCGTCCTGCTCGAAAGTATACACCACGTCGTTCGCGGCGTTCCCGTCCGTATTGTGACGGATTTCTACCAGATTCCCACGCTGTGCGTCGTAGGTATATTCGATGTGGACTGGCGGATTTCCTGCTTTGGCGCGTGAAACAATTGGTGTGGTCGTGTGCTTGCTTGACTTCTCCCCTCCCCTATGGTAGAATCATCTGGGAGGGATGAGAATGATTAGCGAAGCACAGAAAAGAGCAACTGCCAAATACAAAAAAGATAAAGTTGATGCTGTTATTTTTTCTTTTGATAAAAAAAATTCTATTCCGTTTCAGAAAGCAGTGGAAGCAAGCGGCAAATCAAAAGCATCATATGTTCGTGATGCAATAGAAACGCAACTTCGAGAAGACGGATTTTTGCCAAGGAGAAAGAACACATGAAATGGAATTCGACAGATAAAGGAAAAGAATGGCACAAAAATTACGACGCAAGAAATATCCGGTTTGAAGTAACATTCCGCAAGGAGTCTGGAATCATGGAAGCTCTTGACAAAGCATGTACGAGTCATGGCGTTTCCAAAGCGGACTATTTGCGGAAATCTGTTACGAACAAGATGCGGAAGGACGGCTTCCTGCCGCCCGAAGGATAAAAATAATCACTCACTGTTCTCTTGCGAAGCTCTGAATACTGTGATAAAATAAAGATGCAGTAGGCAAACGTCTATTGTGTGGTCAAAGAATGGGGTGATGCCAATGGACAGCAATCGAACAGTTAGCTTTTCGCTGGGTGAAATGGCTTTTGAATACGATGAAGAAAAGAATCGAATCAATATAAAGAAGCATGGGATTTCTTTTCGCAGTGCAGCCCGTATCTTTTTCGATTATGACCGAATTGAATTTTTCGATGACAATCACACGGCTGTGAGGTGCGCTATGATACAATCGGCGATACCTCAGCCGGACGAATCACACAAGTTGGAGAAATATCAATCGGAAATGTAAACCAATTCTCTGATGGTAAGAATGAAATTCTCTTCGTTGTATATACTGAAAGAGTCAGAGTTGAAGAGAACGGAAAAGAAACTGACGTAACAAGGTTAATTTCAGCCCGATTAGCGACCGAATTTGAAAGGGGGCTTTATTATGGTAAGAGCTAATGAACTGTCCGCCGAAATGAAGCGCGAGCTTGCCTTCACCAAAGAGGAACTGGCAGAGTTGGAAGCCGCAAAAAAAATGCCAATTACGTTTGATGCGGATTGCCCTGCAACCACGCCGGAACAAGCGGTTAAATTCAAGAGGGTCAATCCGCCCCGCAAAAGAGCGGATGCCCATATGGCGTAAAATGAGCTTTGCCCGTTAGTCGACTGTAAACGTTGCAGTCTACTGACGGGCTTTTTTGTAACTGTCGTGATTGTGCCGGCGCATCCTCCGTCGGCGTCTCGCTCACCAGCGGGAACGTCATCACGTTGTCGCCCTTGTCGGTAATCGTGATATTCTCATCCCCGACTTCCAGCGTCAGAGACAAGCCGGACTGGTCAGAATACTTCTTTTGGTCATCTTTATTCTTCTTAAAGAAGTGTTCCGTACCGTCACCATCCGTGTACACGAACTCCACTTCGCCGTTGTACAGCACCTTATGCAGCGTCTGATGCAGCGAAGTCCGCCAGCCGTAGCCCATGCCGAACTCGTCTTTGTCGCTGTCGCAAGAATTGTAATAGTGCGTAATCGAGACGGGCAGACGATTGCCGTTCATTGCAGTATCTGCATGGGAGAAAATCAGGTTGCCATTGACAAGACTGACACTGCCAGTCCCTGCCAAACCCGCAGACTGATGGTCGTAAGTCAGATAGCTCTCCAGACCCGCAAGGCTTGCATACTCCAATACGAAATACGGCTGATTCGCCGTTTCGCTCGAATGCAGCTGCGAAAAGCTGCTTTCGCTTTTGGGCGCGCTCAGCTGAACACCGTGATTTTCGCCCAGATACCACTTGCGCGCAAGGCTCGTGACGTCGAACTCTTTCCACGAATACTGATTTTTCAGCACACGGCAATAGTCCTGATACACACCGCTGACATCCGGTCGATTCTCGTAGGTGATCGTCTCCGGATCCCAGTCCTTCAGCACTTCTTTGCACATGATGGCGGTGTCCGCCGTCGGCGCGTAGACGTTGCGAACGCACAGTTTCGCAGCCGTGATGAAGTGGTTTGCGCCCAGACGCGGCAAGTCCACAACCTTCAGGTAGGTCAGGCGATTGCCGTAATAATTCGTGTTGCTGATCCACAGACGCTCGTCGTGCGAAAAGTTCTGCGTCGAACCTTCCTTAACGTAGGTATCGAGGATGCCCGCGGCGTTTTTCGTGTTATCCGCGAACGTCGCAATCGGGCTGTGCGCCTGTGCTGCCATCTGCTGGCGCTTTTCGGCGGAAAGTTCCACCCACTGGTGCGTCGCCGCATCGTACTCGTGCACCGGCGTGGTCTGCACCACCGCCCGGAAACGGTTGTTGCCCAGCGCGTACACCTTCCCGCAGCGGGTGCGCAGGTGTTTCAGTTCCTGCTGAGCCGAAAACTGAATCTGTTCCTGTTTGGTTTCTTGGTTACTCATATGTTTCCTTTCTTTTTCTGTGCGCTCCTTTCGCGCACGTTTTTTTCTATCGAAGGGTACGAAAAAAGCCCCTCGCGCCGTGCGCGGGAGCCTCCCTGTATCTTTCGATGGTATGATTCTAACACACTTTTGTAGCGTGTGCATCCGCGTTTTTAGACATGACAGGGATGATTGTGCTTCTCTCCTTGGAAGCACAGATTGCCTCGCTATCTACTGCACCGTTACGCGGATAGTTTCACCTGCTATTGCCAAGCGCATACACAGGTGTTTCAGCTTCTGCCAAACCGAAAACTGAATCTATTCTCGACGGTTTTCTTTGTTACTCATACATTTCCTTTCTTTGCGTCTCTTTCGCGCACGTTTTTTTTCTATCGAACGGTACAAAAAAGCCCCTCGCGCCGTGCGCGGGAGCCTCTCTGTATCTTTCGACGGTATGATTCTATCACACTTTTGCAGCGTGTGCATCCGCGTTTTTAGACATGGCTTGTCTTTCTTCTCTATCCGTCACGAATTCATGTAATCCCTATCGGGTATAATTTTACCTTCCTTATTGACTTTCGCCCCGATTGGGTATAAAATATAGTGATGATTTAAGCCTTTGGAGGTGTTTATCGTGAACAAGATTGCCCAGTTTGTCCGCGAAAGCCGCAAGGCTGCAGGACTCACGCAAGAAGAATTTGCTGTTCGTTCTGGTCTTGGACTTCGCTTTGTCCGTGAATTAGAGCAGGGAAAACCTACTGTCCGCATGGACAAAGTAAATATAGCACTTGCTATGTTTGGCATGGAAGCCGTCCCCGGCAGAAAGGAAACAGACTGATGGACGCATTTAGAGCAGGATTTGTTTATGTCGAAGATTGCTATGCTGGCACACTTTCTGAGACAGAAGATGGCTACCGCTTTGCCTATGATGCAGATTATCTAAGCAGCGAGAATCCGAGAGCAGTTTCGCTGACTCTTCCGCTGCGTGATGAGCCTTATGACTCCAGCACACTATTTTCTTTCTTCGACGGTCTCATTCCAGAAGGGTGGCTGCTAAATGTTGTCACGCGCAACTGGAAACTTAATCGAAAAGACCGTTTTGGTTTGCTGCTTGTCGCATGTCGTGATACGATTGGCAAGCCTGCATTGCACTGCTGATAGAACGCGCCGCTGTATTTGCATAAAGAAAAGAAGGCCCTATCGGGTATAATTCTGCATTCGACATGCATTTTATCACCGATAGGGTATATTTATGATGTCAGCTATCTTTTCCAAGAAGCCAGTCTGTAAGGTTCTTTACGCGAATGCCATTATAGTTTCCTACTGTCAGGCGTTCTGATGTAAGGACTACTTTTTCGTAATTATCGCGGATTTGTGTCAATGGACGCATTTCGCGGTCAAACGTCTCCTGTGCCATCATATCAGCTGTTACCTGATAGTAGCTGTATTCGCCATGCTTCTCCGCCACAAAATCAACTTCCGTGCTTCCGAGCTTGCCAATCATCACCTGATAGCCCCGTCGCAAAAGCTCAAAATAGACTACATTTTCAAGCGTGAAGCCGAAATCGTAATTTCTGCGGGGGAGAATGTGGTTTCTCAAACCGAGATCAACAATGTAGAACTTCTTGTTGACCTTCAGAAGCTGTTTTCCCACAATGTCGAAGCGCTCAGCAGGATAAAATATGAATGATTCTGTCAGCGCATCCACATAATCATCCACCGTATTCGGAGAAACTTTTCTGCCGGAAGAAATCAGATAGTCGGTAATGCTGCGAATGGAAACAGGGCTGCCCACCACGCTTGCAAGGTATTTGGCAATTGATTTCAGCAGGGCAATGTCTGTGATTTTCCGCTTGCTCGGCTCGCTTTCGCGCCGCACCTGCCTATCTTCGATGTCTTTCACGATAACGGTATTGTAGATGCCCTCCAAATAGGTTTCCACTTTTGCTGTGGTGCGCCCCATCCGAGCGACGTAAGGCAGTCCGCCGCATTTCAAGTACTCCGCAAAGCCGTTCTCTTCGTCCATCCCTGTAATCGTCAGAAATTCTTTCAGCGAAAGCGGGAGCATCTTAATCTCCACATAGCGCCCTGTCAGAAGCGTGGCAAGGTCGCCAGAAAGCGTGTACGCATTAGAGCCGGTGATGTAAATATCCACATTGGGCTTCACATACAGACTATCCACGACCTTTTCAAAGTCAGCAACCTTTTGAATTCCATCAAGAAAGATGTAGGTGTTTTTTTCGGGAATCAGCCGTTCTTTCAGATATGCGTACAGCTTTTTGTAATCCAGCAGTTCCTCATACTCCAATTCCTCGAAGTTTATCGAAACAATCTGCGCATCTGCAATGCCATTCTCCTTGAGCCAAGTTTGATACTGCGCCAGCAATGTGGATTTTCCGCAGCGGTGAATGCCGGTCACGGCCTTGATAACTTGTTCGTCCTTCCAGCCAATCAGCTCGTCAAGATACTCTTTTCGCTCTACCACTGAATACACCTCCTGCAAGAAGTATCTCTATTATAGAACAGAATATTCTCGAAGTCAATATAGTATTCCGAAACCGGAATTTTTTTGTGTTTTCATGCAATCATATTCCCAATAGAAATCAGCCGCTACCATTTTCAAATGAGAATGCGCCGCGAATCTTTGTATTCTGACTAACGCAAATGAACCCCAGCATACCGCGCTGCACATAGTATCCACAAACTGTTATTGATTAGCGCTGCAAAGTCGGTCGAATGTTAAAAGTTTTTGCATTGCAGTGCATTTACTTTATTTTTTCGCCGATTTGTGCTATACTAATGATACAGGAGGTGTACCACATGATAGATTCTCATGAACTTAGACGGCGCGACAGCTATTTGAATAAGCTGATTGGCTTTCAGGATACGGAACCAGTCAAGGTTATTACCGGTATTCGCCGCTGCGGTAAGTCCAGTCTGTTAAAGTTGATGGTTCAGCATTTGAAGGATACCGGTGTTCTGCCGGAGCAGATTATCGAGATGAATTTTGAGTCCTTTGATTTTCATAAGATGAGTGCTGACGATGTCTACCGATATGTGAAAGAGCGCATCATCGCCGGAAAGAGGATGTACCTTTTCTTTGACGAGCTGCAGCGAATCAAAGCATGGGAAGATGCAGTAAACGCTTTCCGTGTGGACTTTGATTGCGATATCTATGTTACCGGGTCGAATGCCTATCTTCTTTCTTCGGAGTATGCCACCTATCTCTCCGGACGGTGCGTAGAAATCAAAATGCTGCCGCTCTCTTTCCGCGAATTTCTCGATTTTCATGGTTTTGATGTTCGTGAAACGCAAAGTGCGCTTGGCGGGCTTCGCAAACAGGTATTCGATAAAAACAATGAACGCTATGAGTTGCGAGAGGTTTTCGCTGCCTATATGCGCTTCGGCGGGATGCCTGGCATCGCTGATGTTGGTCTGGAGCAGGAAAGGTGCTGGCACTTCTTGATGGCATCTATTCCACAGTCGTAATCCGCGATATTCTGGAGCGAGAAACTCGCAGAGGGCAAAAGCAAATCACAGACCCTGCGCTGCTTCGCAAGATTATCCTGTTCCTTGCAGATAATATCGGCTCCAGCGTTTCTATTGCCTCCATCGGTAATACACTGGTAAACGAAGGGCTTTTGGACGATGGTAAACGCAAGGGTACTCCCAGCGCACATACTGTACAAGCCTATGTGAATGCGCTGTTGGAGAGCTACTTCTTCTATGAAATCAAACGCTTTGACATCAAGGGCAAAGCCTACCTCCGCACGCTCGGAAAATACTATATCGTTGACATCGGACTTCGCAATTATTTACTGGGTTTCCGCAATCGCGACAGCGGTCACGCCATCGAGAATGTCGTTTACTTTGAGCTGCTTCGCCGCGGCTATGATGTAGCAATCGGCAAGATCGGCAATGCCGAGGTGGATTTCATCGCAACGACAGCTGACGAAAAAAAGTATATTCAGGTAACGGAGTCCATGATGAGCGAGGACGTGCGCAAGCGTGAACTCGCACCGCTGCAAAGCATTCGTGATAACTACGAAAAAATCGTGTTATCTCTTGAGCCGGGACTTGATACTTCCTATGACGGCATCAAATCCGAGAACCTCATTGATTGGCTTCTCAACGAATAATCACTGCATTTTCAGAGACACGTTCTTTGAGTCCCCGCCGTAGAATGTACCTATTGTAATAGGTAGAAACTCATCCTGAAATGCCAAAGAGCCCGCCAGCACACTGTGTTATTCACAGTATGCTGACGGGCTGAAAATACTCAATCCTTTTTCTTTACGAAGCAGCGTTTCTTATAGAACGCAATGCCATAGCAATGAATGTGGTCACTGTCATATTCATCTTCAAAATCCTTGGCATACATTCTTTGGTCAATTTGCCGCAGCGCCTTGTCACACGCAGATTCCAAATCGCCTAATGTCATCGCGCGTTTCGCTTCAAAAATTGCCACCCGGCCATTGATCGTATCGCAGACAACGACATCACTTCGACCTTCTCCATGTTCCTTGTTTGAATCCACCTGATATCCTGCACCAGCGAAAATACCGCTCAGGAATGCGTGATAAAAGTCCTCTCCATAATCATGGTAGCTTATGGTGCGCCTTAATAGTGTGCTCACTTCCCTTGTGATTTTTTCGCAGTCGCCACGCCACACGGCTTCAAAAAGTGTGTTTCTATTCCATTTAGAAGCACTTTCCTCAAACCATTCAGCGACCTCTGTTTCAAAAATCTGTTTAATTTCCAAATTCGGAATTTTCAGTGCCACCATGTTATCCGGAAGAGCTTCATTGATTTCACCATCTCTGACCCGTGTCAAATAGCCCGTCAGGTACATCATGCTCCATAGATTTTCCTCAGATGAGTGCAAATAGTCATACGTCAGATTTTCATCCACTCTCTGTACGATATATCCGCCGCTCATCAGCGTTTCCATTTTCTTTGTAATGCTTGTGCCGGCATAATCAATGAACGAGCGAATGATTGCGTTGTCACTCGTATCTTTCCAGTACTCATCTGGTTCTGCATTGGAATTTTTCTGCAAATCATCAATATAGCACATCACATCCCAAGGGCAATAGACATCAGCATCACCGAAATGATAACCATCATACCATTTCTTTATGACTTCTTTCTTCCCCTTGATGCCTGCATCTTCAAGGATTTTATCCACTTCGCTTTGAACAAATCCATAGTATTCGTTAAGGTGAGACGAAGTAATTGTGTTCGAGACGAAATTGTTTGTGCCTGTAAAAATGCTCTCCTTTGCAATTTTCAGGCATCCAGTAACCACGGCAAGTTGAAGATACGGATTATCCTTTAATGCCTGCATAAATCCCTTCATGATTTCAAGCATTTCTTTGTAGTAGCCGTTGCTGGTTGCTTTCGCCATAGGAACATCATACTCATCAATGAGAAGAATTACATTTTTATGATAGTGTCTGTTCAGAAACTCTGAGAGAATTTGAAGTGAACGCATCACTTCAACCTTTCCCGCGTGCTTATACGCAATGTTCCAAAACAGCTTCTTTTCTTCTTCGTTCAGCACCGAGCTTTGCATCAGATATTCATGTTTCTTATAAAGTTCTCCAATTTCATAAACAAACTGCTCATACGCAGTTGAAAAATCGTTTCCCTCAACTGCTTTAAGACTCAAACTCATCACAGGCCACTGGTTCATCCACGCATCGCAAATATCCTTTTGCTTTGAAATTTCCAGTCCTTCAAACAAACTTTTGCTATCTTTTTGAATGTCTAAGAAGCACTCAAGCGTACTCATTCCTAACGTCTTTCCAAAGCGGCGCGGGCGAGTTATTAATGTAACTTGCGTACCGGACGACTTGAGTATTTCACCAATCAGCCCTGTCTTATCGACATAGTATAGACCTTCTCTACGGATCTTTTCAAATTCGGATTTTCCCTTCGGAATGTTCAAAAAAGCCATGCTACCTACTCCCTTCCGAAGCATTACTACCGAGGCTGCTCTTGCGCATAACCCTCAAAAGGATATTGAACCTCAGTGTACTTTGATTTTACCATCTATCTCTGGAAATAGCAAGTCAATCGGACGGAACAGCCGGCGATATTTTTTTCTCAGTCCACTTGTCAAATCATTGGGCGGAGGGCAAGCAGACGAAGAAACACGATTGAAGGAGTCCAATCCATTGCTAACGTTGCGCTATCGTCCTTCTGCGCAGTGCATCCAGAAAACATCTCTTTTACTTTTGATTCTTTTTCGTATTCATATTTTCCATAAGTTCCCGAATCCATTCCTCGTGCGTATCGCTCTTATTGCGAATTTCGCGGAACTCCCTGCTCAACAAGTGCTTCATCACCAATTCTTTTGGTGCATACTGCTGCTGAGCGTTCTTAAACCAACGAATCATTCCAAGGCTTGCCCACGTCAAAACTGTCTTTTTTGAGTAACCCGTCAACTGGGAAATCGCCGCCGCCGTCATCAAGTCTGGATACACGCTGATTTTCCGAACTAAAAGCCGCTGATACGCCCGCATAACTGCTTGATCATAGTTGATTGACGGATGCACAATCGGCTCACGCCCCGCTCCGCCTACTCCTGTAACACGATACCTGTCAGGATGCTTCTCCCTATCCCGAAGGAATGCCACTGCATCACTCGTTCTGATAATGTACTTATGCGTGGAATGCCCCGTATTTGTGCAAGCAATTATTCCATTGTCAAGATAGAACTTCGCCATGCGCTTGCTGATATGGCACAGTTTATAGAGCTGTTCCTTCGAAATCGTCTCCGGATGCGCCTTCAAAATCGCTTTATAGTCGATGTTCTGACTCATTGCATATCACCTCATCTGTTTTACCAACACCAGACGGGTGTGCGTTGCGCGCTGTTCTCGTTCTTTTCTCTCCAATTTTCTCTCCAAACTGCCAAATTCTCTCCAAATTCGGAGAGAACAGCGTACATCTTTCGAGCCTTTGCCTCTGCTTGCCTGCCGCCTTTGCGAAGTCCAGAAACACTTGATTTTTGAACATTTTCCGGGTATGCCAACTTCCAGCACATCAATTTCCGCAATCCCATGCAGAATCTGGTTTTCGCCCGCCTGCGGATTTCGCGCACCATGCGCCGACTCCTCGAAGCGCATCCCGCCAATGCGAACCATGTCCTGCCGCACATTCGCAATCTCCTCCGCCGTTGTCGCCAGAATCGCCTTCATGCTGCGATAATCTTTCAGCGCCGCCATTGCCGCGCTCCGCTTGTCCAGATAGTTCCATGCAATACTCATTCCGCAAACCTCCTGTCGTTGCTTCGTAGCCTCATCATAGCAGAAAAGTTCGCGAATTCAAAACCAGAAACTGAAATCCTGAAACCCAGTAATTCCAAGGGGTTCAGGACTTTTTTCTTTGCCCTCCGCTTGAAACTCGGGGCAATGCATGCATTTGCGGACTGCCTGAATTTCAGTTTCTGAAACGCGAAAATGAAGAAAATTTTCAGGCATAGAAAAGGCGGCACACAGCCGAGTAGGTGTCGGTTGTATGCCGCCAGTAATTATCAAAGATAGAAGTTGACGTTTACTATACTACTTACGAGAGATGCCCATTCCTCATCATTTTGTATAAGAAGTTCACTCATGAGCATACGTTATTCTCTTTCGCGATAATTTCAAACTTTAAATAGAATTTTTGATAAATCCATTGTGTAATGATTCGAATCGGCGGAGTAAGTAAGAACACTAATGGGCTATACAGACCAGGCTTACCGTTTTTAAGCGTATAAAGGCTAATTACAGTTGGTACAGCTAATGATAAAGTCCCTGAAATTACGCGCATTGCGCAATAAGAATTATAATTGACAACAATTTTCTTGCCGCACACACTACATGTATAAAGTGTATCTCGCCGTACAAATCCTTTTTCCATTGGATAATGCCGATGTTTCAGCATATGTCTCTCCCTTCTCGCAAGCTCTCACTCCAAATAGTACAAGAACAGTTCTTCACTCAGAATTTGGTCTATGTTTAGTTCAGATTGCTTAACGCCAAATGCATTCCAATCCGTATTTAGCGCCGATCCATCTTCTCCTGCTGTTCTAATCAAAACATACAGCAGTTCACTTTCTATTGCGGAAGCATCATAAATTGCAATCGTCGTGCTATATTGTCCGCTCATAACATAGGTACTTTCGAAGCCGCTTGAATAGAAATTCATTCCAATTGTCGAAGCATATGATACAATTGCAGAAAGTTCTGCAGACGGAATAAAAGTTCCTACAGCAACCCAGAAAATACTAATGGCTAACATCGTATCATCCTTATTTTTTAATAACGTTTCCGATATTACTTTTGCCTCCTGATTATTCATCACAGTAACATATCTGTTCTCATTCAGTAATGGCATATCTACGTCAGCACCCAAACCAAAATCACGATAAAGATTCAGCGTTGCAGGAGCAGTCATGGCTATCAAATTCAAGTCTCTGTGGACGAGATAGTTTTATTCGACAGCCACCAGCTTCGCTGTCACAAAGTGCCATAGAAAAATTCGCCGATGTAGTACTTGTACCTTTTTGCATCTTTATTGTTAACAGGCGAACTGCTGCAATATGCAAACAAGTTTTGGGTTAAGATACTATCCGCATTAACAAACCGCCCCCACTGCGGATTATAGTACCGACTCCGCAGGTAGTACAGCCCCGTCTCCTCATCAAACACATACCCGCGATACCTAAACGGCTGCACCTTGCCCAGCGTTTCCGCCAGCTCACCGGTACACCACAGCGGCGCGCCCCACGCATCGTAGCCGTAGCTAACGACGGTATTTCCATTCTCATCCAGAATTGCAACAGGTTCGCTGGACAAGGACAGTATTCGCTATACGAAGAGGTTTTCCCTGCTTTTTGCAAGAAATTTTCCTGCAAGCCTTTCCAGACTGCCTGAATTTCAGTTTCTGAAAGGCGAAAAATGAAGAAAATTTTCAGGCATAGAAAAAGCGGCATACAGCCGAGTGGGGGAGTTGGTTGCGTGCCGCCGAGAATTACCTAACCATGGGAAGAAGTTTGCAATGTTGCTTATGAAAACTAACTGTGCTTTTTTAATCGTTCTATGAAATATGAGCAATGTTGTACAGTTATCACAAAGTCGCAATGACTATAAGAACTGTTATTAGTATTCCACACGATTACTATACGCAACCAAGGCTGGAAAGTCCTCATCTACTATCATGAAAAATCTCCATTGTTCATCCTCTACGTCGCTATCGGCAAAAATTTCGATGCAGACTTGATTGCTCAGGACAATGCGTAGATCATTCATGGTCGAGCATTCCACTCGAAGTACTTTAAGTGGTAATAAGCAGTTAACTGTTATAACATTCTTATCAAACAAACTATTACTCTTTGAATCTTTTTTTTTTCATCTATTATGTTGTAAATACTTCTACGTGTTAGAACAGAAACCCCTTCATGCGTAACACGAAATGAACATTGTGTATGCAGTGAATATAAAATTCCATCCTTTTCGAATTCCCACCAAACCAAGTCAGTAACTCTTCCGATTTCACACAGCTCGCCACCTAAGAGCATATCTATGCAATACTTATTCTCCATTTTATTCTCCAAACATATTAAGCGCTTCTTCTATTATTTCTTCCAACGAATAACCTTTATGTCTAATTGCGTAATGCAATCTTTGTTGCTGATCCTGTGTTAAGTTCATATCATAATTATCTTTGAGTCGACGAACCGCCTCCTTAAATTGTCCATTTTCTGCTTGATTGTGTGACTTGTAATGGTTTGAATAATAATCTTCCTCGAATTTTTTCCTGCTCTTGATGCAAACATTAAGCTTGCACCTGTTGCCCCCGCCGCAACCGCCGTTGTCATCGCAGCGTCTGCCACAGCAGCACCACTGATAATTTCACCACCTGCTGCTGCAAGAGCAAAACCACCACCGCCACCGGTCGCAGTCGCAGCTATAACCACTGCAACTACTGCAACGACAACTGCAGCTACCAATAGTGCTTTTTCCGCAATCTGCAAGTACATCCCAGAAACTATTGCCGCCATCATCCGTATAGCGAACAGGATTATTGGCGCAGTAGAGAAACAGTTTTGCATCCCATAATTTTGCTTCTACTGCAATCTCTGCATCCGCATTAGCAAACCGCCTCCACCGCGGATTATAGTACCGACTCCGCAGATAGTACAGCCCCGTCTCCTCGTCAAACACATACCCGCGATACCTAAACGGCTGCACCTTGCCCAGCGTTTCCGCCAGCTCACCGGTGCACCACAGCGGCACGCCCCACGCATCATAGCCGTAGCTAACAACGGTATTGCCATTCTCATCCAGAATTGCAACAATATCGCCCTGCAAGCTCTTGACATACGCATACGCCGTGCCGTTGTACACCACCATCGCCGGACGATTCTGTGCATCATAGAAGAAGTGCAGCTCATCCGTGCCGGAAGTCATATGCACAATATTCTTGCCGTGCAGCGTGTACTTCGTCGCCACGCCATTGACCGTTTTCTGCACGCGCAAGCCGTCCGCGTTGTAGACGAACTCCGCCGTCACGCCCGCCTTCTGCATCTTTTGCAGTTGCCGGCCGTTCTGCCAAGTGTACGTCCACGTCCCGTCGCTCAGCGGATTGCCAATCGCATCATAGCGAATTGTGCTGCCGTTGACCGCCGTGAGCTTGTCGCGCCAGTTCGCGTCGCCGTATTCGTAGGTAACAGTTTCCAGAGGAGTCGTCGTATCGTTGTAGACGAAGCGTTCCTTTTTCAGGATGTTGCCGCCGAGGTCGTAGGTGTACTTCCAAGTCGTACCATTTTCACCGGAACGGGTGTCGCTGTGGTCGTTGACCTGCACCAGCTGACCAAGCGCGTCGTAGCTGTATCCCGTCCACTTGCCGTTCAGCGTCGCACTCGCGATGTTCCCGTTGTCGTCGTAGCCGTAACCACAGTTGCACCCCGGCTGGGTAATCGACGAAACGAGGTTCGTCACGCTGCCCGTGCCGTAGCCGCCCGCCGCGAAGTGGTATTCGCTCGTGAACGTCTTGCTGCCCAGCTTAACCGCCGAGAACGTCGTCCGATTCAGCTTGTCAATGGTCGTCGTGCTCTGCCCGATTTCCTTGCCGCTCGCACTGTACGTCAGCGACGTCGGACGATTTTCGTCATCATAGCCGAATTTCGTCCCGAATTCCTGTCGATTTTCACCCACTTTCTCCGTGAATTCGCTCAAGTTGCCGTACACGTTGTCGTAAGCGACCTGACCCGTGTAGACGTGCTTCGCGTCCTCCGACGTTTTCACACGCACCGGGCGATTCGCCAAATCGTATTCACTCTGCGTCGTCCGATTCAGCAGATTGTCGCGAACTCGTGCCACTTGCCCCTTCGCGTTGTAGTCGTATTCGTATCGCGGCGCGGTTTCCTCGCCGTACACCACCCCCGTCACGCGGTTGAAGTCATCGTACCGACTGCTGACTTTCGCCCCGTTGCCGTATGTCGTCGCGGTCAGCGTGCCGAAATTCGGCTTCGTCGGATCGTTCTGATACTGGCTCTGCGACAAGGTCTGATTCCCGACCTTGACCGCCGTCTGGCGACCCAGCGCATCCTGCTCGAAGCTGTACACCACGTTGTTCGCGGCGTTCCCGTCCGTATTGTGACGGATTTCGACCGGATTCCCGCGCTTTGCGTCATAGGTATATTCGTTATGTGCTGTCAGAATTCCTTCTTTTGCGCCCACGTTTGCAGAAGTTTTTACAATTCGACGCAGATTGTCGTAAGCATACGTCACCGTCTGCCCCTTCGCGTCGGTCACGCTCATCGTCGTGCCGCGCTGCGGGTCGGTCTCCGTGTGCACAATCTTGCCGCGCGCATCCTTCTGCTCGGCGACATAATTGCCGTCATCCGTGTACGAAGTCTCGCCGCGAATGAAGTAACTCGGAATTCTCCCTCTGCATTCTGCACCTGACTCGTCAGCGGATTCCCGAAATTGTCATAGCTGAACGTGCTGACGCTGCCCAGCGGCGCAATGCTTTTCAGCAGCAGATGCTTCTTCTGCTCCGCTTCTGTGTCTCCGTAATGGAAGGTGCTGGACACCGTGCGGCCCGCGGCGGTGTGTGCTTCGTCAGGTTGTCCGCATCGTCGAACTCGGATTTCTCCTGACCGCCGTAGAGCATCTTCCGCGTCTTGCGGTTGCCGTTTTTTGTCATAAATATACTGCGTACCAAACGCTTCCGGGTACAGGTAGATGCCGGTGAAGTCTGCGAAATTCATCTGCCGATTCATCTGCAAGACCACTCGGATATAGGTGCAGTTGTTGGGCGCGACAATGCCCGCGCTCGCGAACTGCCAGTTGCCTTCTTCTGCATTGAAGACCGCAGAGCCGCCCGTCGCCCAGTAGCAGTTCGCATTGTCCGGATTGCCTGCTGTAAACAAAACGGTAATTCTGCAGTAAATGTAGTTGTCCGGGTCGTTCTTTTTCGCGAACGAGCTGCACCAGCCGCCCACCGTGAATCGGTCGCCGATTTTGCCGTAGTGCCGGAACTGCTGGTAGTATGTTACCGTGCGGTCGTAGCGGCCTGCCAGACGAATTTTCTGCGTATTGTCATGCTTCAGGCAGTCCGGTGCGTGAAATTCATCCTTCGGCGCGTCCAAAGGCAGCACTTCAACATACGACGCATCGTTTTTGCCAACCGTCCATGCCTTCGGCTTGCCATCCGTGCCGACCGCAGAGAAGTCGCTGTTCTGAACCATATTGAAATGATTCAGCGTCAGCCCTTCTTCCAGCTGCATCGCATCGAACCAGCAATTGCCGCCCGCGAATCCGTTCTGCATGTCGCAGTACGCCATGCAGTAAACCTTAGGTTCTGCATTCTCCGGCAGCGTGAAGGACACAGACACGCGCTCATACGGCATGTTATCCGTCTTTTTCCACACTTTGCCCGGTTCGGAATCCAGCGTGAACGTCTCATTACCAACCGTGTACGCGACACGCATCACACCGCGCGGGCCGCCAGAGCGGACATATCCAGACAACGTGTACGACTTACCCGGCGTGAGCGTCACCGCCTGACGAACGTACACGCAGTCGCTCGACCAAATCGTCAGCCGATACGAAACGAGACCGAACTGCCGCGTAGACTGGTCGCGCGTAATCGTGCCGTTGCTGCTCTTTTCCCAGACGCTGCTGTTTTCCTCGCACATCGGGTCGAGAAGCAAATTTCGGACAACTCGCTGCATCCGTGAACGTTCCGTCGCGTGGTTAATCGGCGCATTTGCGTTATCGTCGGTGCGGTCGTAGCGGGTGTACATCGCATAGCCCAGCTCGTCATCCACGCTGGTTTGGTTGCCGTCATCGTTGAAATGGTAGCGAAGCGTCTTGCCCGAAATTTCATCTCTAACCAGCGCCATGTGATTGCCGTAGGTGTACGAGACGTTCGCCGCAGTCAGCGTCGTGCCGTTTTTCGTGCCCGTCACGGTCGCGTGGGTAATGCAGTGCGGCAGACCGTCGATGGCGTTCGTGTTGCTGTACTTGTAAGTTACGTCCGCCAGCTTCTTATCCGGCTGCTGGTCAACATGTTTTTCGATGGCAGATGCCGACACGAGCAGGTGATAGCCGTTGACCACTTTGTATTCGTACTTGCTCATACGCCCATCTTCATGCGTAATGTACAGAGTTTCTTCATTATAATAGTCGAAGCGCACGCAGCTGTTTTCATCCTGCCACGGTGTCTGAATCCGGTCGCAGCGGCCATTCGTGTAATGAAGCGTCGTAACTCGGTTCGCGCCGTCCGTCACAGATGCGATTTTCAGCGGAGAATCCGCCAGCGCCGTCACCGTGACTTCGTTGCCAACCGCATCCTGAATCTTCTGAATCAGCACCTTCGCGGTTTCCGGCACCTCCTCCGTCGGCGTCTCGCTCACCCGCGGGAACGTCATCACGTTGTCGCCCTTATCGGTAATCGTGATGTTCTCATCCCCGACTTCCAACGTCAGAGACAAACCGGACTGGTCGGAATGCTTCTTTTGGTCATCTTTATTCTTCTTAAAGAAGTGTTCCGCACCGTCGCCATCCGTATACACGAACTCCACTTCGCCGTTGTACAGCACCTTATGCAGCGTCTGATGCAGCGAAGTCCGCCAGCCGTAGCCCATGCCGAACTCGTCCTTGTCGCTGTCGCAAGAATTGTAATAGTGCGTAATCGAGACGGGCAGGCGGTTGCCGTTCATCGCGGTGTCCGCGTGGGAGAAAATCAGGTTGCCATTGACAAGGCTGACGCTGCCAGTCCCCGCCAACCCAGCAGACTGATGGTCGTAAGTCAGATAGCTCTCCAGACCCGCAAGGCTCGCATACTCCAGCACGAAATACGGCTGATTCGCCGTTTCGCTCGAATGAAGCTGCGAAAAGCTGCTTTCGCTTTCGGGCGCGCTCAGCTGAACACCGTGATTTTCGCCCAGATACCACTTGCGCGCAAGGCTCGTGACATCGAATTCTTTCCACGAATACTGGTTTTTCACTACGCGGCAGTAGTCCTGATACACGCCGCTGACATCCGGCTGGTGGTCATAGGTGATTGTCTCCGGATCCCAGTCCTTCAGCACTTCTTTGCACATGATGGCGGTATCCGCCGTCGGTGCGTAGACATTGCGAACGCACAACTTTGCGGACGTGATGAAGTGATTCGCACCCAGACGCGGCAAATCCACCACCTTCAAGTAGGTCAAACGGTTGCCGTAGTAATTCGTGTTGCTGATCCACAGCCGTTCGTCGTGCGAGAAGTTCTGCGTCGAACCCTCCTTGACGTAGGTATCGAGGATGCCCACGGCAGAATCCGCCGAATTATCCGCGAGCATCGCAATCGGGCTGTGTGCCTGCGCCGCCATCTGCTGGCGCTTTTCGGCAGACAGTTCCACCCCACTGGTGCGTTGCCGCGTCGTACTCGTGAACCGGCGTGGTCTGCACCACTGCCCGGAAACGGTTGTTGCCCAGCGCGTACACCTTGCCGCAGCGGGTGCGGAGATGTTTCAGTTCCTGCTGAGCCGGGAACTGAATCTGTTCCTGATTGTTTTTCTTGGTTACTCATATGTTTCCTTTTCCTTTTCTGTGCGCTCCTCTGGCGCACGTTTTTTCTATCGAACGGTACGAAAAAAGCCCCTCGCGCCGTGCGCGGGAGCTTCTCTGCATCTTTCGACGGTATGATTTTTTAGCACACTTTTATAGCGTGTGCATCCGCGTTTTTAGACGGTCGGTTGTAAAATGAAGTTGGACACCTGAAAAAAAGAAATCCATAGTGACTTCCCGTATGGTAGAATGAAGTTCCCCAACACCATTCACCGGAGGCAATCACTATGGATCACACCCAGTATAGCACAAATAAAGCGGAACGCAAGCCCGGAAAACATTTGACCAGAGAAGATCGGGGCACAATTGAGGCGATGAAGAAGCTGGTACAGTCTAATCGAGCCATTGCCAGATATTTGAACTGTTCACCCACCACCGTTTCTAACGAATTGAAGCGCGGCATGCGGCCCAGAACCGGCCGGAGAGGCCGTACTCCCGGCTACTCCGCAAAACGCGGAATGCTTGTATATCAAACGCACAGAGCAAACAGCCACAAGCCACACCGCATATGTAAATGCAGCGCCTTTGTTCAGTGGGCCGTAAACAAGGTGCGTCAGGAGAAATGGTCGTTGGATGCCTGTGTGGGCTATGCACGCAAGCATGAGCTGTTTTTGCCTACGGAAATGGTCAGCACCAAGACCTTGTACAATGAAATATGGGCAATCAATCTGGTATTGCAGCCGCTGGAGCTTCCCGATGCTTTGAAACGGAAAAAGTGTTGCAAAAGCACCGCTAAGCGCAAAAAAGCATACGGAGCAACCATAGATGAGCGACCCGAAATTACATCTTCCCGGCTGGAGGTTGGCCACTGGGAAGGTGATACAGTGGTGGGAAAACGCAAAGGCAAGGAGGCGGTTATTCTGACATTGCTGGAAAAGAAAACACAGCACTACCTTGCAATTCGCATTCCCGGAAAGACCAGCGAGGCGGTCAATGCAGCGATGCAAAAGCTCCGTGAGGACTTCGGAGAGTCGTTCTTCAGCCAAATATTCAAGACAATTACTGTGGACAACGGACCAGAGTTTGCGGATTTTGCCCAAACAGAACAGTTCGGGGCAAAGGTTTACTTTGCCAACCCTTACACATCCTGGGAACGGGCGCAGAACGAGCGACAAAACGGTATGCTCCGTCGATATGTCCCCAAAGGAGTCTCCATTGAGAACTTCTCAGATGAGGAGATTCTCTGGGCCGCAGATGCGCTCAACGGTCTCCCTCGCAGGAATCTGGGATACTATACTGCACGCTGGAGGAACTGTTTGAGGCTTTCCTGGATACCGTTTACGCAGCCTGAACGGCTGCGTAAGCCCCAATTGGGTTGATTATAGAACCTCTTTCTACCTGAAGGTGTCCAACTTGCACTTGCAATTTGCGGTTTGTGTATACAGACGGCAAAAAGGTTGATTCCGATTACAATTACGTCGGCCTTTACATTCAGAACTGGTCTACCGGCACCAAAGCCGTCATGTACCGCTTCGAAGCTGTGGACAAGGATTCCGGCGCACCGGCGTATATCGTGTTCAATGACCATATGATTGAACCGGCTGCCGCAGCGCATTTCCATCTGAAAATGAGCAACGAGATCTTTATGCGATTATCGACCCGGAAAATTCCTGGCCCACGTTCTTCCCTGCCGATCTGACGGGTGAGGAAATCTGCGAGCATCTGACGGAGCATGAGGACGAGGAGGAAGCCGAATATGACGAGCATGTCTGGCTTTCTCTGCGCAACGCGGAAACGCTGACGCAGACCATCGCCGATGCGCTGTGTAAGCGGATGCTGCCAACGCGCCTGTCTATCAGGAAAACGCAGCAAACTATATTGCCAAGCTGTCTGAACTGGACAACCAATATCAGGATGTTGTTGCAAACGCTCAACGCACAACGGTTTTGTTCACCGACCGCTTGGAGCAGCGCAATTTTTCTGAACCGTAACTGCTTCAGGCTCTTGCAAATTTCTTCTGATTGCTTTACAATGTACTCAGGAAGTATCTCCTCTCGCGGCGGGACATTGAGTGGTTTTCTCATCTTCATTCTACCACCACGAGGAAATTTCCTTATCCTTTGGGGCTGCCTTTTATCGGATTGGATGAGCCTGTAGTAGAGGGAGTAAAGGGAATTGATCCTTCAACATTCAGTTAGGAGCGCTTGGAGCGAACTATAAACCAGTGACTGAATGGAATATCGATGCTTTGGTAATCGTGACTACAGATGGGATTCAAGCTTGCAAGTTCAAACTTCAGTGAACAACAGCTGAGATGCCACCCGTAATAGCAACTATGAACACAAGATCGGAGGAACACCCATGAGAAAGCTGTTTGATCAGTTCGAACAACTGAGTACAGAGGCACAGGCATTACTGGAAAAAGGTATAAGCCAGATGCGGGATGGATTCGCGCCTGCCCCTTCACTGTGCCAGAAGATAACGTCCACGCTGTCGTCTTTGCGCACAGCATACGACGATATTCGCAGGACGTTACCAGATCATGTTCTTACAGAGGAGTTGCCCGAAGGCGAGCTCCCTGTATGTGAATATGAGGAAGTATGGAAGAATAGCGTTGTCAGCCGGAAAAAGGCAGTGCGTGCTGTGCTTGATGAATTCATCCGTGTGTATTCAGATGAGAAAAAGTACATGGATGCCATTGAAGTGTACATTCAGGATGCCAAGGATATTCTTGCCTGCATGGATTCAGCGGAAATGCATGCTCCGTCTCCGGATGTTTCGGCATTCCAGCTGTTCCTGGCTGGCGTAAAGGCGGATCTCAGTTCCGACGAAGAACTGTATGATCAGCTTTTGGATAGTTCTGCTTTCAGCCCCCGAATTGTCAAAGGACTGCACGAGAAAAAATACTATATTCGTGAAGTGAATGTAGACAAGGCACCTGTATCTGATACCCCCTGCAATGAGTCCGTTGCTGAAGCCGAACCCGTAAGCGCCTCTGAGATTTCTGAATTCCCTGATACTACGGCAGCAGCCCAAGAACCACAGGTCGAAAGTCCCGCTTCGGAGACTCCGGAAGATATTGAGATTGAAACGCTGACCCCCGAAGAGTTTGCAGCAAGGTATGCTTCCGACGCACAAGAATCTGAAGAATCCGCTCTGTCGGAGATGTCAGAAGCGTCAGATGAAACCGCAGAGGATGAAGAATATATCCATCCGATTAATCCCATCAAGCAGACAAAACTGCCCTCAGAGCAAAAGCTTCGAGAGATGATCAGCCGGACGGGTGATGTTTTCCATTTTCTGCTCAATAAGCTGGTTTTTACCGGGCTTATGGATGAAAAATGCGCCTTTGAAGCGCTTGCTCAACTTCCGAGACCGGTGACAAGGGAGCAATGCATCGAATCGTTTGCTTTCTTAGAGAGGAAAGGTCTGCTTTGCACATATGAATATGCCGGCAGGAACATCCTTTGCTTCACAGAACTGATGGGCAATTGCCTGCAAAAATCCGGCTTATCCTCCACCCTTAAACGGATTTATCACCTGAAAAGTATCGGGCAAATCTATTTCACTGGCAAACAGGATATGCCGTTGGAGCTGTTTGCACATCATATGTCAATGGTGGATCAGTATTCCAAAGTCATTGAAATGTTGGATGCCGATGAAGAGACTGCCAAGAAGCTCGAGACAAGCGCCTGGAATCGTGAAAAGTGCTATTTCCTTATGAATCTGACAATGGATGATGGCAGCCTCCTTCCGCTTCATATTGTCGATTCTGACGATTTTGGATCATCTGTTCCCGCTGAAAATGAAGGCGTTTTCTGTTGCGCGGGCGACCTGCCCGGCATGGATGAAGTGGGAGATCAGCTTCACTATTGCCTGACCGCAAACGGTCTGTTCCATTGGTCAGAAGGAAATTGGATTGCCATCACACACGTTGAAGAAGAAAATCATGACCTTCCTGAAACAGTCGATTCCAATGTAAATGCTGCAAGCGAGTCGTTTTCCCATCCAGAAGTATCGCAGGCAGAAGCAACTGATTCTGAAACCGCTGCTGCCCCTGTAGAACCAATAGCTCCTGTCAAGCAACTTGCCATCCCCGCGGCTGAACCTGTCGAGGGCCTATGGCTTGACGACCTGTCTGAAGAAACGGGAGTTGAGCCTGAAGTCACCATTGATGAATTTGCAAATCTGTCTTCCGCGGAAATTGCGGGACGGCTTTTAAGCGCAGCTTCCAACGGAAACATACCGAGCGATGAGAATATGGCAGTTCTGATTCATCAGCTTTTGAACGAGGGCGTCCGGTCTCATGATGTCCGTAATTGCCATGACCAGCTTGTGGAAGCAGTTGTTTTTGCAAAAGTGCTTTCATCAAATGATGCCTTCCCGCTGTGCCGGAACATTTACCTTCAACTTCATGCTGCTATTCCGTTTTCGTGAGGCAGGCGCCAACACAGGGGTCGCGCTGTCAGGCATATTTGCCGACGGAACGGAATTCACCCCCGTCACAAAACTGTGCGCGTACATTTACGGCATGCTGTTCCCCGCGCATGCGCATGACCATACATTCGCCGCACTGTACAACAACGCATTCACAGAATATGAATCCCAATTTCCTAGTCTCGATGTCTTGAAGCCGCTTTATCACAAGGCGATGGAAGGGGTAAAACTTGTTCCCACAGCATTTTCGCCTGCCAATCTTGCCGCATTGGGCGACTCAAAGATACGGCAGGAACACATGAATTCCATCCGTTCACAGGCCATAGAACTTTTGAAGCCGCCAACGGTCAAAGTCATGATTCACGGTGTTCCTGAACTGATTGATTTATGTTTTGGATCACAGACCGATCTGCACACTGCTCTGCAGATTGTTACAGACAATGACATCAGCATGAGGGAACTGGTCAAAGCCGAACTGGACAAATACTGCAAAGATGATGATATTGATATCTCAACGCTGGAGAGACTGCTGGACAGCCAGTGGAGTGTGGCTGCGCAGAAGTATTCCAGCCGCCGCATGGGAATCAAGTACGATGCGCGAAAGCACCTTCTCCACGCTTTCGAAGAACGCCTGAATCTTCTCCGGGATTGGCTTGATGAAACCAACACAGAATCAGAGCCGGATATAGAAAAGCTTCGCGCCATTCGGAGTGAAGTTCTGTATATTATCGAGGATTCTCTTTCCGAAATCAATATTGCACCTTATTCTGCCGCTTATGGAATTATGAAAGCCTCCCTCGAACTGATTCGGGCAAAGCTTCAAAACCAAGGCAGCGGTGTTGACTTTACCACTTTGCTCAGAAGCGGGATGCTGGTTATTGATCACGGTGAACTTATCCTCAACGATGATCTGAATGCGATTGAGTTTGCAGAACCCTGGAGAATGATGCTACAGCATATCGCCTGCACGGAGTATGACCTGAAAATCGTATACGACCGAATCCTTGAGGCCAGCCCGGATTCCGTTTTGTATGATAACTTTGGTCAGATGGAAGCAATCGGTCGCCTCATTGGTGCCGATCCCAAAGAGTATGTGCTCACCAGTGACGGTCTGCGCGATGCGATTAACAGCGCAGACCTGCAGGCGAGAAACTTCCGGGAAAAGCTGGAGATTTCTTACGCCTATAATCGCATCAGTGAGAATGATCGTGAGCGGCTTGCCATGCTCGCCAACCCAGAAGCGTCTGATTTCCAGAAATTTTTCTACGACCACAGAGCATTTGGCTGTTGGAGAGGTTTTTTGAATGCTCTGAGGGCGCAGATCCGTGAAACTGCACAGCAGAGCATGCATGACGTCCGAGCCCAGCTTGATCAGGCAAAAGCAATGCTCCGTGCCGATGAAGAAAGCCCACTCATCGCCGAAGCCGAGCGTCTGATTTCTCAGGAGCAAAACTATGCGGTTGCGGAAGATTACATTCATCGATTCCGCAATGGGGAAAGGGACTTGCCTTTTGAAACAAGTAATGACGCCATAGAACATTTTCTGAGATTTATATCTGATGATGAATTTCCCCGCCTGTATGGCTTCTGCGAGAGGAATAAGCAAGACCCGATGCCTCGATGGGCCGTGCAGTATATGAAAAAAAATACGCCGGAGGGGTGGACAACCCGTCATATCGAAGACGCCCGGCGATTCATTGAAAAGTGGCCGGTTGGCAAGCAATCTGTCAATGCTCAGAACATTCAGGAGTACTTTAATCTTCTCGGCTTTCATGTCGAGTGCTGCGCCAAGTCGACGCGAGGCAACGAGGTCTGCTGCACGCTTACAGTGCACAAAACAGAACAGAATCTGGCAGATTATCGCCACCCCATTTCCATCTTCGGCACACAGATGAAATCACAGATTGAAGTCGTATGTCTGTTTGGAAAAAGGACAGCGACCCAACTTATTGATGATGCTTGCAAGCTGGGCATCACAAGTACGTTCATTGTGCTTCTTGACGCTGACCTTTCTACAGCGGATCGCCGGGCAATGGCAAAATACGTCTTTACCCAGAAAAATGTCGGTCAGGCGTCCTTCCTCGTTATCGACCGGGTGCTGGCGTTGTACCTTGCTATGCAATCCAGTAACGAACGTCTCCCGGCAATGCTGCAATGCACACTGCCGTATACAATTTATCAGCCTTTTACCAACGGCTCCGGATCTACGGCTGATGAAATGTTCTTTGGCCGCGTAAGTGAACTCGCTTCCATCCGGGATATGGCAGGCGCATCCATCGTATACGGCGGTCGTCAGCTTGGAAAAACGGCTTTGCTGGAACGCGCAATGCACCTTGATCATAACCCTGCCCGCAGAGAGTTCGCCATCAAAGCAGACTTCAAAGGGCATCGTGGTGAGCAAGATTTTCTGGATATCCTCGTTTCGGCTTGTAACGACGTCTTCGAAAAAAATGATTTCAAGCTGAATCGTTGCGCTACCATCCGAGACTTCTGTTCCCAGATTCGCCGTCTGCTCGATAATGATCGGATTGCAATCCTGCGGCTCCTGCTCGACGAAACAGATGATTTCCTCGATTCCATCAGTGCCTCAAGCTATAATGAAATTCTTCCTCTCATTGAGCTTCAACGTGGAAGCAATCGTCGGTTTAAGTTTGTGCTTGCTGGCCTTCATAATGTATGCCGCGCAAAGAATGCGACCCGTAATAACGGTCTCTTCGGTCAGCTCGGCGAACCGCTTTGCGTGAAACCGCTTACTGCGGCAGATGCCCAGAGGCTTCTGGTGAGGCCGCTGCGCTACCTTGGTTTCCGCGTTTCTAATGAGTCCCATGTGGATACAATCCTGACAAACACCAACTACTATCCTGGCATCATCCAATTCTTCGGATACACGCTGGTTCAGACCCTCGTTACGCATTATACCCAGTATTATGACGCTGTGAGAGGGAACCCGCCGTTTGATCTTCATGATGATCAGCTTGCGTCCATCATGAATTCCAGAGACCTAAATCGGAATATCAAGGATCGCCTCCGGTGGACGCTTGAGATGGACGACCGGTATTATATGCTGGCTCGTTGCATTACCGTTCTCTATCATCTGTACAGCAACAACTACTCCGTAATCAGCAGTGGCTTTGATGTTGCTTCGATCTGTGAAGTAAAGGACATGTACGATATCCATTGCCTTGAATCACTTTCGGAGCGGGAGATTGTGGCTCTACTTGATGAAATGGAGGAAATGGGAATCCTTAGCCGTCCCACAGCTGAAGAAAACCGTTATTTGCTCCGCCGGCGCTCTTTCATCGATGTTATCGGGACAAGCCTTGAGATCTTGGAACATGACATTGAAACTTACAATGAGGAGGCTGCGAACAATGCCTGAGTGGTCTGAATTCTGGTGGACATCTATCACCGGGCCACGGAACCTTTGTGACGCTGTCTCCCGCGCCTTGCACAATAAAAGCAGCGTCTGCCTCGTCGTGCCGGATGATCTCCCCTGGCGTGATGAGATGCGCGCCAGCATTGAGACGGGCATGCATCAGATGCCGGACATGGAGTCCTTCTATGTAGAGTTCATCGATGTAGAAGATGAATGTCCGGATATTGCCGATATCGGACGCTACCTTATGGAAAGGTATGCGCTTCCTGAGATCGCCGCCGGTTATCGTGGACGAGAAAAGCTACAGAAGTACATCCTCGACAAGCAGGTGCTTGATAACAGGGTTCTCTGGATTAAGGGAATGAATGCCTCTCAGGAAAAGCGCTGGCTCCAGTTTTGCAGGGACTATGTTCCGGTGAAAGATTCAGACGGCAGGTTTGTTCTGGAGGCTCGGTGGACAGACAAAGAAAACGAGCGCCGCAATCTCGCTGTAATTCGTTATGGCGATACCATCAAGCGTTATGACCTGACCCTGTTTAACAGCATTTATCTCAATCGAGAGAAAGGCACTTATTCGGCAATTTGGCAGCAGTACGCCGCTGTTATGTGCGCATTGCTGTGCAACACGGATGCTGAAACTTCTCAGGCATTCATGGATACATGCGATTTCACAGCCGAAGAGCCGATTATCGGCATGCGGAAAATTGCCGCAGACGGAGCCTATCTGCGCCGTGCTGAAAGCAGCAACCTGCATATCCTCAGCCTGGTTCGCAAAGAAAGCATATCTGCTATTGATGCACAAATCTGGAAGGCGCAGCTGCAAGTGCTCTTCCCGTTGCTTGAAATCGAGAGAGTTTCCTTTATTAAGAGGTATAGAAAACAGGTGCAGGAGGCCTTGGGCGAAAAGTACCATGATTTTCGGACTGGACGATCACAGTATATTTACCAGTTCGGCGAAACCGTCTCTGATCCGGATAACGCAGAGCTTGGGACGATATACCGCATGACAAAGCTTAGGCGAGATGCTGACGCCTATCAATACTTGCTTTACATCCCAGATGAGCAGTCCCGTTCCCGCATTGAACTTCTTCATGATTTGCGAAACTCGCTGGCTCACGGGAACACCTGCGCGATTGATAAAGTGATCGAATTTATCAACGGGCATCCCTTTGACTGGAACTGAGCTTCTGTTTGAGGATTATGCTTGTGGTTATCCTGATTACGCTGGCAACTCCCGAACAGGTTCAGCCAGTATATGATGTTGTCCTCCAGATTGGGCAGTGACAAATGGATGACCGAATTGGAAAATGATTGTCTGACCTTGGCGTTGTCCAGCGGGCATTGAAAAAAGCCAATACGGATGGTCAGAAGATTGAGGAGATAAACCATGCCTGCATATACCTCTGTTCTTCAGAAACCTCTGGAGACAATTTTCTGGGAAGATGATAACTTCATGGAAGAGCTGCTCCAAGTGGTGCGGCTCTTTCGGCCTTTCTCTGCCGCTATAACTGAGTTCATTTCGGAACACGGCTATCAGGGGGATACTTCTGACATTGATGCCAAGGTTGCCTTCATCCGCACCGCGTTTGCGAAGGCCGACATGGATGCGCCGAGGGAAGTACGGGAATGGTTTACTCTGCAGCAGCCCATCAAGCGGGACACAGTTTTTCAAATCTGCTTTGCCTTCGGCTTGGACGGTGGTGAAACGGATGAGTTCTTCCGCCGCATTTTTACCCGCGAGCGCAGTTTCAATTGCCATCAGATGCCGGAAGCCATATATTACTTTTGCCTGAACAATGGCCTGACCTGGACTGACGCGATGGATATTCAGAGCAGCGTTTCTCTATCTGGGAAAGAAAAAACTAACGGAGATATCGTTTATACCGGCTCCATCATCGCAGAACTGAACAATCTGCAAGACAAAGACGATCTCATCCATTGGCTTAACGACAACATCGACAAATTCACAGGCAGCAACGTGACCGCCTATGATACTATTCGCCGCCTGTGGGAAGAGGTTTCCGGCCCAGACGGTTTGTTGATACAAGAACGAAAATCGCTGCCGTCCATCCATGATGATGCCGCTACCGGTGAAAAGAGTAAACTTCGCTCGAATGCCTCCGGCGTCAGATCGTATGACGCCTACTTGGCCATTCTCCAGTTGGACAAGAAGGAAGTCAAACGGCTTGCCACAGACCGTTCAATCAAGCCGATTCTGGAAAGGCTTCATGACAATGCGCAGGACTCCTTCCCTGACAGGCAGGGCATTGAACTTATCCTTCGCGGCGAGATCGTTTCTTATGAGCGGGTGCGGAAATGGCTGGTACTGCTGACCTTTTACACCTACTGGGTCAGAAAAGCCCTCCGCAAAGGCAATTATGAAGCCGACTCCGGCGATGCTGACCGCTGCATTACCAGCATGAATCAGCACCTGATCAATTCTGGTTACCCGGAACTCTACGTTGGCAATCCCTATGATTGGATTTTCTTTTATGCCGCAAAGTGCGAAGAGCCTTTGTACGTTTTTCGTTACATCTGGAATGAACTGCTTACCGGCGTGCTGGAAAGGCACCAGTAAATCCAACCTTGTAAGCGTCTGAGATATGATGAATGTGAGCAACTGAAAAAGAGGAAGAATCGTGAACGGCAGAATTGTGCTGACCCCAGGCACTGTGCTGAAACTCAGTACGAAAACAGGCTATACCGAATACACCATTCGTCGTGAACTTGCACGGGGCTGCTCATGCATTGTGTATGACGCTTCCTATACCGACAATCTGGGAAATTATAAACTGGTGCGTATCAAGGAATGCTATCCGTATGCGCTGAAAATGACCCGGGATGAGGATGGCACATTGCATCCCTCTGCCGATGATGGCAAGGCTTTTGATGCCGCGAAAAAACGTCTGATTGCCGCTTATCAGAAGAATAACGCGCTTTTCTCTCTGGATGGACTGGCAAATGTCATTGCAAACACGTCCGACATTTATGAGGCAAACGGTACGGTCTATATCGTTTCAGTCTACATGAATGGGCGTACATTCACGGAGCATCAGGGCGATACGCTGCACGACTGTGTATCCCTGCTTATCGGAGCAGCAAAAGCGCTGCGGCACATTCATAACGCCGGGTACCTGTACCTGGATCTGAAGCCGGATAACATCCTGACGCTGGAGGGTTCTCTGGATCTGGTGCAGCTTTTTGATTTCGATTCCATAATCTCCACAGAAGAATTTGAGAAAGCCATCCAGAATAATAACCCCAGCGAGCTGCGCATCTCCTATACCAAAGGCTATGCCTCACTGGAGCAGCAGACCGGAAAACTTCGGCAGCTTGGAAAACACTCTGATATTTACAGCTTGGGTGCCGTGTTGTTCTATGCCTTGTGGCACAAGACGCCCTCTGCCTTCGATTGCGATTCTGCGGCTGTTTACGATTATGCGCAGATGACTTATGCCGCAAAGAAGTTCCAGGATCGTGTGTTTTCCGCACTCACAACGTTCTTCCATAAAACGCTGGCCAGCTATTATGCCGACCGGTATCAGAACGCGGATCAGGCAATCGAGCAGCTGCAGATCATTTTGCAGTTGTCAGACGAAACAAAGCCATGGCTTTTGTCATCTTCTATATCATCCCCTGTGTTTTTTACCGGACGAGAAGAAGCGTTGGCATCTCTGAATCAGCTTTTGCACACGCCGGAACATCACATTTTCAATCTGTATGGCATGGGTGGCATTGGAAAAAGCACGCTTACGAGAGCCTATCTCGCGGAGCATCGTGTAGAATATGGCGCTGTTCTCTGGCTTTATGCGAGCGGAAACACAACGCAGGCGATTTGCGATGATAATCTCGTCCATGTGAATACAATCCAGAAGATGAGCGATGAATCGCTGGAAGACTACCTGCCAAGAAAGCTGCGTGCGCTAACCGAAATAGCCTCAAGTCAGCATGTGCTTGTGATTATAGATAATGTCTGCAAAGAGCATCTGAAAGATCTGCAGATGCTGCAAGGTGTCGGATGGGATGTTCTGCTTATTTCCCGTCCCATATTAGCCGATGGGCTTTTCCCGGCTCTGCGCGTTGAAGAATTGCCGCCAGAGCCGCTGGCGCTGCTTTTCCAGCGATATGCGCATGTGAAAATAACCGAAAAAACTGATGTGAAGGATTTTATCACCATTGCAAATACAGTTTATGGACATACGCTGACCATGGAACTGCTGGCGCGGCAGATTGCCCGAAGTTATCTCACTCTGCATGAAGCCGCTCAGATGGTGGAAGAAGCAGGCTTCCAAAGACTCCCCGGAGAGCGGATTGATTATATTCATGATCAGGATACATTTCTGGCTCCTTTGCACATTATCCTTGATCGTCTGGTTGAGATCGACCAGTTCTCTGATGCCGAAAAGCATCTGCTGAAAATCCTGTCCATTTTCGATCAGCCTGGTATCAAAGCCTCTTTGCTGCGCGAACTTACAGCCTTGCCAAACCTTGAAATGATCACCCGGCTGGAAGATTGCGGCTGGCTGAAAGTCGCCTCTCAGCGGATTGTATTCCACCCCATGATGCGGAAATATATCAGCGCATGGCCATGGGATGACGCGACCCGTCGGGCGCTTGACGAGGCAATGAAACGGCTACATCACAAGATCAATCCACTGGAGAATCAACCGGACTTGGATAAGCAGTTTCCAGCTGATTATGGTCAGCTTTACGAGCTTCTCAGCGTTGCGGAGCAGCTTCTGGCTTTCGCAAAACCAGTCACGCCCGCAAGCCAGCTGCTGACATTTAGAATGCTGATGGATGCTCCGGTAGATGCAGATGATACGGTGGCGGGAAAAATGCTCCGGCTTCTTGAAAACCCTGCCAGCCTTAATCCCCGATGCGTGCTGCGCCTATATGAGACATGCGCTTTCACACTGGGCCGACTGGAATGCTATGACGATGCGCACGCTGTTCTCAAAGAGATGAAAGCGTACCTCAAAAAAAATCCCAGCCATTACTACATGTCATTTTATCACAGAGCGAGCGCGGTTATCCTCAACAATCAGTACGGACGCGATAAGAACAGCAAATGCTTGAAACATGAAGACGCGGCGATCAAACAAGCCCGTGCTTCCAGGCATCCGGACGCTAAAAAGCAGCTTGCAGCTGTTTTGATGAATAAAACGCAGACCTTGCTTGAAACGGGAAGCAAAATGAAACTCTGCTGCCAGATGCTTGAGGAATCTGCTCAGTTGCTTCATCCATACCCATACGGCTATGAGCATTATCATTTCGACTGTGTTGCCGCCATGTTTTTTGCAAAGGTTGGAGACGAGGAGACCGCTTTGGCGCACCTTCGGCGGGCGACTGATAATGCGTCCGCCACAAAGGATTCTATGCTATCTCTGATAGACCATATGCTGGATGAGGCAGCGATAACCTATATTGAACTTGGACGATTCCAAGATGCCATCGACACGGTGTCCCAGGCAATCGCTATGTGCGATGAACTTGAAAATGTCAAAAGATACAGAGAAACCCGATTTGACGCTACCCTGTTCCTTGGTAGAATCTATGCAATGACCGGGGAATACATCAAGGCTGAAGAAACTTTTGGAGAAGCAGAGAAAAGAGTATCCGATTCGCCGTATGAGTGGAAATTGCCGCTCTGCCCGAAGAGCATCCGGGAGAAGGCTGAAGCAGAAAGATACCAGCAGCATTGACTGGTGTTGAGAAGCATAAGCTTATGACGCAGGAGAAAGGGGGCGTGTTACAAGATGCAGGAAGTTTCTCGTATTATTCTTCGACGTCATTGATGACCGCCTTCTGTGGGGGGCCACATGAGAAGAGCAATATAGACCAACGCCTGAACAAGCAAAACAACCAACTGGAAGGCTTCCTTAACGGGGCCTTCCTTTTGCTTCTATACACATCTGCACCAATAAATCCATTTTTTCTGGCATGGATGATATGCTATGTTCGAGCGATGGAAATCATCACTCAGAACACTAAGCAGGAGGGATCAGAAATGAGTGGAGCGCAGATGGCCCATTTTTTGAAGCAGGTGGGCAACGGCAGCGAACTGGAAGGAATCGTCACTGTGTACCGTACAGGATGGCTTGTTGGCGCAGGTCAGCTGCTGACCGTTGTAATCGCGGCCCATGGTGTTTTTCGGCTTGGAAAATGGGGCTACGAAAAGCTGATAGATTACTTGCAGGAGCGTGGTTACATCGTTGCTGCTGGCGAGGTGGTGTAACCGGCTCATGGAAAAACACAAGCAGACGCCTGGTATGACATACAAGGTCATCAGCAGGATGTACAGCAGGGAATTCTTGTGTACACATATCTTTTCCCCTATTGCATGAGGAAGTCCACGGTCAGCTCCAGTGTTTATCTGCCGGATTATGAACGGCGCGACACAGGAGGCTTCTTCAATGCACTGGTATGCAGTGAATGCGGCAAAACCGCCGCCGTCCGTTTCTGGCGTACTATGAAAATCAACTAAAACAAGGAGGACATATCCGATGAAAAAAATGATGGTTTTGGTTCTCTCCATTCTGGTTCTATTAGCCGGCTTCACAACCGCCATGGCTGTTGGCACGATTGATTTTTCAGGTTATTCTCTCGAAGAACTGCTTGAGATTCGCTCCGATTTAGCAGACGAAATCGCAAGTCGCCCCGGCGGAGAAAAGATTGTGCTTGGTGCCGGTCAGTATAAGATTGGCGAAAGTCTGCCTGCAGGTGTCTACAGCTTCAAGTTCGTCCAGAATGGAGACAGTGATGTTTCGAGAACCGATCACTACGTCTACGAAAGTGAATCCATGTACAAATATGATATTGATCGGCTATGGCTTGGTGACATGCCCAGAGTGGAGGGGGACTTCATGGGTGATGGTGAAACGCGGATCAGCCTTTATCCCGGTGAATACCTGAGCCTCCGATATAACGGCGCAGAAGTTGCTCGGGTTGGAAATGTGTCTGAACGCGGCAACGGTTATACGGCTCCAGCTGGAACCACTATTCCGAAGGGAAACTATACCATTGGTGAAGAAATACCTGCCGGAACATACAAGATTTATTTCAGCGGAACCACCACCTCGCGTGTGCGCGTCTTCCAAGATTCCCAGGAGGCAAGCAATACGTTCAATAAGGGCAAGGAGACCATTCTTGATTGGGATAATACAGAAGGAATCGTCACACTTAGTGAGGGCAACATCTTGCGGATCGAATACACTCCTATCATCATGACCAAGGGCGGCGGGTTCAGTTTCGACTAAATGGTATTCTTGCATTGCTCACCGTTGTGCTGAAACAGTCACTGGTGCTTTTCCCGATATTCGCTGGGTGTGCTGCCGACGTAGGTTTTGAACACCCTCGAAAAATGACTGGCGGAGGAAAAGCCGAGATAAGAACCGATGGCGGTCAGGGATTTATCCGAATAGCGGAGGAGGCGTTTGGCTTCCTCCGTTTTTCTTTCAGGATGAAGTCCATCTGGCTTTCGCCCGTCTCTTCCTTGAATTTTCGGGAGAGATATGGGCGGCTGAGGAACAACTCTTCTGCGATTTTCTCTGCCGTGATCGGTTCTGACATATGGTGCTGGATGTAGTTCGCCACATCCACGGTGAGCTTCATGGGATGCTTGCCCAGATGCAGCCGCTCCACCCGCGCCGTGTAGTCCAGAATCATCCGATATTGCAGGTTCATGATCTCCTCCGGTAAAGACAGCAGCTCGCACTGCTGAATATAGGAATCACTGTGGGAAAAGGCATCGTCCACATCCATGCCGCCCCGAATGGCGGCGCGGGAAACCAGCGTGGCGGTAACAATGAACACATTCTGCCGCTGGCGAAAAAATTCGGCAAGCGGAATGTGACGCTGGCGGGCTTCATCCTCTACGCTATCGGCGGCGCAATCTGCTGGGCGTTCCCTACAAATATGACCATCATGCTGATTGGTCAGTTCATCAAAAACATCGGTGGACTGCCCTGCGCCTATGCGTTCATGGCGCTGTTCGCCGATGTGCTGGATCATCTGGAATGGAAAACCGGTTTCCGCCCGGACGGCGTTGCCATGAGCGTGTATAACATCATCGCCGTTGCCATGGTTGGCATCTGCACCGGCGTGTTTAACGGTCTGCTGGGGTCTGCGGGTTATATCGCCCCAGAGATCGTGAGCGGCGTCACCATGGCAGCTGCCCAGTCCGACACGGTCAAGGGTGTCATCACCTTCGGCTTTGTGGGGCTGGAGGTATTCACCGGCGTGCTCCTTGCGTTGCTTCTGGTGTTCCTCAATGTGGAAAATGGCATTGAGAAAAAGCAGACGGAAATCAAGGAAAGGGAGGAAAAGTGAGACATCCCGCCATTGTGTTCTTCCAGACAGGGTCGAACGACTATGTCTCCCTGAAGGGAACAGCCGCGGAAAAGGTCGCCGCCTGCATGGACTATAAAAAGCAAATGTTTGCCGAGATTCATAAACAACTCCCGGTCGCAAAGCTGGTAGTCATGAGCAGTCTTCTTCTGCCCTGCCGCAGCGAATACCGAGAGCTCACCGAGGAAATCAACAGGGCGCTGGCGGCGCTCTGCGAAAACGGACTACCTCTGGTTTGTGGACGCATCGGCGATGACGTGGGACGGACAGCGCTATGCAGATGAGTTATTTATCAAAGACGGCTTTCACCTGAACCACGAAGGGCAGCTTTTGTGGATGCGGAATTATATCCGGCCCGTGATTGAAACGCTGATTTCCGAATTTGATTTGACGCAGGTGCAAAAGGAGGGCTGAGAATGCAGGCGATTCGACTGAAAACGGAGCATTTATTTGACCCCGTTGGCGTAGACTTCGTCGCCCCCCGGCTTTATTGGAATTGCAGCGGCGGCAGGAAACAGACCGCCTATCAAATCCTTGCTGCCGATGACAGCGGCAGCACCCTATGGGACAACGGCAAAGTGGAAAGCGCCGCCATGTGCGTAAAATGGAGCGGCGCGCCCGTTCCGCCGAAAACGAAGGTTCTTTGGAAAGTGTGCCTTTGGGATGAGGATGCCGCGGTGGGCGATTGGAGCGAAGCGTCCTTTGAAACGGGCATCGGCGCATGGAGCGCCAAGTGGATCACCGGCAATTATACGGTCAATAAGGAAGAGCGCTATCCTGTGGACTGCTTCCGCAAAGTTTTTCGCGCCGCCAGTATAAAAAAGGCGCGGCTGTACATGACCGCCTGCGGATTATACGAGGCAGCCATCAACGGGCAGCGCGTGGGCGATTTCGTTCGCGCCCCCGGCATTACGGACTACCGCAAGCGGATACAGTACCAGACCTATAACGTGACCACCCTGCTGCAGGACGGCAAAAACGCTCTGACAGTGCAGCTTGCCGACGGCTGGTATCGCGGCTCCTGCGGCGCGTGGGGGCTGAAAAATCATTATGGCACGGAAACCAAGCTGCTGGCGCAGCTGGAGCTAACGCATACAGACGGCAGCGTGCAGACCGTCGCCACCGACGCAGGCTGGGATTGTCGAACGACGGCCCTATCCGCTTTGCCGACAACAAGGACGGCGAGGTGGTTTATGCCAACAATGTCCCCTCCTATCAGGGAAAGGCAAAGGTCACAAACCATCCTGTTACGCCGGCTGCATCCAACAACGTCCCGGTCACAGAGCATGAGCGGCTGAAAGCAAAGCGGATTACCACACCCTCCGGCAAGACCGTGCTGGACTTCGGGCAGAACATCGCGGGTTATGCGGAATTTACTGTAACCGCCCATATCGGGCAGAAAATCAAGCTGCGCTTCGGCGAGCTGCTGGACGAAAACGGTGAATTCACCCAGAAGAACATTCAGTGCTCCAGCAAAAAGATAACAACGCCCCTGCAGCAGGTCATCTACACCTGCAAAGAGGGCAAAAATCACTACAAGACCACCTTTGCCATCTTCGGTTTTCAATATGTGCTGGTAGAAACCGATGTGGCGTTTCAGTCGGAGGATTTCGCCGTCATTGCGGTATACTCCGACATGGAGCGCACGGGCTTTTTGAAAGCTCCAACGCACTTCTCAATAAGTTTGTTGAAAACACCGTCTGGAATGCCAAGAACAACCACGCCAACCTGCCCACAGATTGCCCGACCCGCGAACGCCACGGCTGGACGGGCGACGCGCAGATTTTCTTCAACACTGCGGCATATCTTTTTGACTATGCGTCTTTTGCACAGAAATATATGCGGGATGTGTACGACTGGCAGAAAAAAGACGGGAAGCTGCCGCAAATCGCCCCCTACGGCGGTGTGGATTTCTATATGTCCTTTATGGACGGAAGCGTCGGCTGGGCGGATGCGGGCGTGCTGATTCCGTATCGTTTTTGGAAGCTCTACGGGGATGACAGCTTAATTCGCCGACATTATGGCGGCATGGTACGGTATGCAAGATTCATGATAAAACGCTGTACGCAGTTCACACCGCTGCGGCACCACCTGCCGCTGAAGGGCGAGGCGAAAAAGTACATTGTCAATTACGGGCATTCCTACGGAGAGTGGGCGGAACCGGCGGATGTATTCCCGGACGATTGGAAAAATATCGTCCTGCCTCATCCGGAGGAATCCACGCCCTATACGGTTTTTATCATGGAGCATATGATGGAAATCGCCGGGTATTTGGGAAAGCAGCAGGATAAGGCGCTGTTTGAAAAATACCGGGACGGCTGCACGAAGGCATACCGTGAGCTTGTCACGCTGCCCGGCTACACCCTGGATACCAACCGGTAGGCAAAGCTCGTCCGTCCGCTGTATTTGCGCCTGCTGGACGAGAAGCAGGAAGCATTTGCAAAGCATCGGCTCGTTCAGGCTATGGAGAATTACCGCTGGCGGCTCGGGACGGGCTTCCTTTCCACACCGTTTATACTGGATGTACTGGCAGATATGGATGAAAATCATGTTTCGGGCGGTGGAATCCACCGCTGCCAAGGGGTACGGCGGCAAAAAGGACTATGATAATCCGAATTTCCGGATGCAGATGGCTTCCTCTGCCGGAGCGCCGATTCGCAGCATGATCATTTCCGGCGGCATGAAGGGTGGCGTGCTGCCCGGTATGCTGGAAATGGCGAACGGGGCACTTCTTCCGTGGCATCTGGAAAATGCTTACGGGGGGGGAGAAAATGCCAAGTCTATACGCCTGCATGATGAACCTTGTGTTCCGCTGTATGGCGCAGGACAAGCCGTGGCACCCCACGACTATGCAGCGGAGCGAAAACGCAATGACTGAAAACCTCCAAAACCGCCTAAGGGCGTGACCGTCCGGCTTGGCGAATTGGGTGGGCTGTCGGCGGAGTTCGCAATCAAAAGGGAACGATTTTCTACATTCACGGCGGTGGATTTATTGTTGTTTCCGCGCGGGAGCGGCGGGCAGTCTGCCAGTATATCACAGCCAACTACGGCTATAACTGCGTGACTTTCAACTGCCGCCTTGCACCGGAAAATCTGTGGTCTGCCTCTTTGGAGGGTTGCCTGACCGCCTATGCCGCGCGCTTGAAAACCGGCGCTTCCCCGAAGGATGTCGTATTCATGGGGGAAAGCGCAGGCGGTACGCTGGTGTTGTCGTTAGCGTTGCTGCGAAGGAAAAGGGATTTCCCAAGCCGAAGCGTTGGTGTCTCTCTCCCCCTGTGTGACGCAGGCTGACTGTTTCCCGTCCCACACTCGGAATTGCGGCAATCGTCTGCGTCGGCCACTATGTAGGATTTCCCGATCCTGCCGTTTTCAAAAAGGCAGGCTACCGAACAAAGACTCTCTGTCTGGAATATAACGGCATCAGCCTGTACGGAAAGGCGTTTCTCCCGGATGGAGACGGGCCTTTTCCCACCGTCCTCTACGCCCACGGTGCGGAGAGCGATTACAAAGCAGATATGACCACGCTAAAAAGCCTTGCCATGAGCGGCGTTGCCTGCTACACCTTTGATTTCTACGGCTGGACAAGCCGCAGCACCATGCTGCAGGGCGTGCATCGGTTCCATGACATGACGTTCCCAGAGGCGTTGATGTTGATGACTCCTATGAATGAACAAGCAGCAGCAAGGGAATGACGCAAGCAAATAGCGCAATCGAAGCTGGAAATTGTATCGCACGAAAAAGCTGCCGAGGATTTGCTCTCCTCAGCAGCTTTTTGCAGTCTATGGAAGGCTGGAGCACAAAGCCCACTTTCCCTTTATACTATTTCCAGATGAAAATGCGCCAAGATGCGCCGCGAATTTTTCATTCCGGCTAACGTGAATGAAACGCAGCGTAGCAGCGCTACGCTAAGTGGAATGAACGGACGCCAGAAGGGAAAAGGCGCAAGCAGATGGCGCAGGTAAATCTGGAAATAGTATTAGGGCAATCCCGCACAAAGAGTTGGTGCGATGGCAAATGCATTTTTTGTAAGATGCGATTGCAGAAATCGAAGGTTTACTGGAGGTAAATCGAGATTTCTGCAAGAGGCAGATGGCAGAAAAGGCATCGCCAGCGCTGCCAACGAATTGTGCGGTAGTGCCTTAGTTGATTTCCGTAATGGTCGGCACTGTCCACGTCTTGAGTGCCTCCATATCTGGCGTATAGATGCGCATAAACAGATGGAAGCCGCCTTCCCCCACCGGAAGCCAATTGGTCGTGTCTGCCGGCGCGTCCTTCGACAAAATTACATTCACAGAGCCGTCGTCATTTCTCTTCAAACCCGAACGGTCGTTGATGCAGTAGCGGTCGAGCAGATTATCGATGAGGAAATCATCGTCACCGTATGCAGTGATCGACCAGAAACCGCCGTCAAGCACCTGCGGATCGCTTTCAAGGTGGAGATTGTAGGACTTTTCACCCGTCAAAGGATTCCCGTCGGCGTCCTTTTCCGTCTTGGGGTACAGTGCGATTTCCACCGTATTCGCCCCAAGTCCGGCAATGGCAACCAGCGCACGGTAGGCATATTCCGTACCAAAGTCTCCGATTGGCGCGCCGAAATAGCTCCACTGCCCCAGCTGTTTTGAAAACTTCATTCCCTCTGCCGCGAGCTTCGGCCGAAGCCCTTGCAGCATTTCCCGCCAATTTGCCTGAATATCACCGGTCAAAACAGATGCGTCAAATTCCATGCCGGGGCCAACGTGAACTGCCGCGAGTTTTTCAAGTATTTCCGCATCAGCGGCGGACGGCGGATTGTCTTCCATCAGCGTGTTTGCTTTGTTGAAGAATGTGACAGGATCCAGCGACAGCACCTTGTTGATGGGGACATAGCTGTTTTCCTCCCGATAGCTTCCCTTCGGAGGCTGATATGCTTCTCCGCTCAGGTATACAGAAAGCGGTAAAAGCTGCATCTGCGCCTGAATGGCATACACATTCGGAAGATCCGCCTCTCCGGAAAGTACCGTTCTGGTAATGGCCCACGCCATAGCGGTAGGAACATCAATGCGGGTCACATTGTCCGGCAGGTCGCCCTTCCAAGTTGAGCGTGTGATCGCATAGTCTCCAGCCCGGTCAAGGACAGCGACGGTATTTGTCCATGCGTCAAGCACCTGCACCTTGCAGAAGCGGTCTGTTTCCGGATGCACATAGATCATCGGCTCTTCGCTCAGGTCATACCACACCTGCGTGTAAATGGTGTCCACATTCGGCGTCACCACGTTTTTGAACTGCGCGTTAGCCAGTGCCACACCGTGCATGAACTGATTAACAGGCGCCTTGCCGGGTGCGGCTTCCTCCGTATTCGTTGCGGAAGTTCTCGTCGCGTCCATCAGCACCAGCGGGAATGCGTAAATGTAAGCCTCCTCAATGGTTTTCCACACATCTTCGGACGACGAGACAGCCTCCGCCTTGACACTCCATGCGCAGCCGGACAGCAGCATCGCCATGCAGAGCAGAATCACTGTGATTTTCTTCATCTTTTTCCCTCCCTATAACGATTTTTCTTACGGCTCGATGATATTGAAATACAGGTCAAAAGCGGCCATACTGTCACAAAACACTTGGAACAGCGCCTTATCGCCCTTTTCAACGGTGATGAGCTTGTCGATATTTTCCTGATTTCCGCTTGTGATGGCAAGAATCCCGATTCGGGGGGTAGAAATCGTCAGGTCTGCCTCATCCGAGAGCGCATCCTTATAGTACAGGAGCACGCCATGGTGGATCTTCAGCAGATAATCGTCGCCATCCGTCAGCTTGAGGTTGATGGTGAAGGAACGATTCTGGAGCTTTTCCGTATCCATGATAATGCCCATGTAATCCAGCATTGTCTGCGCGTCCATCCCCTGGGCGGTGGTGCCAACGCCAAGTTGGGCTGCCTTCGGGTACTGACCGGTGCCGTTCCGCAGCTCAAAGGCTGCCACAAGATAAGCGTTTCTCCATGCGCCCGACTCTGCCTGATAGCCAAGCTGCTCCAGCGCATCGGCACACAGATAGCGCGCTTCCTTATTTTCCGGGTCAGCAAATACCAGCGTATTCGTTATTTGTGCGACCCACTGATATTCGCCCTTTTCATAATCGGCACGTGCCATTTCAAGCACCTTGTCCGTGTCGCCAAGATACTCCACAAGTTTTTTGGCATATTCGCTCGGCGTCAGCTCGTCCAGATGAATCGGGTTTGCATCGTACCAGCCCATGTATTTCTGATAGACTGCCTTGACATTGTGCTTCAGCGTACCGTAATACTGCCGGGTATACCAAACCTTTTCCAGCTCCTCCGGCAGCCGGATCATGGAGGCAATCTCCGTGGAGGTATAACCTTCGTTGATATACAGGAGGGTCTGATCGTGGATGAACTTATAGATGGCAGCTGTGTTGGTCAGGTATTCGTTGACGGTTTCCTTGCCCCAATGCGGCCAATTGTGCGCCTGAAAAACAACCTCGGCGTCGGGGAACAGCGACTGCGCCTCGGTGATGTAGCGAGCCCAGCCATTCGCATCCCGCACCTCCGCGCCGCGCAGCGTGTAGAGATTGTGCATGGTTCCGCTGCAGTTTTCCGCCATCCAGAGGGCTTTGCTGTCGGGGAAATAGGTATTCATTTCGGCGGGAGATTCCGTTCCCGGCGTCTGCTGGAAGATAGCGGTCACGCCATCAATGGTTGTTTCATAAATCGAATCCGCAACCTCGAAGGTCGGCGCGATATAGCCGACACCGGTCTGCACTGCGGTCAGGCCAATGCCCACCGAAAGGCGACCCTGTTCGCCATAGGGAAGCATGGAGCCGTACTGGAAAAACGCCCGCCGCTTCATTGCCGTACCCACAAAAACATTTTCCTTCATTACCGCGTCCGTAAAGCCCTTCGGCACAATAATTGCGGTCTTTCCGGATGCAATCTGCTCGTCAAGCGGCAGGCTGCTATCCGCAGCATCTTCGGGGGCAATCAGCCCTTCAATGCCGCCGTAGTGATCCACATGCGCATGGCTGATGACAATGGCGACAATCCGCGCATCGCCCATCTCGGAGCGGAATAGTTTCAGCGCTTCCGCCGCGGTATATTTGCTGCTGCCGCAGTCCATGATAATCCATCCGTGTTCGCTGCGAACGAAAGTAATATTGGAAATATCATAGCCGCGCACCTGGTAGATGCCGTCAGTAACCTCAAAGAGACCGTAAATGTGGTTTAGCTGCGTATTCCGCCACAGGCTGGGGTTGGCGGTATCCGGCGCGTCTTTGTCAAGAAACGCATATGCGTCCTGCGTCCACACGATTCTCCCGTTCTCGCCACGGAGATTCAGTGTGTCCGGTGCGGCGATGAAACCTCGTTCTGCATTCTCAAGCTCCGACGTATCCTCAAAGTTCAGGAAGTCATATACCTGCCGATTGACCTCAATGGTGCTTTGGGTTGCCGGCTTCGTCTCTGCATTGAACACGGCGGCAGTGCCGCTGCTTTTCTCGGCACTGGCGCAGACCGTCAGCGTGGCAGCCAACATGGTCGGCACAAGGAGTAAGCTTAGCAGTTTCTTTTTCACAGGTGTTCCTCCTTTACTCAGACAGATTTCCCCATAGGGAACTGCTACGAAAGATGACATTGCTCACCTTCCGTCCTTTTCTGTTCTTATGTTTTCAGTGTAGCATAACTTTGTTTGAATTGCAACATACCTTGCGTGAACATCGTACAATCCTGCGCGAATGACGTTTTTTCTTTGCGTTGAATCTTGCATTGCATCTGAAAACATGGTATTCTGTAATGGTATTATAATGGTGGAGGAAAAAGCTATGAGCTTCGACGATATTTCCGTTATTTCCAACCGCAGGCATATCAGCTTGCTGACAGAGGACATTCTTTATATTCAATTGTCAGGCCGCCAGTCGATCATCCATTTTTCCGATGGCAGAACCTACGAAACCTATGCCACCATCCATGAATTAGAAAGTATGCTTGGCAGCGGCTTTATCCGCGCCGACCGCGCCACGCTGGTATCTATTAAGGGTATCCACGACATTGGAAAGGAGATTGAACTCGTCAACGGAGAAACGCTGTATTATAGCTGTCGAAAGAAACGAGAGCTCAAAGAACAGCTGCGCGCCGGACGGCGGCAGATTGCGCAGAGCCTGTCTGACAGCGACGCGCCCACCACACAGGAAGAATATCAGCGGCACTATGCCAGCTATGACAGCGCGCCCTTTGCGTTTACCGACATCGAGATGGTGTTCAACGAGGAGCGTGCCGCTGTGGACTGGATCTTCCGCTACGGTAACGAGGCACTGGCTGAAATCGAAAAACGCCGCTGCAGCAGCTCATCAACCACTCGTTCGGCAGCATTTTCCCCAATATGGACGAAAAGTGGCTGCGCGTCTACGAGCGCACAGCGCTATTCGGTGAAACGCTGGAAATTGTATATTACAGCCCGGAGATTGACACAAAATTGAAAATCATCAGCTTCCCCACTTTCAAAGGGCACTGCGGCTGTATGCTGTTCAAGCAAGCGGAAATTCAGACGGTGGGTGAGTACGCCGCGCCATAACGAACTGCGCAGATGCGTGTTCCTGCTCTCACACATACTGTTGACTTTTCAATTCTTTTCTGCACGCAAACAGGCGCTGGCAAGAATCTCCCCCTGCCAGCGCCGTTTTGTATTCAGCTTTACTGCCGCTGCACCGAAATTGGCTCATCCGTCAATTCCACCGTCTCGCCATACACCTGCACCGCCAGTTTGTCCCCCTGCGTCAGCTGGAAGACGGTCTTATTCGCATCCATGCTGATTGCAATCACACGCCCACGGTACATGACCGAGAAGGTCAGCCGCTTCCAGCGCTCCGGCAGACGCGGGGCGAAACGCAGCATCGTGTCATCACTGCGCAGACCTGCGAAACCGTAGACGATGTTCGCCCATGCCATCGCGATGCTCGTGATGTGCAAGCCCTCGCGCGTATTGCGGTTATAGTTGTCCAAATCAAGGCGCGTCGCGTAGCCGAAGAAATTGACTGCCTCGTCCATCTTGTCCAGTTCTGCCGCCAGAATGGAGTGAATCGCAGGCGAAAGGGAGGATTCGTGAATCGTGCGCGGCTGATAGAAATCGTAGTTGATACGCTTCGTCTCGGTATCAAAAGACGAATTGTAGAGGTAGAGGAACATCAGCACATCCGGCTGCTTAATCATGTCTGTGCGGTAGATGCGGTCGTACGCCCAGTGGTCGTAGAGCGGGAACTCGCTGACCGGAATGCTGTTGATATCCGTGTGCGGCAGCTCAAAAAAGCCGTCATGCTGCTCAAACAGGTGGTCGGGCGTTTCCGGAATGTACATGTTGTCGGCAATGTGCCGCCACTGCGCGGGTTCGTCAGGTGCAAGCTGGACTTTTTCGCACAGTGCCGCATAAGCCTCCGGCGCATCCGCCCGCATTGCATCCAGCACATCCGCCGCGTAGCGCAGGGCGCGCATCCCCATATAATTGGTATACGCGTTGTTGTTGACCATCATGTGGAATTCGTCCGGGCCCATCACGCCAAAGAAGCCATATTTGCCGATTTTCTCGCTGAAGCCGACACGCGTCGCTTGGAATCGGGCAATTTGCAGCAGCATTTCCGCGCCGTAGCGGTACAAAAACGCCTTGTCGTCCGTCAGGTGGACGTAATGCCAGATGCCGTAGGACACCGCCGTGCTCGGCTGCAATTGCAGGCTGGCGTGCTGCCAGAGCGGACATGCCTCGTCACCGTTAAGCGTCGCAATCGGGTAGCATGCGCCCTTGCAGTCCAGCATTTTTGCGCGCTCCAGCGCCATCGGCAGCGTGTTGTAGCGGAAAAGAAGGAGCGATTTCGCGGCTTCCGGGTTCGTGAAGAGGTAGAACGGCAGGCAGCAGGATTCCGTGTCCCAGAATGCATGACCGTTGTACGCCTCGCCCGTCAAGCCCTTCGCGCCAATGTTGTGGCGCATACTGCCGCCGTTGTAGGTCTGCGCGAGCTGGAAGGAGCAGAAGCGAATCCCCTGCTGTTCCGCTGCGACGGCTTCCGCCATGCTTTCATCTTTCGGTTCAATGCAGATGTCGGACGTGTGCCAGTAAGCATCCCAGTACGCGCGCTGTGCCGCCTGTGCGTCATCGAGCGAGACGGCTTTGCTCTGTGCCATCGCGTCCTGACCGCTCTGCCAGAGGTCGTCCCCCTGCTGACCGTTGAACAGCACGACGGCGCGCTTGTCGATTTGCACGGTTTGCCCCGGCGCAAGCAGAACATCCGCCGTCGCGGTGACGGTTTTGCCCTCGGCGGATGTGGTGGATTCGCCGGGCAGCGTCAGCCATGCGCCGCAAAACTCCTCCTGATTCGAGAGCGTCGTGTGGGACTGCGCCATCAGGCAATCCGGCGTAGCGTCGATGCGCGTCTCCTGCCAGAAACACTTCTGCCGCCCTTCATGCACGACGTCGAAGGACACGCCGGACGTGACTGTCGCGCTGCCCGTGAAAGTGAGCGCTTCGAGCGTGATGCGCTGGTACGCGCGTTCGCGGTGTACCATATCGAGGAATCGAAGGAAGGTCAGGCGGATTTGCTTGCCGCTCTTCGTCGTCCAGAGGAAGCGGCGGGTGAGCGTGCCGGCGCGGAGGTCGAGTTCGCGGGTGAAGTCAGAAAACTGCGACTGCCCCAAATCAAGCGTTTCGCCATCAACGGAAATCGTCGTCATCAGCCATTCCGCCGAGGGAATCATGAAGTGTGTTTTGTCGATGATGCCATTATAGGAGCGGCTCAGCTTCTCCATATCATAGATGCCATTGGTATACGCTCCGCGAAGGCTATCGACGTGTCCGCCCTCATCAAAGCAGCCGCGCACGCCGATGCTTTCATTGCCCAGCGAGAAGATGGATTCACTCACGCGCGCGTAGGCGGGGTCGAAGCCCTGCTCAATGACCTTCCACGGGTCTACTTGGAAATATACGTCAGCGGCTTTTGCCATTGTGCGTCCTCCTGTCGGTTCTTTCTTTTTGGCAAGAAAGAAGTAGAAGCTCTTTTTTTCGGTATTGCAGGTTGTCTTCTTTTCCGTGAATGGGCTGTTAAGCAAGTTCCAGAGGGCAATGAAAACAGACGAAGTCTGCGGTCGCCCTCTGGACTCCTTCGGCGCCTCCCATGTTACTGGGTGACTATCGAAGTTTTTTATAATGTCAACCCTTGATGCCCACAGACACGGCGTTTTCGGTCAGCTGCTTCTGGAAGATGAAGAAGAGGATGATGGGCGGAATCATTGAGAAGACAACGGAGCGCATCATCGTGTCGGCGTTGACGGTCTGTTCCGTGCTGAACACGAACAGGCGCACCATCATCGTGTCGGCGTTGACGGTCTGTTCCGTGCTGAACACGAACAGGCGCACCATCACCGTTTGCAGCGCGCTGCCGCGAAGCACCAGATACGGCAGGAGGAAGTCCGACCATGCGGCGTTGATGGCGAAAATCGCAATCACGGAGCAAATCGGTTTGGACAGCGGCAGGACGATGTAGAAGAACGTTTCAAGCTGCGTGCAGCCATCAATCCGCCCGGCTTCGATGATGGAAGTCGGCAGCGATTCAAAGAACTGCACGAACAGGATAACGTACATCGCGTTCGCGCCATAGCTCAGCCAGAGCGGGACGAACGAGCCGCCGAGATTCAGCTTCTGGATGTTCATGAACAGCGGCACGATGCTGATGGTCGTCGGCAGGAGCAGGGAGAGCATGACCAGCTTCTTGACGATGCCGTAGCCCTTGGGCTTCAAAATCGCCAGCCCATAGCCCAGCAGACCGTTGAACACAATCGCGCAGACGACGCTGCCCGCGACGGAAATCAGCGAGTTAAGGTAGTTCTGCGCAATGCCCAGCTGCGACCACGTTTTCGCGAAGAGAGAAAAATCGAACACCTCCGGGAGCAGTTTGACGGACGACATGAACTCCTTCAAGTCCTTGAAGCCCGCCAGCACAACCCAGATAATCGGGAAAACCGCGATGACCGTCATAATCAGGCAGAAGAAGATGATGAACCCATACCCAACCCGGACAGACGCGGAGTGCATATCGTAGTCCCGGATGACGCCGGTGCGCTGTGCTTTTGCCATATGCGTTCTCCCTCCTTAATCCCAGTCGGATTCTTTGCGGTCGAAGTAGGAGTAAATCGCCGTCATGACGAGCAAAATCAGCGTGACAATCACCGCGACGGCAGATGCCTTGCCATAGTTCATCGATCCGCCGAACGCGTACTGCCACATCAGCTGCATCAGCGACAGGGACGCATTATCCGGGCCACCCTTCGTCAGCACCATCGGTTCATACATAATCTGGAACACGGAGATGATTTGCAGAATCAGCAGCGTACCCGCGAGCTTCTTGATAGCAGGAATCATGATGTGGATGATGCGCTGCCAGATGCCCGCGCCGTCAATCGCCGCCGCTTCGTACAGCTCCGGGCTGACACTGGACATGCCCGCCATGTAAATCAGCGCCGTCGCGCCCGCGCCCTTCCACGTCGCAATCAGGATGATGATGGGGATGACCCACTCCGAGCGCGTCAGGTAGGTCTGCGGCGCAATGCCTAAGTGGCTGAGCAGGATGTTCAGCACGCCGGACTTCTCGCCGGAGAAGAACGCTGACCAGAGGATGACGACCGCCAGACCGGGCAGCATATTCGGCAGATACGCCACCGTGCGGAAGAAGCTCTTGCTCCGCACGGTCTCCCCAATCAGCAGCGCCAGCACCATCGGCAGGAAGAAGCCCAGCAGTAGCGACCAGAACGTGTACGAGAACGTGTTCGTCAGCGCCTGCAGGAAGTCATCTTTGCCCATGACGCTGATGTAATTCTTGAAGCCGATGAAGTTCACCAGTTCGATGTTGCGCGTCTTATACAGGCTCATCACCACGCTTTCGAACAGCGGTTCCCAGACAAAGAACAGCATCAGCACGAGGCTCGGCAGCATAATCAGCCAAGCATTGAGGTGGTCAACCGTCCGTGCGCGCAAGCCGACTTGCGCCTTTTTTCTGCTCATAGGCGTTCCTCCGCGAAGATTTGAGCGATTTTTGTGTAAAAGAAACCGGCATCGGTTCTCCTCCGCCGGTGTTCTTTTTTTCAATTAGAAATGAGGAATTAGCAATTAGCAATAATTGCCCGATGGCACCGCACTGCCCCGTCCGCATTGACTTTCGCTCGTCACCAACAAGGGCTAACCCAAAGTGCAGTGGCGCCGAAGGTTTCCAAAGGGCGATCGGAAAGCCCTTTGGTCGCCTCCGCAGAGGCGAAACCCTCTGCAACAAACAGTGCAATGCCATGCAGAATCAGAAATTAATAATCATTGATTTCATCATCCAGATACTCCTGGAAGGAATCCTGCGCCTTCTGCAGCGCCTTGCGCACATCCGCGCCCTCGCGGGTGATGACGCGCTGAATTACTGCGGTCAGCTCGCGGTACAGCTGCTGCGCAAAGACGGGTTCTTCCGAGCGCAGCGTAATCGTGCCCTGCGTGATGGAATCGAAGAAGTCGTTATACAAGCGCATATCGACGTTGCAGTATTCGTCAATAATCGCCTGCTTCGCCGCGTTGTAGTCCGCGTCGTTCCACGCGCTGATGGCGGGCAGAACTGGTGCGCCGCGGTCGCGCTTGGCAGCATAGTCCGCGCGCATCCCCTCGATAATCTGGTCATTCAGGTAGGGCATCTTGCCCAGCACGGTCAGGTACGCCATCAGCGCCGTCGCCTGATCATCGGTAATGTTCGGCGCGAACATGTAGCAGGTGCCGCCCGCCAGCGCATAGCGTCCCGCGTCGCCCGCCGGGAACGGAATCAGTGCGAAGTCCTCCACCGGCAGACCCTTGTTGGAGGTCGGCTGGTCAACCGAGTCATCCGCCGCGAAGTTCATCGCCGCTTCGCCCGTGCCCAGCAGAGAATGCGCGCCCGCCCAGTCGGTCGTGGTCGCGTCGGCATTGAGGATGTTGTACTTCCAGCGCAGGTCGCGGATGTACTCCATCGCCGCCACGCACTCGTCGGATGTGAAGTTGCACACCCAGCGCCCGTCTTCATCCTGATATTCCAGCGCGTTTTCGCCCACGCAGCCGAAATTCCACGCGATATTGGTGAACAGCCAGCCGCCATACGTCTCGCTCGCCGGGAACACAAGCCCCGCCTTGCCCGTCTTTTCGCGGATAATCTGACCGTATTCCGCCACTTCCTGCAAGGTCTTGGGGTAAATCGGCAGACCTTCCTCGTCCACCAGCCCCGCCTCGCGGAACAGGGCGACATTGATGTGCATACCCAGCACATAGCCGTCGCGCGGCAGACCGTAGATGCGGCCGTTCTCGTCGGACAGCATTTCGAGGTACGACGGGCTGAACTCATCCAGCACGCCCGCGCGCTCCAGCGCATCGGTCACGTCGCCGACAAGATGCTGGCTGATCAGCAGCTGCGGGTCGGTAAACGGCGGCTGGAAGATGCTCGGCGCCGTACCGCCCTTCGCCATTGGAACGTAGCTGCTCAGGGTGTAGGAGTAGTAATCCGGCACCAGCGTCACGTTCGGGTACTGCTTCTTCATCGTTTCGCGGTAGCTCTCAAAGAGCGCCTTTTCCGCCTCCGCCGCCGTATCCGCGGGCCAGTTGCCCAGCGTAATCGTGCAGGTCAAGTCCGCATCAACGACCTCTTCCGCCATCGCCAGCGGCAGCGCACCCAGCGTCAGGCACAGCACCAGCAGCATGGAAACCAATTTCATCGACCCTCTCATGGGAAAACCTCCTTCACGAGTTCGTGGCGTATTTTCGTTAGGTTTAACGCTCAACCTTGTCTCTATTATAGTGTATCAAGCCCATTTTGTCAATCCCGTTTCGAGATTTTTTTGAAAAGAAAAGGGGCTGCTTCGGAGAAGCTGTGTCCCCGAAGCAGCCAAAGGAATGTATTATTTACTTTCTTTGAAAACGACCATCAATCCCTGTGCATTTGCCCAGTCAATCACCTGCTGATTTTCCGCATCGCAGAGAATCACCGGATGGCAGCCGCTGAAGGCATCATCCGCCAACGTTTGCACACTGTTTGGGATAATGACCAGCCGCAGCAGCGAGCAGTCTGCAAAGGCGCGCTTTCCAATCGCAGTAACGCCCTCCGGAATATTCACCTGCTGCACCTGCCACATGCCGGCAAAGGCTTCTTCCTCGATTGCCTTCAAATTCGCAGGCAGCTGCAGAATGTGATCCGACGCAATTGCATACCCATTGCCCAGCCATGTATCGCAAATCCGGCAGACTGTTGCACTCACCAGACCGTCTTCCGTCGGTGTTGCAGGCCGTACCGTCTCAATGTACGGCGTATGCGGTATGTCGATGCGGCTCGTAACATAGCTTTGTTCCGATTCCACATAGTTGTCCGCTGTCTGCGCAATGTAGAGAGCATATCCCAGGTCGCAGCGAAGCGCCGAGAGGTCAAGCGTAATTTCGCGCTTGCCGTCCGGGTAAAGTTCTGCACGATCCTCCACATAGAAGTGCGTTATAGGAGCACTCGATATGCCGTCTTGCGGCCAGAAAATCAAATCCAGCTGCGCATTCTCCGGGAAAATGTGCGAATCCGAAAGCGTCAGCGTCAGCTTGTTGTCCACCAGCTGTGCAGCATCACGAATGGGCGGCAGCTGGCATTCCAGCACCAAGTCAAATTCCGTCGGTGCCAGTGTGTTAATGTACTGGCTCAGGGTCGGGGTGAAGGTCGCATGATAGACCTTTCTGCCAGTAATGGTTTGTTTCTTTTCTATATCTTCTCCCCTTTCTATGGTGAACAGCGCCACGTTTGCTTCTTCGGTGCCTTCCGTCAGCGTCAGCGTGCCATCGACATTCCAGTCGCACAGCATCGCCGTGTATTCCGGATCATCCAGCCGCACTTCCGCGCCATACGGATAGAGCGTCTGCGTATTCACCGTCACTTGCGCATACTCGCCCGTCAGGTCGTCGCTGAGCCAGTAGCCGTTGTTTGTGCCGATGATGGTCGGCTCAAATTCGCCCTGCGCGTTCTGCCAGTCCAGCGTATCCATGTGCCGCCCTGCGAAGTCCAGCACATACGCATAGTGCGCATCCATCAGTTCCTCAATCGGCTGAACTTCCGCATACACCAGCTTTTTGCCCTCCGTGAAGGACGCAGATGCCTGCTCAACAACCTCCGCCTCAATATCCTTGGAGTACGCCTGATACAAGAAGGTCTGGTTGTAGTCGTCGCAGTCTTCCACCTTCGGATCATCCCCAAACGACAAGCGATACGTTTCTCGATTGAGCATGAAGTAGCGTGCTTTTCCGAAATGTTCCACAAATGCCGGGTGCGTAAAGTACCATTGCCCGTCAATTTGAATCATGTTCACGGCATCACCGTCAAAATACGAAACAAACACCGAGCTTTGATCACCAATGCCAACACCTTCGATGATGCCTTTCGCGTTGAAGTATATGCCATTGGTAACATTTGCCGCATTCAGCAGTGCTTTGTATGCAAATGCCCAGCCCCAGCGCGTACCTTTACGCTGGACAAGCACCATTTTGCCGCTATATGTGTGCGGCAGCATGTCTGACAGCTTCGTTTCGCTGAGCATCCAGTCTAACCAGCGCTTCTGCCTTCTGATAGTCGGTCATGTCATCCGTAATCACCTGCGCGACAATTTTTGCTGCCAGCTGGTCAGCCGTGCCGAGGTATTCTGCCGGAATCGACTCATCCAAATGCACGGGAATCTGATGCGCCAGCGCGTATTGATGCGCCGCGCTGCCCGACGGCGTGTAGAATTCCACAACCGCTTCGCTGAACGCATCATCCGCAATTTCCGTAACCGATGCCGGAATTTCCAGCAGCAGCATCGCGTTTCCAAATGCATTTGCGCCGATGCGCTCCAAGCCATCCGGCAGTTTCAGCGCTGCCAAAGCAACATTGCCGTGGAATGCCTGTGTGCCAATGCTGCGCACACCCTGCGGGATGGTAAGCGTCTGTATCCGCGCGGCCTGCGCAAACATCCCTTGCGGGATTTCCGTCAGTGATTTCGGCAAATGCACGGACAGAATGGCATAATTCATCCACATCGGATTGATGCCGATTTGCTTCACGGTATCCGGGAAATACATGGACGTAACGGACGTGGAAGCAAACGCATAATCCCCGACCGTTTCCAGCGAATCGCCCAGAGAGAAGGACGGAATTGCTTTGCAGACGTTGAATGCCCGCTCGCCGATGTACTTCACATGCGGCAGCGAAACGCCCTTCTGCTCCGCCGACGGCGAAACGCGCTTCAGTTTCTTGCAGCCATCAAATGCATGGCCTTGAATTTCTGTCAAATTCGGCGAAATATTGATTTCCTCAATGTTTTCGCAGCTCGTGAAGGCATGTTCGCCAATGGACTGAATGAGCGCACCGCCGTTAATAGTTTGAAGCGCCTTGCAGCCGCAGAACGCACTGCTCTCGATGGTCGTAACAGTGCTGGCGAGCGTTGCTTCCGTCAGCTTCGAGCATTCCAAGAACGCGTCAGCACCAATCGTTTCAACGCCGGGGGCAATGGAGACCTTCTCCAAATTCTTGCAGTAAATGAATGCGCCGCCAAGGCGCTTCACATTGCCTGGAATGGTAATCGAGGTCAGCCCGCTCTCACGGAACGCGGCATCCCCTATTTCCTCCAAACTTTCCGGCAGTTCCACCGATTGGAGCTTGGACGCTCCACAGAAAGCATTCGCGCCAATTTTCTTCAAGCCATTGGGGAGCGTCAGCGAACGGAGTTCTCCATTATAATAGAATGTCCAGTCCGCGATTTCGGTCACATTTGCCGGGATAACAACTTCAGCAATCGGAACACTTCGGAATGCTTCTTTTCCGATCGTGGTCAACGCAGCCGGGAAGTTAACATCCTTCAAGGCAAAGCAGCGTGCAAACGCAAGGTCTCCTATGTTCGTTACCCCATCCGGCAGATGAATGCTTTCCAGCGACTTGCAGTTTGCAAATGCTTCATAGCCGATGCTCGTCACACTGTCCGGAATTTCAATAGTTTTCAGGGACGTACAGCCCTTAAAGCCATGCACGAACGTAATGTTCTTCGGCAAAACGACCGTAGTCAGGGACGTGCATTCCGTGAAGCATCCGCCTTCCATGCGGAAAACCTGCGGCGACAGAATTACTGTCTCCAAATTTTCACATCTTGCAAATGCCCACTCCATCAAGTCAAAGTCCGTCGATGTGATTTCCACAGACTTCAGCTGATGGCAATATGCAAATGCAAAGCCTCCAACGTGAATCCCCGGCTGCGAAAGTTTCAGCGATGTAATGCCGGTATTACGGAATGCGTGGTAGCCGATTGACTCCAATTTTTCCGGGAATTCTATATCGTTCAGTGCTGTACAGTTTGCAAAAGCAGATTTTTCAATAGACGTGCAACTTTCCGGCAATTCAACTTTGACCAATGCACTGCAATTCTTAAACGTTTCCTCTTCAATACATTCTACTCCATCAGGCAGTACCACATTTGTAAGCGCTTCGCAATCAGCAAATGTGCGAGATGCAATTTGCAGCTTTTGCTGAGTAAACTCTATTGACTGCAATCCTGTATTGCAGAACGCTTCCTTGCCGATGCTTTCCAGCTTATCAGGAAACTCAACGCTGCTGAGCGCTGTGCAGTCCTTAAATGCAGCATCGCCAATACTAATGCAGCTTTCTGGCAACGTTATGCTTGTCAATCCTTTTCTACCGCTAAACGCTGTTTCACCAATCGTTGCAATACCTTCACGAACTGTAACATGACCTGTAATGGAGGCGTTGACGAATAAGATGCCATTTTCCTGTTTGTCATACAAAATACCATCTTCCGACATATAACGCACAGAAGCAGGCGCAGTTGTAATAGTTTTTAAATGACCGGGCCAAGTGCCACTAATACTTTGCAGTGTTGCAGGCAAGTTCAGCGTCTCCAAGGAATTACAACCCTCGATAACGCCATTCTTCATTGTCTTTAAGTCATCAGGCAACGTAAGTTTCGACAGCGAAACGCAATCCACGAAAGTCGCAGAAAGTTCAGTAACGCCATTAGGAATCGTCATTTCAGTCAGTGACGTGCAGTGTGCAAATGCAGCCGATCCTAAGGTTGTTAATCCTTCTGGCAGCGTTATTCTTTTTCCAAATTAGTGCATCCACCAAATGCATACCATTTGATTGTTTGCAGTTCTTCAGGAAGTTCAATTGCTGTTAATTTTTTACAGTCTGCAAACGCCTTCTCGCCAATCTCTATCAACGTATCCGGAAGCTGTATGCCCGTGATATTTCTTCCGCTGAAAGCATCATTGCCAATACGTTCTGTTCCATCTCGTACTGTGATTACGCCTTCAATATTAGGCATTGTATAAAACACAGACTTGGAAGCGGTTTGGTATAGGATGCCATCTTCCATCTCGTAGTAAGGATTTCCTTCCGCCACACGAAGCGTTGTCAGTGACGAACAGTTTTCAATAAAGGACGTGTCCCTAATAAACGAGACATTGACCGGTATCGTCAGCGACGTTAGACCGGAATATTCAAATGCTTTCCACTCAATCGTTGTCAGTGTATCTGGCAATGTAATTTGTGTCAGCTTGGAACAGCCACTAAAAGCGCCTCGGCCAATTTGCTCCACACCACCAAACGTGATTTCTTGTAAGTTTTCCTGTCCACTAAATCCCCAGTCAGAAATAACCTTCAAGCTCTGCGGCAGACTCACACTCACCAGATTGTTAACATAGTACTCTTCATCGCGATTTAAATAGTGCATGAAGGCAAATTCCCCAATCTCCTCAATCCCTTCGCTGACAACAACGTGCGTCAGAATCGGGCTGCGGAGGTTTTCAATCGCATAGACCGGGTAGCCGTCAATCACAGCAGGAACAACCACGTCCGGTAGCGTACCCGTGTAGCCCGTGATATACGCTTTGTCCCCTTCAAGGCGATAGGTAAACGATGTGCTTTCACTGGCATAGCGCACCCCGTGTGCGCTCGCCCACAGCTGCACCGGGCTGCCATCCTGCACAACAAGGCACAGGGCATCGTTCACCGCGTCAAACGCATGGTCGCCAATCGTCTCCACCTGCGTGCCGATGGTGATGCTGCGCAGATTCTGGCAGTAGGCAAACGCATAGTCCGCAATGGCGGTCACGTTTTCGTCAATCACCAAATCCGCTCCTGCGCGCCGTGCCGGATAGAGCAGCAGCGTTTTGCCCGCCGCGTCCATCAGGATGCCGTCACAAACCTGCAAATACACACTTTCCGCTTCCACGCGCACTTCTTGCAGGTACTTGCAGTTTGCAAAGGCGTTTTCCGCAGTACCGACCACGGGCAACCCGTTATGCACAGCCGGAAGCACCAGCAGTACCGCGTTTTCATCGCAGCCGCTGACAAGATAGCCATCCTGCGCGGCATTGAGCGTGTAGGAAATCTCCTGATCCGCCGCGGCAAAATTCACGCCCTGTGACGTGGCTGCTTTTTCAGCGGCAGACCCCTTCCAGCCGCGGATGGTCAGATTCTCGCAGTTCGCAAAAGCATCCGCCGCGATTTCCTCCACGTCCGGCCAGAGCAGGATGTCCGTCAGCGCACTGCATCCCTCAAAAGCGGCACTTTCAATGCGCCGCACCGTGCGCGGCAAAGTCACATTGGTTAGGCTTTCATTGCCGCTGAATGCCCTTGCGCCAATTTCCACAATGCCGTCCGGCAGCTCGATTTGGGTCAGTGCAGTGCAGTGTTCAAACGTGTTCGCCGGGATTTTCGCCAACGCGGCGTCCCACTGAACTTCCCGCAGGGCGGCACAGTTCATCCATGCGCCGTTGCCCAGCGTCGTGACGCTCTTGGGCAGCTTCAGCGTCTGAATCCCAGTGCCAGAAAAAGCAGACGAACCAATCGTGTTCACATTTTCCGGCAGGACAATGCTTTCCAGCGTGCCAATGCCCGCAAACGCATACGCACCGATTCTGGTCAGGCTCTCCGGGAAGATGATTTCCGTCAGGGCCGTATTTTCAAACGCATTTGCTTCTATGGTTTGCAGATACTTGCTCCATGTCACCGTTTTCAGCGACGTGCAGCCGCTGAACGCCGACGCAGAGACGGTATGGAGGCGCTCCGGCATCTGGAATTCCGTCAAGGAAACGTCATTCCGGAACGCCGCTGCACTCAGGCTCGTTACGCTGTCCGGAATATGCACGCTTTCCAGTGCCGTGCAGTTCTGGAACGCCTTTGTGCCGATGTTCGACAGCGAATCATCAAACGACAGCGATTGCACCGCCGTGCAGCCTTCAAATGCCGATTCGCCAACAGACGTCACGCCCGTGAACGCATTGGGCGAAACAAGCGACGTGCAGCCCTTGAAGAATCGGTCAGGAATCGCCGTCAGCGTACCTTCGCCGAAATTCACCGTCTTCAAGCCCGTTGCATTTTCAAACATGCCCGCCTGATAATCGCTGAAAATCGGCGAGAAAGTCAGCGTTTCCAGATAGCGCAGGTTTTTGAGTGCGCCATCATCAATCTGTGTCAGCGTTTCCGGCATGACAAAGCTTTGCTGCGGTGCGCTGGCAGCATAAGTCAGCAGCCGCGTGGCATCTGCCGTCATCAGTGCACCTTGCTGCACCTGAAAATGCGTGTTTCCCTCTGCCAGCTGGAAATCCGTCAGCGCCGTGCAGTCACGGAATGCATCCGCTCCAATCAGGGACAGCGATTTCGACAGCGGCATCGACGTCAGCGCAACACAGCCGTCAAAGGCTTCCGCGCCAATCATCGTAATATCGCCATCAATCTGGATTGATTCCAGTCTTTCGCAGCCCTGAAATGTGCGGTCCGGAATGACTGTCACACCAGCCGGAATTTCCAATGATTTAATTTTATAACAATACTGAAATGCGCCTTCCCCGATGGATTCGAGTTTCTCAGGCAGACGAGCATCTCCCCAAGCTCTCCCCATATTCCAGCATCCAGCGAACGCGCTTTTACCGATTTTGGTCACGTTTTTGCCGATGCATTGCTCAACACTATAATCTCCTCTCCCAGCGCCATAGCCCCAGCAGTTCACAAAGGCTTCGTCCGGAATTTCTGTCAGTGAATCAGGGATTTCCAAAAAGTGCATTTGTAAACATGCCGCAAATACGCCCTCGCCCATTTTCGTCAGCTTCTGCGGCATCCGAACCGCATCAAGATAGGCGCTGCCTGCAAAGGCTTCCTTACCAAAGGTGGTTACATTGTCCGGAATGTAAAATTCCTTGCCGATGCCCGACGGCATATCAGAAAACGCGCGGTCGCCGATCGTCGTGACCGGATACCCTTCAATTTCCTGGGGAATAAGCACTTTGCGGCGCAGAAGGTCTTTATTATATCCTGTAATCGTCGCTTCCCCATTCTGAATCTCATAGGTATAGTACTCTGCCGGGTCAGCAACAAGCACATATGCGTGCATGTAAATCCAATAATCGACATTCGGTTTTTTTATGCGTAGTTCTACACGAACCATTTCATTGTTGGAAAGAGTAATGCTACCTTTTCCATCAAATTCGACATGGGTTCCCGTTGGCTCATAGGTATAGCTTTCCGAGTAGCTATCACCGTATTCGCCATAGTAAGTACAGCCACGACCATCCGTATAGGCAAAACACCATGACCATCCCTCTTTATCCACAATGAAGCCTTCCGGAACATCATAAGTAAAGTGAATTGTTTCCCCCGGCTGGGCAAAAATAACACGCTTCCCTTCCAAATCCACTTTCTCTTCGCGCGTTTCTGCGCAAGCAACTGTCGTTGCCAGCGCAAAAAGAAGCAAGAACAGTCCGAATGTGACCTTCCAACGTTTCATGTGCAATTCTCCTCCATCCGCTTTTTCCCTGTTGCAAACTGCCAGTTTTCCATATTTATTATACGCAGGTTTTCCCAGCTTGTCAACATGATTGGTAATCGTTTCTTGACAATTTCTTCTGAATATAGCATTAGCACCTTATTGATTTGACGGTGCATGACATAGCATTCGATTTAGTTTCTGTATTTTCCCTTAATTTTCTTGATTCTGCTATTGACTTTTTCTTGAAATTGCTGTATGCTGGAAATCGAGAAAGGGGTTGATACGCATGAAATCCAAGAAACTTTTGACGATTACGCTGACCAGTCTGCTGATCGGAAGCTGTCTGGTCCTACCCGCACTGGCGGACAGCGCGGACGCTCCAAGCGGCGGAAATGTCGCGACTTACGAAATTTCCGCAAACGTAAAACGCATTGATGAATATGCGTTTGCAAACAGCACGAGCCTTGTCAGCGTGAAAATTCCTGATTCTGTAACTGCCATCGGGGATTACGCCTTCTCGGGCTGCACGAGCCTGAAAGAGATCACGATTCCCAGCAGCGTGACAGAGATTGGCGCGCACGCATTCGATGGATGCACGGCGCTGGTAAAGTTGCAGGGGCTGGAGAATGTGACAAATCTCAGCGACTTCACGTTCTATAACTGCATTTCACTGCAAGATGTTGGGGATTTGACTTCTTTGACGAGCATTGGCGAATCTGCTTTTGCAGGCTGCAAATCACTGACGCAGCTCGGTGATATGCCCCATCTGAAAAGTATCGGCGCGTCTGCTTTTTCATACAGTATCAGTTGGGACGATGGAACAGAACAATATTGCGATTCACTGAAGCGTATTGGCGACATTTCTAATGTCGAACAAATCGGTGATTCAGCCTTTTTCAGCTGCGCGTCTTTAGCAGAAATCGGAAATTTGCAGCATGTCACAACAATTGGGGATTGGGCTTTTGGGTATTGCACTTCACTCAAAGAAATCAGCAGCTTAGACAATATTAAAAAGATTGGAAGATGGGCTTTCTACGATTGTCAGTTGAATACGCTTGAAATCGGAGGAAATGACGTCCACATTGGGGCGGAAGCATTTTTCAGTTGCAATTCTCTTGCAAGCATCGAGGGCTTAAGCAACGTAACAAGCATCGGCAGCGGTGCTTTCGAGTCCTGCGCCATGACCACCATTAGCGGTCTAACGAACATTTCTGCCATTCCGGATAGCGCATTTGCCAGCTGTTTCAATCTGCAAAGCGTAGAAGGTTTGGAGAATGTGACGAGCATTGGCGCATACGCATTCTCCAGATGCTATGCGTTGGAAACACTTGATATCACCGATAATGTAACCACTATTGGTGCTTACGCTTTCAGAGATTGCGAGTTGCTCACATCCATGGAGCATTTGAGCAATGTAACAAGTATTGGCGATAGTGCTTTTGTAGGCTGCACCTCCTTGGTTCGGGTTGGTGATATGCCCCATTTGGAAAGCATCGGCGACTCTGCCTTTGGGGTTTCCAGCCGTTGGATTCCGGACGAAGGCATGTCAAAAGACTATGCCTGTGCGTCACTGGAAAGCATCGGAGATCTCAGCAGCGTTACTTCCATCGGCGAAAACGCCTTCTATCAGTGCACTTCGCTGAAAACCGTCGGCAGTCTCAGCAGCGTTACTTTCATCGGCGCAAATGCGTTCAAGCAGTGTACTTCCCTGCAAAGCATCGGGGAACTCGGCAATGTTACGCGCATCGCGTATGGCGCTTTCTACGGCTGTGAATCACTGACCAGCATTAGCGGCTTGGAAAAGCTGACCGTCTTGAATCGAGAGACATTCCGCAATTGCAAATCGCTGAAAACCGTTGGTGATTTAAGCAGTGTGACAAGCATCAGCGAGAAAGTTTTTGATGGCTGCACTGCGCTAACCACGGTTGGCGATTTACGCAGCTTGAAGGCTGTTCCTGACAAGCTGTTCTACTGTTTGAAGGATCTTCTTTCAGTCGGCGATTTAAGCAGCGCTACCAGCATTGGGAAAGATGCATTCTATGGCTGCAGCAAGCTGGCGAGTATCGGGGACATATCCAACGTCCGCACCATCGGCGAATATGCGTTTTCTAATTGCAAAGCATTGACCAGCCTTCCTGAACTGCCCCGGCTGAATAGCATCGGCAGCAGTGCATTCGCTGACTGCACCGCTTTAACCAGCGTCGGGAATCTGACCACTGTCACAACACTCGGCACTTGTGCCTTCAATAGCTGCAAAGCGCTGAAAACCATTGGCGATTTAAGCAAAGTCACATCCATCGGATATTCCACCTTTGGCTTCTGCACCGCATTAGAGAGCGTAGGCAACATGAGCAGCGTAACTTCGATTGATTCTTACGCATTTGAAGGCTGCTCTTCGCTTGTGCGTGTCGGCAACATGAGTAATGTCGAATCCATTGATTCTAACGGTTTTGTGAATTGCAGCGCCTTGGAACACGTTGATGAACTTGACAAGATTACCAGCATCGGTCAGTATGCATTTATGGGCTGTACTGCACTGAAGAGTATCGGTTCCCTGCACAACTTGGAAACTATCGGGAAAGGTGCTTTTAACGGCTGCAGTGCACTGGAGCATGTTGATGATTTGTACAGCTTGACGCGCTTGGAATCCGGAGCCTTTGCACACTGTGCATCGTTGGTCAGCGTTGACTGTTCTGACAAATTAACATTCATTGGAGATAATGCATTTCTCAACTGCACATTGCTTGTCAGCCTGGGCGATTTAAGCAGTGTTACAGCCATCGAATATTTTGCTTTTGCTGGCTGCTCCAGCTTGGAACGTCTTGAACACTTAGATAATTTGGTGAGCCTTGGCGAGAGTGTATTTGGGTACGGCAGCCATTATACAGGCTGTATCTCGCTGAAATCAATCGGCGATATGCCCAAATTGGAGTCAATGGGGCAAAAGTGTTTCGTCAGCTGCACCACACTGGAAACCGTCGGTGATTTAAGCAGCCTGAAGGAGATTCCATATGAGGCGTTTGATGGCTGCACCTCTTTGGTAAGCATCGGCGATTTGAACAATGTTGAGTCCATCGCTAATGAAGCTTTTTCAAATTGCAGCGCCTTGGAACACGTTGATAAACTTGACAAGATTACCAGCATCGGTCAGAATGCGTTTAAGGGCTGTACTGCACTGAAGAGCATCGGTTCCCTGCACAACTTGGAAACTATCGGGCAAGGTGCTTTTAGCGGCTGCAGTGCACTGGAGCATGTTGATGATTTGTACAGCTTGACGCGCTTGGAATACGATGTTTTCTCACACTGTGTATCGTTAATCAGCGTTGACTGTTCTGACAAACTAACCGCCATTGGGAGTAGTGCATTCTTTGGCTGCAAAGCGCTTGTCAGCATTGGTGATTTAAGCAATGTTACAAGCATTGAAAGTTCTGTCTTTAGGGGCTGCATCGCGCTGAAATCAATCGGCAATATGCCTAAATTGGAATCAATTGGGATGCAGTGTTTCATGGGATGCACTGCGCTGGAAACCGTCGGTGATTTAAGCAGCCTGAAAGAGATTCCCTCTGAGACGTTTGATGGCTGCACCTCTTTGGTAAGCATCGGCGATTTGAGCAACGTAACCATTATCGGATCATACGGGTTCAACCAATGCAAAAAGTTGACCTCAATTCCGAATCTGGGCAGTTTGGAAAGCGTCAATCAATTTGCCTTCTCCGGATGCGAGTCGCTTGCATTGCTGGGCAATCTTCGCAAGCTAACGAGTTTTGGCTACTCGCCTTTCGTTAACAGTCCTTTCCATAACTGTCCGAACCTTGTCCTGGAAGTCCTGCCGGACTCCGCCGCTGAGCAGTACGCAAAGGATTACAATATGCAGTACACCTACATTACGGAGTGATTCTCACATCACTTGGTTCTTCGCGGAATCTTGGGGCAACCAACAAGATTCCGTGAAGAGCCTTTTTTGCACCATTTCGTCCACATCCACATCCATGTTGATATGTGCCGTTGGATTTCTCAGAACTAAGAGGCATACCATTTCGACTGTTGCTTCATTTTCCAAGGAAAGTTCTTTCACTTTCTGACCGCTCACTGGAACAGGGAATGCAAACACCATATTCCTGATGCAGCTGCCGTCCTTCTGCTTTTCCAGGTACAGACCAATGCCCAGCCACAAGTACGCACAAATTGATTACTGGGGCACAAGAAGCAACACAGCTCATCTGAAAGTAACTGCTTGAAAATTAGAGTGCACTGTATTATAATTTAGATGTAACATTCTAATTTGAACTATTGGGGGTGCTGCGATGCTGACAAAAGAAGAAATGCCCGCTTGCCCGGTAGCAACTACTGTGGCGCTGATTGGAAGCAAGTGGAAGTTGCTTATCATACGAAATCTGCTGGCCCGTCCGTGGCGGTTCAATGAACTGAAAAAGGACTTGGAGGGAATCAGCCAAAAGGTGCTGACGGACAGCCTGCGCTCGATGGAAGCCGATGGTATCATCACCCGCACGGTTTATCCCGAAGTGCCGCCGAGGGTGGAATATGCGCTGACCGAACTTGGCAAAAGCCTGAAACCCATTTTGGATTCCATGCGGGCGTGGGGCGAAGCATACAAGGCTAAACAGTAAAAAACCCGAAGCAGTACCTTTCCAATGCTGCTTCGGGTTTTCCTTATGTTGAAGTCAAATCATTCCCAAATGCTTCAATCTCGATATGTTTTCCCCTCTTGAAGTTTGGACAATGCACATACCGTCTCAGCTGTTGATTCTGAATCCCAACCGATTCCCGTGATCTCCTGACCCCCGAAAAACACAGGGAAGCGGAACTCGATGTGCTTGAGAATCCGGCCATTCGGCAGCCTTTCCGGATAGATTTCGATGCGCTCGATGAAGGCAGTCATGAACTCTTTCTTCTCGGCGTCGGTGAAGTGATCGTAGAGCCTGTCGAAGTAGAGCAGGAACTGATACACGTTGTCGCCGCTGATCTTCTGCTGCTGGATGTGCGTCAGCCGCATCTGTACTTCGGCAATACCGGCTTCCACCTGCGCAATTTCATCATAGACACGGTTCTGCCGTTCCTGCAGATCCTGGTACTTGCGGTCATAGTGCGGATCATCGAAATCCAGTCCGTCGATTTGCTGTCCGATCCGGTCTTTGGTGCCGTTGAGCTGGCGCAGATGCTTCCGCAGATCCTCCAGCTCTTTTTCGACCTCTTTCGTATCAATCTGCTGCCCGATCCGCTCCCGGATGGCAGCCTCAAACTTCGGGTTGCGCACCAGCTTGCGGATCACATCCGCTACGGCGTCGTTGATGATATCCTCGCCCCACTGGTGATGATAATCGCAGGGGTGGCCATCCACATGCTGACGGTGCTTGCAGGCATAATAGAAGTAGTCCCTGTAGTACTCCCGTTGCCCTTCTTCTTCCGGTTGACATTCCCGTACATGTTCCCGCCGCAGACCGGGCATTTCAGCAGGCCGGTGAGGATGTGCTCGTGCTCCAGGCTGTGCTTCTTCTCCTGCTTCACGCCGGTAATCTGCCTGCGGGCCCGGGCCTTCAGCCAGTCCGCTTCCGAGATGATAGCCTCATGCACGCCGTCGTGCAGCATATAATCGTCCGTCTTGACAACATGATATTCATTCCGGCTGCCCTGCTTTTTCTCGTTCCTCCGGCGGCCATAGGCGATCTTTCCGCAGTACACGGGATTGTCTAGAACCCCGAGAATAAATGGAGCCGTAAAAGAATCCAGCGTATTGTTTTGACGCTTGATCTTCCTGTAGCCGTGCTGATTCAGCCAGTCTGCGATTTTGGCTGCACCCATGGTGGTGTTGATGTACTTGTCGAAGATGACCCGGACAGCCTCGGCCTCCTCCTCGGCGATGACGAGCTCACCATCCACCAGCGCATAGCCATAGGGAGCGAAGCCGCCGTTCCAGCGGCCTTCACGGGCCTTTTGCCGGCGCCCCTCCATGGTTTGCACAAGGATGTTTTCCCGCTCGATCTCCGCCACAGCCGAGAGCACGGAGATCATCAGCTTGCCGGCGTCCTTGCTGCTGTCGATACCGTCCTCCACGCAGATGAGGTTGACGCCGAAGTCCTGCATCCGTTGCAGGGAGGTCAGCACGTCCGCGGCGTTGCGGCCGAAGCGGGAGAGCTTGAACACCAGCACGAAGGAGACGCCGTCCTTGCCGGATTCGATGTCCCGCAGCATGCGAAGAAACTCCGGGCGGCCCTCGATGTTCTTGCCGGATTTACCCTCGTCGCAGTATTCCCCGGCGACGAGCATGTTCTGGAACTCCGCGTACTTGCGCAGCTTGTCCTTCTGCGCGTCCAGGCTGTAGCCGTCCACCTGCATGGAGGTGGAGACGCGGGTATAGATGTAGCATTTCATTCGCTTCATGGCTTTTCCTCCTGCGGTCCAGCCTTTGCCGCGTCGGCGTGTTCCTCAAGCTCAAGGAGGAACCTGTCGTAGTCGGACAGGAACTCGCGGTCCTGAATGACGCGGTACTTCTCAAATTCGGTTTCTGCGTGCAGCCGGGCGATTTCTGCAGACACCCTACCCGCATCCCTGAGAAGACCGTATTCGAACATTTCAATGAAGCGGTTCAGGCGGGTTTCCCAGTCCTGCATGGTCAGCGGAATGTGGCGCTGGGCCATGTTCTCGGCGAAGTCCAGATAGGAGGTGACCATGCGGTTCAGCTGCCCAAGCTCGTCCTCGGTGAGGTAGTTCTTGGCGATGGACACGTCGGACTTTTTGATCTTGCCGTCCGGCGCGTCCTGCCAGGTGGTCAGACCCATGTGATCCTTCGTGTGGTCGGCGCGCTCCATGATGAGCTCGGCGGCGGTGTGCCCGTGTACGGCGAAGTGCATCTTGTTCTGCACCGTGGCATAGAAGCGTTTCGTGGCGGCGGAAGTACGGTCGTAGTCGATAGCAGTGGCATACAGGTCGGTAATCTTCTGATAGAACTTGCGCTCGCTGGCACGGATCTCCCGGATGCGCTCCAGCTGTTCCTCAAAGTATTTGTCGGTCAGATAGGTGCCCTGCTTGAGCCGTTCGTCATCCATGACCCAGCCGCGAATGGTGTACTGCGTTGCGATCTGATTGACCCATTTGCGGAACTGAACGGCGCGCTCGGAATTGACCTTGAAGCCGACCGCGATGATCATCTGCAGGGCATAGTGCTGGACAGTGTACGGCTTGCCGTCTGTGGCAGTTATCCGAAATTTTCGGATAACTGAATCCTCTTGACAGCTCGGAATCATCGAAGATTTTCTTGATGTGATAATTGATCGTTTTGACACTCACATCATACAACTGCGCCATCGTCTTTTGCGTCAGCCAGATGTTTTCGTCCTCGTAGCGTATTTCGATGCTGCCCTGCGGGTCGCCCGTGGAGGCGACATAGGTCAACACCTCCGCCGCGCTGGAACGGATGGGCGCGGGCGTCTGCTTTTCTCTGGACATGGGAATTCCTCCTCGTGCGGTTTATGGAAGCCTTCCCCGGCCCGGTTGGCTGCGAGCCGGTGAAGGAAGAGGGTTCAGGTGCAGATGATTTCGGTCATCACGTTGTGCTCCGCTTCGGCTCGGGCCAGATTTATGAGCCCGACCCACTTCATGGGATCTTCAGCCTTCAGGGCTTCGGTGATGCCCCAGCTTTGGGCATATCCCTTCATGAGAACATCGAAACGCTCGCTGGCCTGCTCATCGACAGTGTGCAGATAGGCATTCAGTGCTCCCGTGAGCAGAAGCCTTTGGAAATGACCCGGATGGTTCGATTCCAGGTGCCGGAGGTGCAGCCGGCCCCATTTGCCGATGGGCTGCTGCTCCGGAAGCTCCAGATCCGGAAAGTAATAATCGCCGTGAAGGGTGTAGCTCAGGCCGTTGTGCTCGTCGGTGATATGTTGGGGCAGCGTGCGGCTCTCAGGAGCAGGATGATTCTGAAGCATGGTGCACCTCCTGTCAATCGTGCAGTAACTGTTCGTGTATTTTGTCCCAACTGCATTTTATTACGCAGCCATATCATTTGTCAATGGTTCTTCTGAATTTGTTTGAGATGATGGATTGTATAAACTGTCCCAACTCGTTTTGCTGTCAGCGGGAAGAACGGGAAACTCCACCTTCCCGCTGTACTTTTCGATCATTTCGGCAAGAAAGCCGACGCACCGCTCAAAGGCGGCGTTCTGTTCAGGCGTTCTTTTGAGCAAAGCCATGATTCCTCCAATAAAGGGTTGATCGGTGGTGGGTGCATAGAGGTTCAGTGTTCCTTTCTTGTTCCTGCAGATATGCGAATCCACTGCGTACATACGTACATGTGTACAAGCCCCATGTATGTGTGTACGTATGTACACAGAGAATCGCGGAAATTCTCACTTATAGGGAATTTCAAATAAACGGGTTATCATCCGAGCAATCGCGCTGCCATCCGTCTGCCGTTCTGAGCGGGAGCCTTAGCACAGGCTTAATGCCGGTAAAGCCCCACACGCGGCGGCCGACGAGGTTCGTCAGGTTATTGGAGTGCTCGATGCTGTACTTCTTCTGATTGGCAATCAGGAATTCCGAAAAGCTCCGGTTCTTGAGCGGCGAGAAGCCGTTCTCCCGGCACCATACGGTGTAGATTTCATAAAGCTCCTGCGAGCCAACCTTCCCTTCGGGCGTGAGCCGGATGTAGTCCCCGGCCTCCATAAAGAGCAGCATATTGTTGGCATCCTGCTTAACCGCTTCCCGGTTGGAACGGGAGCGGGCGCTTTCGGTGAAACGGAAATGATTCGCCACCAGACGCTGCAGCCCTTCAAAGGCCCAGAGAAAGATGCCTTCCAGCTCGCAGCACATTTTCTCCGCGATGTCGGGGTCATCCACGCGATCTGGCTGGCGCTCCCTAGTGTTCAGAATCAGCTGGCGGCGATAGAAGCCGTTGCTACGGTCGTAGAGGGATTGCAGGTCGCCGTTGGAAAACGCCAGCAGCCGGGCAAACATCCAGCCCTGATAGCTCTGCTTGCCCTTCTTCTCCAGATCCATGCGCCCCTGTGCGGTGACCAGCGACTTGACATAGTTGGTCTGACGCAGGGCTTCCATGCGCATGTCGTCGTCGATCAGCAGATGGATGTGCTCCAGATCGGCGCGGGCAAAGCGGTTTTCGGACACCTTGCCCACGCTGCCGTCCTTGGCGTTGCAGCCAAAGAGATGGGACAGAACGGTGCCGATCTGCGACTTGCCCTCGCCGCCGCTGCCCTTGATGACCATCATGCGCTGCCCTTTGTTGCTGGGAATCAGGCAGTAACCGATGTATTCCTGCAAGGTGGGGATGTCATCTTCATACAGAAGACCATGCAGAAAGCCCAGCCACGTTTCCGGGCTGGGCGCGGAAGGGTTGTAGACCACTGGGAAGCGGCTGCGTACGATTTCATCCTTCGACGCAAAGAATGAGCCATCCAGAAACAGTGTGCCGTTTGCGACGTGAATCCGGTCTGTCTGCGGCGGGAAGTCGTCAATGTGCGCCGTGATTTTCAGCAGCTCGATGATATTGGAAATCTTCTTCGGAACGCTGGTGGATGCATACGGCTCGATGATCTGGTAGATTTCCGTCTTGAGCGGCGCTACGTCGGTCATGCGTCCTTCCGGCGTAAAGAAGCTGTTTTCGGTGTAGAGCAGCTTGTGCGAAGCCAGAAATTCCCGGCAGAACGCCGCTTCATTGATACTCTGTCCGTCGTACCAGGGCGGGAACTGGTCAGGCCGCAATCGCTTCGTCATGTGCGTTCGCCTCCTCTCTGTGGGTGGCGTTCCAACGTTCGATGCTGTGTATGGTACCGTCGCCAAGCAGAGAGTCGGCGGTGTTCCTGCGCATCGAAGCATCTGCATCGTACAGGAAGTCAATCATATAGGACACCTGCGGTAGCGCATGGCTGGCGGATATGAAGCGGTCGTCCCATTCCTCCGAGGGCTGAACGGGCGCAAATCGTTGCCGACGATTTTTCAGGAGCCGTTCATATTCAATCAGCACGGAGGCGCAGTGCCCTTCCCGCTCCCGCAGGGATTCTTCCTGCCGGATGCGGGGAAGTGCAACGGCGGCGGAAGCCGGCGTGTTGGGGTCGATGCCGAAATCCAATGCCAGCTTGCGCGCTGCATCGAGGGGAGACAAATTGAACAGTCTGGCGGCGAAGTCGATCACGTCGCCGGTGGCGTGACAGCCGAAGCAGTAATAGTAAGTTTCGTTGATCTTCATGGAGGGCGTCTTGTCCGAATGGAACGGACAGCAGCACATGCCGTTTCGCCCGATCCTGACGCCGTAATATGCAGCTGCCTGCGGGACGGTTATGCGGGCTTTGAGGGTATCGAAAAATTCTTGTATGTTTCACTTCCTTGTATTCTGCCAGTTTTGTAGGGATTGATTGTTGAAGATGAGTTTTCAGGTTATCGGTTGGTTTCCCATGCTTTATATCGGCTATGTTCATGGGTGCTGCGCTGAGACAGCAGCCGGTCGATTTCATCCGCGCCGAGTGTCCGGGTCAGCCTGTCCAGTTTGGAAGCCTTCTCCTGCATGAGATCATTGTGTTCTGCTTTTCGCTTCCAGTACGCGGTTTCTCTGAGCATATCGTTGTTCTTCTGGCGCTCGTTGACCAGCAGGGCATAGACCTCTCTCAGCTTGCGGACGAGTTTTTTTTGATGACCGGGAGAGCCTTGTTTGCGCGGTAGCTTTGGGCGGTTTCCAGCATCCCGGTGTCGGGAAGAAGTTCGTCGGCAGAGTCCAGGCTTTGTACGAATGCTTTGACCTCTCTGTCGCTCTTCGCGAGTGCATCTATCTTCCTTTTTGCGGCTTCGACTTCATGCTCAGCCTCCTCCCGATTCGCTTGCGCCAGATGCACGGCTTGCTCCGCGCTTTGCTGCTGCACCATAATCGCATCGAGGGCTTCCTGTTCCTTCATGACCTTGAACTGCACGGTGGTCAGGTGCTCCTCGGTGCTGCCGCGTTCGCCGCGCTCCACGTCGGTGTAGCCCGCAGCGAACATGGCGTCGTGGTACTGATCCTGCAGAACGCTGTAGGATTTCTTCAGGACAATCTTGCCTGTTTTCGTGCGCAAGGGCTCTCCGAATTCATCCAGTACAGGCCGGGACTGCCACTTTTTGCTGTGGCTGACCTGCATGATGGTCTCCTTGACGATGCCGACCAGCGCCGGGTCCTTGCAGCGCTTCGACCACAGAATCTGTTTTTCGACGACGGGCACATAGACCACGTGGAGATGATAGTGCCATACGTCGTAGCCGAGGGCTTTGCTCATGCCCTGGTTGCGCTCGTCGGCATGCATGACGGCGGAGAGAATGTACTGCTCGCCGCCGACAATATCGACGGCGGCTCTGTACGCTTCGGCGTAAAACGCCTGCGCAAACTCGTAGCCGCCGTGATTGTGGAAATACGCGGAGTTGACATCGAAAACCAGCTCACCATAATGGACGGCGTCCTGCTTGAGACCTCGGGTGGAGATGGTGCCGTCCTGCTCCATCTGCCGGAACATCTCCTGATAGCTGCCGGAAGGCGTCTTGAAATGGATGTTCAGATGGCTGCGTTCGGGGACAATATCCTCGTTCCGGTAGCAGGCTTTCTGTCGCTCGTTGTGAGCTTCGGCGTCGGCAATATTGCTCTCCGTTCGGGGCTGGTTGCGCACAGTGGTGCGATCCACGCCATCGTTTCTTGCCATGGAAGCGTCTCCTTTCTTTCGTGGGTGTGATGATGGTTCGTTTGGGGCACGGGGTGACGGGGGCGCGGCACTTTCTGCGAAAGTGTAACTACCCATTATGACACTTTCTGTCTTCCTGCGGAATCCAGCAAAGTGCCGTGGGTCAGAGCGCTCCGCCTCTGGATTCCGGGCAAGGGGCACTGCCCTCTGCACACCCGGCAGGCGCTGCCGCCCTGCACCCCGGCTCAAAGACAGGAAGCCATGCTTTAGGCGGCATGGCTTCCTGCTTTGTGAGGATGGTGCGCATTGGTGCGTTCTGGTAATATAGGTATCGCACGATATGAGGCTGGATACGGGATTGCGGTGCGCATGAGCACCAAAGAGCATCAGCAGCCGAAGCTGTCCAGCGCATCGTCGAGATCATCGTCGTCAGGCTCGTCATCGTGAGCGGAGGGAGATGCGGGATGATCTACGGGAACGGCGGTTTTCAGTGCCTGCAGCAAATCTCCAAGCTGAACGGGCGCAGTCGCCAGCTCCTCCCGGACAATGGAGCGAATCGTCTCCCGCAGGTCTTCGCCCGTAGGCGATTTGCCGTAATAGGCTTTGACGGCAGGAACAATCAGTGTGCTGTAGGACAGACCGCGCTCTGCGTGAAGCTGACGCAGCAGCGAGGCGGCCTTTGCGCTGGCTGGATGGTCTAAATCGAGCCGAAGGGTGGTGCGGAACATCTGGCTCATCCGGCAATACCCTCGCGCCTGAGGCGCCGCTCCGCAAGGTATTCATAACCCTCGGCGTTGGCGTGGATGTTGTCGATGATGGTTACACGCTCTCGCTCATACTCGCCGAAGTGGCGCAGCAGGCATCCGCCGCCGCCCACGACCCACAGCCGCATGGTCTGTGGGTCGTATTCGTGCTCGCGCAGCCTGCGCATGATCTCTGCCGCATAACCGGCTGCGGCCTCGCGGATGGTGTCCACATAGTCGCGCCCGATGTCTGCGTCGCCGTTTCGGAGCACCTCGTCAATGATGGCATCCGGCACAGTGCGCCCAAAGCGTTGCGTCAGGGCCTCGCGTGCTCGAAGCATGCACTGGTAGGTGCCGTACTTCTCATAATGTACCTCTCTTTCAGTTTTTTAGAGTAAAGGTTATGCTTCTTATTTGGAATTCTATTGTATGGGTGTCCCTTGCCTGTTCCCGGCTAGAAACCTTGTTTGGCTCACAGTCAGTCCTGAATAGGCGCTTGCTTCCGGGGAAGGTGCTTGCCAGGGGGACGCAGGGGTAACCGGAAGGTCATGGCGGTATATCGGGCAAAGGGCTTCGGGATGGGTTGTCAAGGTTCTGTGTTCTGTGGAACGCAGACAGTATACCTGACAACCCCCATGCTTTGGCCTATGTCCGAAACGATGGAAAACCCGCAAAAACCCCTGTCTTTCCACGCTTATGGAAATGTGGTATGATAGGGTTGAAACTGGTTATGGAGGCTGGAAAATGTACGTTCAACTGACAATGGCCGAGCGTCTGAAGGACCTTCGTGTGATCGATAAGAAGCTGACGCTGGAACAGCTGGCGGAGCAGACCGGCTTATCGAAGTCTGCACTTGGCAAATATGAGAACGAGGATTGCGGCGACATCAATCACTACGCCATTCAGAAGCTGGCAAAGTTCTATGGCGTATCCACCGATTATCTCCTGGGCTTGACAGAACAAAAAAATCACTCAGATGTGGACGTGGCGTCCCTGCATCTGAGTGATGAAGTATTGGAGCTGCTGCGCAGCGGGAAGATCAATAACCGCTTGCTCTGTGAAATGATGACGCACCCCAGATTCCGCCAGCTGATGGCAGACATCGAGATCGTCGTAGATCGCATCGCGGATATGCGAATTCAGGATATGAACACGGTACTGGAAGTGGCGCGCCAGAAGGTCATGAAGGAATATGCGCCTGATGAGATGGATGTTTATATGCGCACGCTTGAGGTGGCGCAAATCAATGAGACGGATTACTTTTCGTATATCATTCACGAAGATATGGATGAGATCACTGAAACCATCCGGGAGAATCATCGCAAGGACACCACTACGGCAGATGAAACAACGCCTGCACAGGATGGAATCAAGGTGCTGATGCACTCGATACTTGATCAAAAGGATGAAACGACGGTGCTTTTGAAACAGCTTTGTGCTCAGATGCAGATCCCGGAGGAGAAGATCACAGAGGAAGAAGTTCGGGCATTCAGAAGCATGATGCAGAAGTCCAGGCTGTTCAAAAAACAGATGAGCATGCGAGGGAAAGGTGGACACGCTAATAAACGGAGATGAAAGGGAGCTGGGGATGAGATTCATGAAGGCTCTCCGATCATGAGGTTGCCACGCTGATTACGATATTGAGGCTATTATCAAAATAATCAACGCCATCCGGCCCCTTGAAATCATCCACCATTTGTTTTCCTCTTTATTATTTCTGCGGTTGATACGGCTTACCGTTCTTATTGTAGGTCAGGTTGAACACCAGATCGCTCAGCCATTTCTTGAAATCCTGATTATCCGTATACTGCTTGAACAGCTCCATATTGTCCGCCATGATGGAGAAGATGACCTTCTGCAGCACGCGGTCGCTTTCTGTCCGGGCTTCCTGCTTATCGCTGTTGCGCATAGCGTTTTGATACTGTTCATCCCGACTGACCATCGCCGGGATTTCAAGAATCTGTCTGCGCACGTTGTCCGCGTCGTTCCAGTCGATGTTGCCGAACATATCATTGAAATCCGAGAGAATGGCAGAGAGCACGTCCATCTCCGGCTCCTGCTTTCCTTTGGCGGTGCTCATCGGCACAGGCCCAACCTCGGCGTCTTCGTCCGGGAGAATCAGCGAAATGGTTTCCTTTTTCTCGATGCGGTAGCTGTCCAGATCGATGGCTTCCAGGATTCCCTGGGACAGATCATCCTCCTGCGGAGAGGGCAGCTTGGGAATCAGCATGTTCAGGAAGATCGACAGCTTCTCCCACTCCGGGTTTCCATAGGGCAGAATGGCACTCAGGAAGCCGTAGGTGCGCACAAAGCCCTTTGCCGCACTCTTGAACTTGATCTGTCCATCTGTGTCGAGCTGTTTGTACACGGATGCGCAGGCATCGAGAGCAGGGTCAAGTTGGTCGCGGTCTGCGCCGTCCAGATAACGGTTGACCAGCTGCTCGACGTGCTCATCGCTGAACACCTGATAGCTCTCCATGTCGGCAATCAGATCATACAGCTTGTTGGGGTCGGTTTCGCCGGACAGCAGCGTGGTCTTGTAGTAACGGGAAAAGGACTCAATGATGTCATTCGGATCGTTGAAGAAGTCCAGCACGAAGGTGTCGTACTTTTTCGGACAGGCGCGGTTCAGGCGGCTGAGGGTCTGCACCGCCTTGATGTCGTAGAGCTGCTTGTCCACATACATCGTGTGCAGCAGCGGTTCGTCATACCCAGTCTGGAACATATCTGCCACGATCAGAAAACGGTACGGGTCCTTTTTGAATGTCTTGGGAATAGCGGCGTCCGGGAAACCGTTGAGCCCAGCAGAGGTCACTGCTGCCGCATCCTTGTCCAGCTGCTTCTCGCCAGAAAAGGCGATGATGGCCTTGTACGGGCTGTGCCGGTCGGCCAGGCACTTGTTCACAGCGTGATAGTATTCAATGCAGCGCTCAATGCTGCTGGTGATGATCATGGCGCGCGCCTGACCGCCGATCTTGCCCTTGGCGATGACCTGCTCGTGAAAGTGGCTGACCATCATGTCGGCTTTTTGCGCGATGGTGAACGTCTGATTCTCGACGAAGGCGCGGAGCTTTTTCTGTGCCTTCTTTTTGTCGAACATCGGGTCATCCTCCACCGTTTTTTTCAGCCGGTAGTAGCTGTCGATGGGCGTGTAGTATTTCAGCACGTCCAGAATGAAGCCCTCCTGAATGGCCTGCTTCATGGTATACACGTGGAACGGACGATGCTTGATGACACCGGCATCCTCGTACGCCGTGCCGAAAGTCTCCAGTGTCTTGTTTTTCGGCGTGGCGGTGAAGGCGAAGTAGCTGGCATTGGTCAGCAGCTTTTTGCCCTCGCACATGGCGTTGATCTTGTCCTCGTTATCCATATCCGGGTCGGACATGATTGCGGACAAGGTCATATTCATAGTACCAGCAGTCTTTCCGTTCTGGCTGGGGTGTGCTTCGTCGATGATAATGGCAAAATGCCTGTCCTTATGGTCTTCACCGATCTCCAGGAGCACATAAGGGAACTTCTCGATGGTTGTGATGATAATGCGCCGCCCGTCCTCGATGGCCTTGCGCAGATCGCCGGAGTGCTCCGCCCATGCGATGATATTGCGCGTCTGCGCAAACTGTCGGATGGTATCTCGGATTTGCTTATCCAGCACCACGCGGTCTGTGACCACGATGACGGAGTCCACCAGAAGATTGCCCTGCGCGTCCTCCAGCCCGGTCAGCTGATGTGCCAGCCATGCAATGGAGTTCGATTTACCGCTGCCTGCGCTGTGCTGAATCAGATACCGATTGCCGACGCCGTTCTTCTTCACATCAGCCAGCAGGCTTTCCACCGCCGTCAGCTGATGATAGCGCGGGAAGATTTGCTTGTACCGGGTTTTGCCGGTTTCCTCGTCCTTTTCCTCGACCAGCGTGGCGTAGTTCTCGATGATGCGCGAGAGCATGTCCTTGGTCAGAATCTGCTTCCACAGGTAATCCGTCATCAGGCCGTCCGGGTTGGGCGGATTGCCTGCGCCGTCCTTTTAGCCCTTGTTGAAGGGCAGAAACCAGCTCTCCTTGCCCTGCAGGCGGGTGCAGAACTTAACCTGCGCATCGTCCACGGCGAAGTGAACCATGCAGCGGGTGAATTGGAACAGCAGCTCCTTCGGGCTGCGGGCATGCTGGTACTGATAGACCGCATCGTCCACGTTCTGCTTGGTCAGCTGGTTTTTCAGCTCGAAGGTGATGACCGGCAGGCCGTTGACGAAGATGCACAGATCCAGCGACAGCTTCGTGGCGTCGGGCGAGAAATGGAGCTGGCGCGTAACGCTGAAGATGTTCTTTGCATACAGCGCTGCGGCGGCGGGGTTATTTACGCGGGCGTCATATAGAACATGATGAGGCTGGCGGGATAAGCCTTGATGCCTTTGCGCAGCACGTCAACAATGCCGCGCTTGGTGATTTCATCGCGGACACGGGCGAGAAACTGCGCCGTTTTTTGTGGATTGGTTTCCAATTGGCGCTTTTTCACCGCGTCCGGCTGAGTGTTTTTTAAGAAGCGGAACAGGCGCGTGGTATCAAGGGCGTATTCCGTGTTGTAATCGCGGTTTTGCCCCTGCTCGTAACCATTGTGATTGACCAGCCAGTTGACGAGGAGGGATTCAAGGCCGGATTCTTTTACATTAGTAAAAAACATATGTTTGTCACCTCACTTGAGCTCAGTCTTTTGCAACCACTTTGTTTCGTCAGGTGTGATCACAAGAATATCAACATTTCCCCCTACTGTTTCAACAACATTCTTGAAACGCATGGTATTTATCATTGTTTCAACGGCATAGCGTGCAAAATCAACGGCATCCTGCAAAGTAAAGTAGCCCCAAAGAATTTCTTCGTTCGGCAGATCCACATATGATCCATCAGGCGTCTTTACTGCAATGTTCTGAACCAACCTTGTCAACGACATGATTTCGCCATCCCATGAAGCTCCCTGCGTTGATGTATCAACAGTCGTAATGGTATTTACATCTTTTAGGGCAATACCGCACAAATGAGTTGGCAGCGTAGGCGATGCTTTTTTCGCCTCCGCACCAACTCATTTGTGCGGTATTGCCTTAGAATTGATGCATTCGGTCACGAAAAGTGAACAGAAGGTCTTCGATAAAAATGTAGGAATCGTGTATAGCCTTACCATCCTTCCCTTGTAAAGAGGATAGCAGACAGGAAATCCCTCAGTCAACAACAAGGGGTTCGCCTGTACTTATGCACATTGTTGACAGTGGATTTCCCGTTTGCTGATAAGCAACCAAGGGAAGGAAAGGAACCGATTGCATATTCTTGCACTCGTTCATATTTTGTTCACAGGTGTCCTTTTGCATCACTTTTTTTTGCCGCAAACATACGGGGCAATTCTACGCTGAGACCAAAGCAAAGTATATTTTGTTAATTGCCAAGACAATTGATCGTATCATAAGCAGAAAACGAGGCAGGATATACATACTAAACATTATCCCCCACGGCTACATCCGATCATCCAATGAGACTATGGCAAAGTGGGATTCGATCAGTTTTTCAACATACAGTATATGGATTTCTTCACGGGTTCCCGATGCAAACCTCCAACGTAAAAAGCACAGGTATTCCCCGGTATCGTTTTCAAGCATGTGAACGTCCAAAGGCAGCCCTAATCGACTTGTTCAATAGAAAGCATTGAAGTTCGGCAGTATGGTAGCGTACCTCCTCAGTCGATGTGTCGATACAAGTCAATTCACTTTCGTGTTTCTCCTCCGCTCTACCATACGCAGCAAGATAAACAATGCAGCGGCAAGCAAAGCATCCACCAGGGCATCAGCGCTACGCCCAAGCGCCCAAAAAGGAAACCCGTCACAAGAGGCATAAGCATAGAGCCGAGAGAGGATGCCGCTTGTTGAAGGGCTGTTACCGACTGACTGGCGCGTCTGCCAACCAGCAACGGAAGCTCATGAACTATGCAGGGATTGATGGACGCGCACCCAAGGCCAGTCAATAGCACACCGATGACACACATGATATAGCCGGAACCCAACAGCAGTACCAAAATCCCCGTCAGCATGAGGATGACACTGCACCGCACCAATGTGAAGCTGCTGAATCGCATATTAACAAACCCAGAAATCCCGCGTCCAGCGGTAATACCCAAAAGAAGAGGCTGGACATCAACGCCGCCTGACTCTCGGACAGTGCATAAACTTTCCCGGCAAAGGAAGTAATCCAAAGGGTCATACAGGACTCCGCGGCGTAATACGAAAGAAACAGCAGCAGTATTGTCTTAACGCCAGGCATGCGCATTGCTTCGCCATTGGAAACAAAGCCTTCGGCAGCAGAATCTCCAACATTTTCAGAGGATGCGCGGCTTGCTTTCCAGCGCGGAAGTGTAAAGGTAAAGAAAACGGAAATCAGCCCCACGCAGCAGGCAGCGAACACATAGCCGCCTCGCCAAGTGTGGTTCATCTGATAACTGAGCGTCAGCAAAGCTGGACCAACCATACTGCCAACGCCCCAAAAGCAATGCACCCAGTTCAGATGCCGCGCTTCATAGTGCAACGAAAGATAGGCGTTCAATGCCGCCACAAGACATCCGGCGCTTGAACCGATCAGCAAGCTTGCCGCACAAATCATATAGGGAGAGGACGCTGCCAGATAACCAATCAGCCCCGCAACGGTCAACAGGAGGCTGTAAAAGATTGTCCGGCTTATACCAAGGCGGTTCACAATGCGGACGCAAAGCAGACTGGATAAAATGGTGCCTCCCGCGCAGATCGCGGCGATAATGCCCATCCACTCCGCCGAAGCGCTAAGCTCTCCCTGAATGGATGGCCATGCAGCGCCCAGCATCGAATTGGGCAGTCCGACGGAGAAGAACACCAGATAAATCATGATGAGGAGCAAGTTCTTGACCTTCCTTATACCGTAATGAGCAGCTGCCCGGTGAAGGGAATCCGCCTGCCAGAGGGCGTAATGAACAATCCTTCCGTGTTTTCAGAAAGCTGCACCTCGTAGCGCCATTGTCCATCAGCGCATTTCTGATAACAGTAGTGAACCGGACCGGAAGGCGTGATTGCCGTGCCCGAAAGATCATCCAAATCATACAGGTGCGGCATGATAACAACTCGGTGACCTTCCGGGCGAACGCCCGCCATGGTGCGCGTCAACTCATATAAGGGCAGCGCACTCCAGGCATGGCATTCGCTGCGGGGATGACGAGGTTCTTCTGGACAGGTTGTATTGCCTCGGTCAATCAGCCCAATCCACGCATCCAGACTCTGCCGCATTTCGTCCTCCATGCCCGCCTGTTCCAGCGCACGGAACCATTCGTAGGAAGCGGCAAAAGAGCAAGGTGGACAAGCCAGCGCGTTTTTCAATGCTGTGCGGCTCTGGGCGGGATCAAACAGTCCATTGATGACCGCCCAGGCCTGGGCGTGTCGGGTAAACTGCCTGCAATTCGGACCTTCGCGGAGCATTCCTGCTTCCTCGTTGAAGCACAAAGCTCGCACTTTTTCGAGAATTTCCACACGACGCTTGCGGTATTCCATGGCCGTTCCAGGACGGCCCGTGGCCTCATAGAGCTTCGCGCCGCACGCCAAAGCCCATGCGTACATCAAATTGATGATGGTGCTGGAGCCTTCAAAGTACGCGGGCGATACGCCAGATAAATCCTTCCAATCATCCTGCCAGTCCATAAAGGCCCAAGGGGTGATCTTTCCTACCAGCCCGGTTTCATCTCGCTTGCTCTCATAGTAATCAAGGATGCGGTCAATGTCTGTGCGATAGCATCGACCCAGCGCCAGATCGCCTGTATGTTCCACATATTCCCATAAGGCATAGGCATAGTGCAGGGAAAAGGTGGAGATCACCTGACAATAGGCCGTGGGCGTTTTGCCGGGCAGCAAGCCCTCCGGTCGCATGCCGCAGTGGAAATCCAGCAGCGCCTTTTTTGCCAACCGGGCGTCACGGCTTACCGCATAGGTAAAAAGCATTTGCAGCCGGGTATCCATGATGAATTGCAGCTGTTCGTAGTACGGACAATCCATGTAGGTTTCCAGCATGCAGTTTTGGAGCGTTCTCAGGCAGATGCCCCAAAGCTGCCCGACCCAGGGCGTGGATGAATCCACCGTGGATTCCACAGACAGAGGATAACCTGTTTTTCGATAAACCTGCGCCGCGGGCATTTCCGGCAGCTTACCGTCGGATGATTTGACGACAATGAAGCGGAAGGTACGCACCCAGAACGGCTCATAGTTGACGAGATGACCATTCAAAATGATATGATCGGCCCGGCCTTCCACCGTTCCGCCCATATCATCAATGCGGGCGCCGTCCGCGCCGTTTCCGAAGCGCTCCAGATAGGTCACGGTGATTTCTGTGCCAGCATTCCCGTTGAAAGAGAAGCGGGGATAACCATTCACTTCCACTCCGGCGTCAAGCACCAAGTCGTTTTTTCTGCGGATGACCCGCGCAAAGGCGCATTCCGTTTCCTCCATCAGCGGAATCTCTCGTGGCATCAGGTGAACTCTGGGAATTAGCCCGACGCTCTGAAAAAGCGCGGAGGGCATGACTGGCCCGGAAGCGCAGGCAAGCGACCAAGAGGAAGCGTCAAAGTCCAGGCGTTTCCATTCGAGCGGCGAACGCCGGGCATCAACGCTTTCCTCCGTAGCGCCTAAATAGACGGTATACTCCGATGATTTGAGATAGAAGGTGTGATCCAGCCACACCCGCCAGAAAGCTTTTCCCGTGGAAATGGTGCCAATCACGCGGCCAAAAGCATCGGTGATGTCGCCGTCAATGGCCAGAGCATGGCAGTTTCCAGCACCCACCACGCCGTAAATGGCCGCGCGTTCATCTGTTTGATCCCTGGCAATGTCGGGATCGTTATACAGCACCTGAACGGCAAACACGTTTTTCCCGGCATGCAGATAGGGCGTCAGCGAGACTGTTTCATAATATTGTCGGTTCAGATCGCCCTTGCAGGAGCCGGACAGCACGGCTTGATCGTTGACCCAGAGCCGATAACGGGAAACAGCCGTGATCCGGGCTGTCAAGCGCGCATCCGCCGGCAATTCCTGTTCCAAGCGGAAATACGCGAACCGACCGCCCAGATCACCATGAAGAATCTGCTTGTCGCGAAGCTCCATGTCGGGTATTTTGATCCACTGTACCTCATTCCACATCGCTGTTTCCTCGTTTCGGCAGATTTCACTTATGCATTGCGGCCATTTTCTCCAGAATCATATCGAAGGTGAAGACCATGGCGTTGGGGCGAATGCCCGCTTCCACCTCCAGCGAGGAGCCGTAATCCACCACCATCAAATCGCCGGACAAGTAGCTGGCCATGTCGCTGCACTGGAATACGATGGGCATCGCCATTTCCTCGCTGGCGGCCAGACGGTGCGCATGGCCGGTAAAGGCGAGCAGACGCTCCTCGCTGCCAGTCAGCTTTAGGAAATCGCCCTTCAGGCCAGTGTCCGTAGAACCGGGCAAAACCGCGTTGACACGAATTTTCCTGGCCGCGAAAAGCGCCTGCTGCTTTGCCACCAGGTAGTTCATGGCCAGTTTGGAGAAGGAATAACCCAGGTTGCCCGGCAGATGAATCAGCGGCGTTTTTTCCAGCGCGGCCACCGCGCCATCCCAGCCTTCCGCTTCCACCACGGGCAGATAGTGCCGCTTGTTGCCATCCTGCTCCCAGCCGATGCCGGCGGTGGACGTCATGTAAGCAATCGCGCCGCCTTCCGTCATGCGTGCGGTAAGAATGCACTCGCTGATGTACTTGTTGGAAATCAGGTCAATTTTGGTTGTGGTCAGGAAGTCCGTGCCGAGGCCAGACACGCCAGCAATGCCGAAATAGCAGTCGATGTGGTCGGGAATCTGAGCGAAGGCCGCGTCGATGGATTCCTTTTTGCTCAAATCCGTATGCAGATAGGCTGTAATGCCCTCTACCTTGACCTCAGCCCAGTCCAGGGCGTAGACCCTTGCGCCCAAATCCACCAGCATCTCCGCCGTGGCCTTACCCATACCGCTGGCCGCGCCAGTTACCACGCATACCTTACCCGTATACCCAAGGTAATCCTTCATTTGCATTTCCTCCTCAAAAAATGTCAGTCTTTGCATAGAAACAGCGTTCCCGCCCCTGGATGATGGCGCTTTCCCGAATGCGGAATGCGCCGCGTAAACGGATGTCCTCCGAGGAAGCGCCGATCCGCACACCGATCATCCCCTTTTCGACCAACCAGCGCATCTCCCGATTGAGAAACGCCATGCGATCCGGCCGGAAGGTGAAGCACACCTGACGGCTTTCGCCTGGCTCCAACGCCACGCGGGCGAAACCTACCAGTTCCTGCACCGGGCGAACCATACAGGCCTGCTCGTCCCGCAGGTACAGCTGAACAACCTCCGTGCCTGCCCGGCTGCCCGTGTTGGTCACCTGGCAGGACACGGTGATTTCCTCCTGTGGGCCGACCTCCTTCTTGTCGATGCGCAAACCATCATAGGCAAAGGTCGTATAGCTCAGGCCCTGACCGAAGTAGTACCGGGGCCGATGCGGCATATCCACATATTCCTGGAAGCCGATGCTGTCGCCCTGATGCCAAGAGGAACCGTTGGGGTGATTGTAATACACGGGGATTTGCCCTGCGCTGCGGGCGGTGGTCACTGGCATACGGCCGCTGGGGGCAGTTTCCCCTGTCAGCACCCGCGTCAGTGCCTCCGCGCCCATTTCGGAGGGATTCCATGCTTCCAGGATGGCGTCCAGGCATTCATCCGCCGCGTCGCTGGAAATGGGTCGCCCGCCGAAGTGAATGCCGATCATCGGCTTGTGCAGGTTGGCAGCTGCCCGGATGAAAGCATCCTGACACCGCGGCAGGTTAATGTCCGTCGCGTCCACGCCCTCGCCCATGGTGGCCACGGAACCGGAGCCGTGCTTGCCGCCCAGCGTCAGAATGACCAGATCAGCCCCGGCAGCGGCCTGCAAAGCCTCAGCAAAATGGCTTTCGTCCGCGCCAGCGATGGGATAACCGTAAGCATAGGTGATTTCCGCGTCGGGCAGCGAAGATGTGAGCTTTGCAAGCAGGCTGGGGCAGTCCGGCTTGATTTGCCGCCCAATCTGCGCAAACTCCTCCGTTTCGTCGCTCTGCACCTGCGTACCTGGCACGGTGAGCATGGGCTTGCGCTCCGTGTTGGAGGCATCCACCCCGGCCAGGCTGTTCATGACCGCATGAATGGCTTCTACCATGGACAGATGGGTGTATCCGCCAAAGAAATGCCGTGCGTTGTCCGCGTGAGGGCCGATCAGGGCAATCTTCCTGACATTCTTTCCAATGGGAAGCACATGGTTGTCGTTTTTTAGCAGCACCAGGGATTCCAGGGCGCTTTGCAGCGTAATCAGCTCATCCTCCGGATGATGAATCATCTCCGACAATGCGCTTCCCGTCAGGGCAAAGGGATGTTCAAACAGGCCCATGCGGAATTTGGCCCGCAATACCCTTCGCACCGCTTGGTCGAGCAGTGCCATGTCCGCTTTTCCCTGCGCGAACATAGCTTTCATTTCTTCATTGAAGCACACTGTGTCGGGAAGCTCCACATCCATGCCCGCGGACAGGCAGGCCAGCCCGACCTCGGCCTCGGTTTCGTAGAGCTTCTGCGTATGATGCACATTGCTCACGGCGCCGTAATCGGCCACGGCCACGCCGTCAAAGCCCATCTCCTGGCGCAGAATCTGGGTCAGCAGATGCTCGGAGGCGGACACCGGCTCGCCGCCGATGCTGCAATAGCAGGGCATCACACCCCGCAGGTTTTCCTCCGCGATGGCTGCCTGGAAGGGCAGACCGTAGACCTCCCGTAGCAGCCTTTCGGGAATACTGCAGACCGTGCCATGAATGCCGCCCTCCGACTGATGAAACCCCATATAATGCTTGGCAACCGATTCAGCCCTGCACTCGCCCTCACCCTGCTTCTGGACGCCGCGGGTGTAGGCGCTGCCCATGGCTGCTGCCAGCGTGGAATCCTCGCCGTAGGTTTCGCCTTCCCGGCCCATGCGCGGTTCCCGGTTGATGTCCAGCACGGGGGCCAGAATCTGGGTGATGCCCAGTGCGCGCTCCTGTCGGCTGACGATCTCGCCGATCTTTTCTTCCAGCGCGGGGTCAAAGGAAGCGCCGCGGCCAATCCCTGCCGGGAAGCTGGTGGCGTCCTGCACCAGTGCCCCGCACAGACCCTCCATGTGGAACACGGCGGGAATCCCGAAACGGCTGTTTTTCATCACCGTTTCCTGGATTTCCCGTTGGATGCCCGCTGCTTCCTCTAGGGACAGCGCCTGCCGGAATTCCAGCGTGCTGACCTGTCCGATACCGTATCTTGTGTCCTTTTGCAGATCGCCATGGGCGAAAAAATGGCATTGAAGCTGGGCCAGCTTCTCATCCAGCGTCATTTGCGCCAGCAGATCCTCCGTTCTTTCCTCCGGACTCAGGCTGGCGTCGCGATAACGGTTACTCATGAGCGGCCTCCTTGACTGGAATGGTGATGGTAACAGGTTCCAAGCCCTCGGCGGAAAGCAATACACGAACGTTGCCCGCCGTCCGGGCGCTGCGGATAACGGCCTGCAATCTTCCTTGATAGGTGGTATGGTGATTCTGATCGAACCGCTCGGCATTGACAGGATTGGCACTGCCAAAGCCAGCCAATGTTCCTGCGCCGTCCACCTGAATCGAAACGACCCTTTCCGGCCAGGCTTTGACGATTCCCTGCCGATCTGTCACGGCGATGTCGATAAAGCTGAAATCCTCACCGTCAGCGATCAGCTTCTTTTTTTGTTCGGTACCGCCGTCAGTATCGTTTCCGAACTTGCCGTTGCCAGCGTATTCCGATACAGCTCATGACCATCTGCGTCATAGCCGACAGCCAGCACCTCGCCGGTTTCGTAAGCGGCGGGGAACTTGGCAAAGAAGTCGACGACGGGCGTTCGGCCAAGGGAGGAGCCGTTCACAAAGACCTCCGCTTCCGCCGCGTCGGTATAAACGTCAATCCAGGTAGGCTTTCCCTCGCAGCCGTCAAAGCTCCAGCTTTCAATGGTATCCGTCCACAAATAGGAGGAATAGGTGGGGACAACGCCGTCATGAACGGGCACCTGCGCCGCCAGCCACAATCCGTGACCGCCCCAGGCCAGCTCATACCGATGAATGGCGGGCAGCGGCTTCCCCAGCAGATCGACCACGCCGCCGTGATTGAGCAGCCACGGATAATCCTTGCCCCGCAGATTCTTGGGCCGGTCATCCTCTGGCAGCTTGCCGTAGCGCTCGTTGCAGGTGTTGCATTCGCCCAGATGATCCTGTAGCGTCCAGATGAAATCGCCGATCAAATAGGGATGCTCCTTAGCAAAGCGCATGGTGTCGACGATGCGGTCGCCGCGGGTTTCTGTGCCCAGCAGCACGCGCTCCGGGTGCAGCGCGTGGAGCGTTTCGTATTTGTCCTCATAATAGTTGTATCCAGCCACGTCCAGCGCGGGGTAGAGATGCTTGGTTGCATCCTCATCCATGCGGATGTAGGTGGGTGGGTAAGGCTCGTTTTTCTCGCTGTCCGGGATGTTGGCCACCGCACCCATGAACACACCCAGATAATGCTTCCAATCCATCTGACGGTTTTCCTCACTCTGGGCCATCCATTCGTCCTCATCCACCGTCAGATAGGGCGTGCCGTCAACGTATTCCCGGAGCCAATGGACGCTGGGGCAGAAGGTAATCAGCCGCGTATCGTCCATTTTCCGAATAGTGCTGATGATAGATTTCCCGATACGCACCCCCTTCACGCCGCCAGCCTCGGGAATCTCATTGCCGATGGAGTACATGATCACTGAAGGGTGGTTGTAAGCGTCCTGCACCATGAGGCGGGTATCGGATAGGTAGCTGTCCATGAACCGCTTCACATAGGGGTTCATCACCTTGGGTCGATACCAGCTGTCGAAAGCCTCGTCCATCACATAAAGCCCCACTTCATCGCAGGCTTTCATCAGGCTGCGGCTCATGGGATGGTGCGCGGAGCGGATGGCGTTGAATCCTGCCCGCTTGATATTCCGCGCCCGGCGAAGCTCGGTTACGTCATTGTTGATGACGCCGATCACGCCATTATCGTTATGGATGCAGCCGCCCCGTAAGAAGGTGGGGACGTCGTTAACCAGCAGCCCCTTCTCCGGCTGAACGGTCACCGTGCGGATGCCGAAGGTCTCCTCCGCCGTATCCACAACGCTTCCCTGGTCGATCAACTCGACCCTGGCTTGGTAGAGATGTGGCATTTCAGCGTTCCACAGCTTCGCGTCCGGCACGTTGACTTCAAAGGGCGCCTGGCCGCTGACCTCGGCAATGAGCTGGCCGCCGTCAAAAATGGCTACGTGGATTTTCTCTCCGCCAGTATGATGCACGTCCACCCGAATCCTCGCGGGATGGATGGAGAGCGTCGTGATTTTCAGCCCGTACAGGTCGATATGTCGCTTATCAGCCACAAACAAGTTGACGGGACGATAGATTCCACCACCCGTGTACCAGCGGTTATGTCCCTCCCGGGGTACGTCTGCGGTAACGGTCAGCAGATTGTGCTCACCAAAACGCAATTGATCGGTCAAATCCACTACGATTGGCGTAAAGCCATAAGGATGGTCGGCAAGCTGCTTTCCATTCAGGGCAACCGTTGTGTTGCAGTACACGCTTTCCAGCTCAACAAGAACCATTTTTCCCCGCCACTGCGCGGGTGCAAAGAAGCGCTTGGTATATTGGTAGGTTTCCCCCAGAAATCCGGCGGACAAAAAGTAATTGCGGATGGAAGGGTCACGATCGGTATGAATCATGCCGTCATGGGGCAGCGTGACGGGATAACTTCTGCCCGTCTGCACAGCCTCAAACTGCCAATCCTTGTTCCAGTTTTGTGCGTTCATGGGGATATTCCTCCCATCCATCAAGATAAGAAGATTATACAGAATTCAGAGTCCAAAGAATAGAAACAAATTAGCGAATTAGTTTCATTTTTCGCACAAGTAAAAAGCCGGCGCTCCCCATAGGAAACACCGGCTTAGGCTTATACTATTTCCAGATAAGAATGCGCCAAGATGCGCCGCGAATTTTTCATTCTGGCTAACGTGAATGAAACGCAGCGTAGCAGCGCTACGCTAAGTGGAATGAGCGGACGCCAGAAGGGAAAAGGCGCAAGCAGATGGCGCAGGTGAATCTGGAAATCGTATTAGGCCAGAAAAGCGGCAATCTGGGCGTAATCCTCTTCCTTCGTACATTCCAGCCCGCTGCTTTCAGGGCTGGTGTGTGCAAGCAATGAGATGAACACATATTGAGACAACACGCTTTTCAGATCAAGTTGATCGTTTTTCGTAAGGAAGAATACATCGCCGTCGCATTGCTTGACGGCCTTCATCAATGCCACCGGGTCAATGCCGGGTTTGAGCTTCTTCATCAGTAGACCCCCTATTGATTTTCTTCTTCCCGGTCCCGCAGCTGCTTGCGGTAGGCACTGGGTGTCATGCCGACCTTCTCGCAGAACACCTTGCCAAAGTAATTCCGGCTGTTGAATTGCAGCGTTTCGCTGATTTCATCCACGGACTTCGAGGTGGTCACCAACCAGATCTTGGCCAGGTTGATGCGCTCGTCCTTGATGAAATCCACCACCCTGATGCCCATCTCTCTGTTGAATCGCTTGGACAGGTAATACTCCGAATAGCCCACATGCCGCGCAATCTGGGACAGCTCCAGGGGTTGAAGAATATGGCGCCGAATGTAGTCGCAACACTGCTTCACCGGCTTGGAAACGTCCGGAGTGGCTCGCAGGTCATGCACCTTGCGGATGTAATCCTCCATCATGCGGCGATTGACCGTCAGCAACTCCGTCATGGTGGCAGCGCGCTCCAGGCGATCGCAATGCTCCGTTTCCATCGCGAATGCGGTCTGCGGGGGCATGCCGCCCTGAATCGCGGCGCGGGTGCATTGCCCGCAGAAAATCATCAGGGCGTTTTTCAGGCGCCGGAACTGTCCCGCCGCCGGGAACTGCACGGGAAGCTCCAGTCCGGTGAGCCGATCCAGCACGTTCCTGTATTCCAGGTTGCCCTCCCGAATCATTTGCAGCAGCGTTTCCTCCGTCATGTGGATGCGCTCCACATTCGTGGAATCCCAGCCGCCGTCCGCGTCCAGCTCGTCGCCCAGGTGACGGTAGATGTTTTTCCCGTCCTCAATCACGGTTTGGAACTGGAATTCCTGGCGCTGAATCTCCTCTTGGAACAGCATGTAGTGCAGCATCTGCACATACTGGCCGAAGTTTGCCATGGACAGCACGGGTATCTTTTTCATTTTTTCCAGCAGCATGTTGCGTGCCTGTTGGGAGAGCGTCAGGCGGTGCAGCGCCGTCTCAATGCTGCGGAAGGAGCTGCTGCTGTTGAAGATGGGGCCAATCATAATCAGCTCTTCCGGCGCACCGTTTTTCCACATGTACTCCGCGCCCCATATGATGCCGATGGAATCGCTGAGAATGACCGGGCGGTCGCGCCGCACCTGTTCCCCGGTCGCGTAGTCCAGGCATCCGCTGGAACGAAGAAACAACAGGAACTCTTGCTCATCCGGGCAAGTGGAAAAGAACAGCTTCTCCCCCGTGACGGAAAAGCACCAACAGCTGAGGCCGCAGGCGCTGTGTATCAGGCCGGAAAATACCCGGCTGCGCACATAGATATTCGTCAAAAGCATTTCTTCGTTCATCATGTTCCCCCACGATTTCATGGTGAGGATGAGGCGGAGCCTTCCGCCCCATCCCATGAGAACATTATAGCAGGTTCTTTTTCGTCTGGCAACGGGTTATTCCGCGTCGCTTTCCTGGAGAAGCTCGTTGAACGATTTCAGCACCTTCTGGTAGCCGCGCTTCTTCAGGTCGGCGCAGTAGGTATCCCAATCGCTCTCCAAATTCTTCTTGCCCGTGTTGAACTGCGGCACCTGCACATACATATACTCGTTGACAATTCGTGAATACACCTTGTTGTTGCTCTGCACAGCCTTGACGGGCAGCTGATGGTTGAAGGGATAGAGCGCCATGAAGCCGATTGGCTTGTACAAATCCCATTGTCCGATGCAGTGCTGAACATAGGTGTCTGTATCCCCGTAATCCACCAGCATGGGCGAACTCAGTCCCATCACGCGGGAGCCGTTCATGGCTGTGCGGATGTTGCCGTCATTGACCTTGAGCAGGTCATGGAAGCGCACCATCTGCTGGCCGTCGCGTTCCACCAGCGTATAGGCTGCGTCAACGCCGAATCGGAGATACGTCGCGTCCTGAAGCTGAGCCTGCTGCTCGGCACTGAGGCCGTAGTTGTACAGCATGGCGCCTTCTTCCGTGTAGAAGTAATCCAGCCAATGGAAGAGCAGCGCCAAATCCTTCTCCTTGGCCTTGTCCGTCACCACCACAGAGCCGCCGTACTTGGCCGTGCCAAAGAAGGTATTGGGGATTTTCAGCTGTTGCTCGGGCCCGCCATAGACGTCGTTGATGGGGTTGGCCGCGCCAAAAACCACCGCGCCCTCCGTATAGGGCAGGGACGCATTGCTGATGCGGCTGCCCAGGGTGGATACACTGCCCTGCCAGAAGCCCACCTTGCCGGAACGCACCGTTACATCGTCGATCTTGTAATACATATCGCCGGAGCGCTCGGCAAACTGCTTGTCAATCCAGCCGCGGTTCCACCAGGCGTTCATGCACGCCAGATACGTCTTGAAGGTGTCGGAATCGCCGCCGAACTTGACTTCGTTATGCTCGGCGTCATACCAGAGCCAGGGGCTGCCCCCGCCGAAGGAGCTGACCAGATCACCGTTCTGATTAAAACCGGGATAGTACACGCTGGTCACATAGCCATCGGCGATGCCCTGCTCCTTCAGTGCCCGTTCGAAGATTTCAAACATCCATTCCCAGTCGCTGATGTAGATGGGGTCGGTGTTTCCGCTGGGGAAGATGACGTCATCCACCCAGCTGTCGCCGTTGACGTTTTTCTCCAGCGTAGCGGATTCGATGGCGTTGCCGTCCTTGTCCAGGGTGTAGTGGCCGGAAAACGCCTGGCCTGCCTTGGGATTGGGGCGGGGCTCGCTGTCCGCCATGGGATCAAACAGCATATCCGGCTGCACGCCATAGCGCACAATCCAATCCCGGCGGTAGCACCAGCCAGCGAACAGATCGTAAGCGGATAGATTGGCCCGGATACCCGTGAGGGTAAGGTGGAGGTCCTGATCGCCCACCGGCGTGGTGGCAATCACTTGGGGATTCGCCTCCAACCATGCCTTGTAGTTGGGCATATACTGGTCGATGTAGGGTCCCAGGTCGAGGATGTTGCCCGCCTCATACAATTCCGCCAGGGAGCCGCCGAAGTAGGTCATGCTCATCACATCCGGGTAGGATTGGGTGGAAACCAGCAGGCTCAGGTTGTCGGCCTCCTTGCCGGCGGGCGGCACCTGGAAGCTCATCAACACCCGCTGCTGCGTGCCGTCCGAGGCCTCAAAGGTCTTGTAGTTGGCAATATAGCGCATCACGGGGTTATCCTCATAGTTCAGGTAATACTCCGTGCTTTCACCCTTGTCCAGCAGATAGGTGAAGGAACGCAGCGCAGGATCGCTTTCGTTTTCAAGTGGCGCAGCGCCCTGGGACGCGGTCACCGGCCCGTTCAGCTGGGACAGTTCGGCATGGTCCGCCCGGTAGAAAATATAGACCACCGCGACCAGCAGCAAGCAGACGAGAATCATTTGCATGATCTGCTTGAGGCTGAATTCTCTTTTCATATTTTCCCGTCCTTTCACGATCAGCCCTTGACGCCGCCTTGCAGCTGACCGGCTTCAATCTTATCCTGGAAGAAGGGCATCGCCACCATGATGGGCAGCGTGGCTACCACGATCACGGCAAACTGAATCAGGTAACGGCTGTAGTTCGGGGTGGCCGTTTCCAGGAAATTGACGTTGGCACTCGTCATTTCATTGATGAAAAGCTGAATGGGCCACTTGGTCTTATCCGAAGGCACATAGATGGAGGCGTTGTACCAGGAGTTCCAGGCACCGACAAAGGTGTTCAGCAAGGTGATGAAGAACATCCCCTTCGCCTGGGGCAGCATGATCTGGAACATCACCCGCAGATGTCCCGCACCGTCTATCCGCGCGGCCTCCACCGTGGAAAGCAGCACTGCCGCAAAGGCCTTGGCGGCGAAAATCAGGTAGAAAGTCTGGGTTGCCTCCAATAGAATGATGGAAAGCCGGCTGCCGGTAAGCCCCAGGGTATTCATCACCATATAGGTGGGCACGATACCGCCGCTGAACAGCATGGTGACAAACAGGAAACCATACATGATGCCCTTGCCCTTGGTGGGCTGGCTGAGGGCGTAGCCGCCCAGAACGTTCAGGACAAAGCCAAGCCCCACCGTTCCGGCGACATAGATGATGGTGTTCTTGTAGCCAATCCACACGGAAGCGTCCCGGAAAATCAGCCGATAGCCCTCCAGCGTGGGCTTGCCGACGGGGACAACGGCTACGCCCTTGTACGAAAGCAGGCTGAAACCGTCGGAAACGGAGGACATGAGCACATGCCACATGGGCAGCAGGGAAATCACCGCCACCATGATCAGGCAGAAGTGAATGATGCAATTTGCAATGTGATTGCCAATGGTCAGATGCTCCACCATGCCCTCGCGAATGCGCTTTTTCTTTCTGATCTGCATGTTTCTTCCTCCTTTAGAACAACCGCGAGTCGGAGTTGATCTTCCCGGCCAGCACATTGCCGCCGATGAGCAGCACGGTGCCCAGCACGGACTGGAACAGGTTGCTGGCGGCAGACAGGCCCATATCGGGAGAGGAACCGAAAGCCATGCGGTGGGTGTAGGTGTACAGACAATCGGCTACGGAGTAGGTTTGCGGCATATACAGCAGCAGCACATTGCCGCCGATGGTACGGAAGGAAATCGCGATGTTCAGCACAAAGGACATACCGAGAATCGGCGCGATGCAGGGAATGGTGATTTTCAGGATGCGCTGCATCCGGGTGGCGCCGTCGATGGCGGCAGCCTCGACAATATCCCCGTTGATATTGGCAATGGCGGACATGAGGAGGATTGAGCCGAAGCCCAGGCTCTGCCAAATGCCCATGAAGGTATGAATCAGCCAGAACACAGGCGGATTGGCATTGGCCAGCCAGTTCTGCTGGGGCAGACCCAAAGCGGTGAGCAGCGCGGTCAGGGGGCCGTCATTGCCCAGAAACAGCTTGACCAGGTTGGTCACGACCACCGCGGCAACGAAGTTGGGCAGATAGGAGATCATCTGGATGGTGCGCTTGAAGGTTTTGTTCCGCACCTCCGAGAGCATCAGCGCGAAAATGAGTCCGGGGAAGAAGCCCAGCACCAGCGAGAACGCGGCCATGATGGCCGTATTTTTGAAGGCGTTGAGGAACGCGTCGCCGGTGAACAGCTCCACAAAATTATCAGGCCCGACGAAGGTGCTGCCGAAAACGCCCTTGGACAGGCTGAAATCCTGGAAGGCCATCACAATGCCAAACATGGGCAGGTAATGCGTGACGATGATGTAGATCGCCACGGGGACAAAGACGAGGTAGACGGTCTTGTTTCTGGCCCAATCCCGCTTCCAGGTGTTCTTCACCTTGTCATGGGGGGTGGGCGATGGCATTGTCGAGCTTCTTACCATGGGGCACCTCCTCAGAAAATAACAATGCGGAAGGAAACGCGTCGGCTTTCTTCCGCAAAAGCGTGATTATTGAGCGATGGAAGCCGTGCCAGCCAGCTGGGCATCGATCACCAGATCGGAACCCATCGCCTGAACGGTGGCCGCGTAGGGAACGTTCACACCGATGCCGGAGGTGGTGGCGCTGGCCCAATCGGGCTGGCCTACGATTTCACCGGCGGTTTCAAAGTTGAAGGTGTAGTTGAACACATCGGCCACCGTGTAGGTGCCCTTGTCGGCCTCCAGCTCCATGCCGATGGCGGTGATGTTCACCAGCAGCACACAGGTGCCGTCATCGTAGCAGTTCAGGGTCAGGTTCGCACCCATGGTCGTATCGGCGGTGGCTACCTGCACATTCTCGGCCTTGAACACATTGAACGCCACAGGGCCAATGGAGGTGGTCAGGTCTTTGGTCTCGCCGTCCCCAAGGCTGTAGGAAGCGGTGCCGTCCTCGTTCCAGGTCAGGTAAAGACGTTGTCCTCGTCATCCTCATCCGTCAGGGTGTAGGAGCCGTCCTCATTCTTTTCCCAGGTGCCGTAGATGCCCATTTCGCCCGTGTAATCCACAAAGGATTTGTCATGATACAGCGTCAGGGTGTTGCCCTCCAGATTATCGGCATACAGGTTCACAACCTTGATGGGCGTTTCGGTGGAGGCGTCGTAAGCCTTGCCCTCGGTCAGCGCCATGGTGCGGTGATTCGCCATGCCAGCCAGAGAGATGTCCACCAGCTTGCCGTCCACATAGGCCACCTTGACGGGCGTGGGATTCACATAGGAGACCAGCTCGACAATCTGAGTCGCAGTGGCCATTTCGTCATCCTCGGTACCGGCAGTTCCGTCTGCGCCTGCGCTGACCATGTATGCCAGCTCCTCGTCCTTGATCTCATAGGTGCCCGCGTCGGTCACAGCGCCCATGAAGAAGGATGCGTAATAGGTGCCGTCGGCATTGAAGTGGTAGAAGGTTTCCATGCCGAAGTCGTTCTTCTCCAAATCATATACGCCTTCAAGCACAGGATTTCCTTCCGCCGTTGCAACACTGACCAGGGAGAAGGTCAGCAGCAGAGTCAGCAACAGGGAAATGCTTTTTCTCATCGTGTTCATCATGAAATTCGTACCCCTTTCTCACTTGGATGCTCATTTGCATCCGGTTTGTAGCCACATTATACAAATTGCAGACTTGCTCCGATATAGAAAAATTAGCGAATAGGGGCACTTTTTCGTTCAATTCTATCACTTGAGCCAATTTGTTTCCTTCCTGCCGATTTATTGCATTTTCTTTCATGGCGTAGTTTTTTATAATGATCCCATCCTGTATGATAGGCGGTGTATACGATGGAGAAACTGATTTATCACGCGTTGGAGGACCCCACCTATGCGCGTCCGGTGATTGATGAAAAAGAAGAACGCGTTCGAACGTTGATGGACGGCCAGAAAATTCCTTTTCTCTATATTCACGGCAGCTTTGAGGGAACAGAGGTCAAGTTTGTTTTCTGCTTCCCCAAGAAGGACGCCTATCGGGGAAGATTCTTCCAATATCTCTCGCCGTTCCCTGGGCCGGACGAGGAGGTCGCGTCCCTGGAGCATCACGGCCTGCAAGATAACGTTTCCTTCGCGCTGCTCCATGGCGCGTACTTCGTGGAAACCAACATGGGTTCCTCCGCCATGTTTGCCGGAAGGCCGGATTCCACCATTGTATATAAGTCCAGTGCGGCGGCAGCGGAGTATTCCCGGCAGGTTGCCATGGAGCTGTACGGCTGCCCGCGGCCCTATGGCTATGTGTTCGGCGGAAGCGGCGGCGGATACAAAACCATGGCCTGCATTGAAAACACGAATGCCTGGGACGGCGCCTGCCCCTATGTGATTGGCTCGCCGGTATCCCTGCCCAACACCATCACCATGCACGCTCAGGGACAGCGGGTGCTGCGCCATGCGTTTTCCAAAATTGTGGATGCGATGGATGCGGGCGGCAGCGGCGACCCCTACAAGGACTTAACATGACGAAGCACAAATGCTGCGGGAGCTGACCCGCATGGGTTTCCCGCCCAGGGCGTGGTTTCTGGAGGCAGAAGGCAGGATCGACCCTGGCTCCCTGCCCGTCCTGCTGCCCGGCATGAAGCAGGCTGACCCCAGCTATTTTACGGATTTCTGGACGTTGCCCGGCTACGAAGGCGCAGACGGCTTGTGTGGCGCGGCGACAGATCGGGTGCGCTTTGAGGGGCGTGATCAAGTCCGTTCACCTGCCGGAGAAGGAGGAAACGGACAAGACGGGCTTCAACGGTGTGGACGACGCCTGGAAGAAGCTACTGGCCAGCGGCAACAGCGCCTATCTGGAGCTTGAATCCGTGCCGGAGCATTCTGATTATGTGGAGGGCGTAAATATCACCATCCTGTCCGGCGAAGCGCAAGGCAAGGTTCTGAAACTCGATCACGACGAGGAAAACAGGCTGTATCTGGGGATGTGTTTCGGTGTGGATGATATTGCCGCCGTGCTTGCCCTGATTCAGCCCGGCGACAGGGTCGCGCTGGACAATTCCGACTTCATCGCCATCCAGTCCTACTATCGACATCAGGTGCCTGCCGACCCTGCTTTTCACGCCTGGGATCAGTTCCGGGACGCTGAGGGTCAACCAACCCTGCCCCAGCGCAGGAACGTGTTCGGCTATTCCATGACTGGCACTGGCACCGTGCAGGACGGCCAGATTCAAGGCAAGGTGATCGTGATTCAATCGCTGATGGATGAATCCACCTGCCCCTGGTGCGCCGATTGGTACAGAGGAAAGATTGCGGAAGCCCTGGGTTCTGACAGCCATGTGCGCGTGTGGTATATGGATCGCTGCCTGCACGGCGATGACGGCATCCAGCGGAACACGCAGGTCGTGAATTATCTGGGGGCGCTGCATCAGGCCCTGCTGGACGTGAGCGACTGGGTGGAGCGCGGTGTCGAGCCTCTTCCCACCACCAATTACCGCCTTGAGGACGGGCAAATTGTTGTGCCGGACAGCGCCAGGGAACGGCGCGGCATCCAGCCGGTTCCCGTGCTGCTGGTCAATGGTGCGGTATGCACCCATGTAAAGGTGGGGGAAATCGTCACCCTGACCGCCTCCGCTCAAGCGCCGGAGCAGGCAGGCAAGATTACCGCGCTGGATTTCGATTTTGGCGACCGCTCTCAGGAAGATTTCTTTGACGTCGTGGGCGTGCTAAACCACGATTCAGCTTCCGTTACCCATACCTATGCCAAGCCTGGCACCTACTTTGCGGCTGTTCGGGTAAAAATGCAGCGCAAGGGTGATTCGGACGCACTCTTTACCCAGGTGCTGAACCTGGCACGGGCTCGCGTCATTGTGGAGGAATAAACATGTACACATCCATTCGTCCCGGCCAGGTGTGGCTGGATACAGCAGGAAAGCGCATTCAAGCCCATGGCGGGTCGATTCTGTATGAAAACGGCGTCTACTACTGGTACGGCGAGAACAAGGAGCATACCGATGGGCAGAACGGCATCTGGCATTGGGGTGTGCGCTGCTATTCCTCCAAAGACCTGTATAACTGGCAGGATGAAGGGCTGATTATCCCGCCCGATGAAGGCAATCCTGCCTCGCCCCTGCATCCCACGTCCATGATGGACAGGCCCCATATCATCTACAATCGGATGACTCGGAAGTACGTTTGCTGGCTCAAAATCATGTGCAAGGACGGCACCCAGCGCTCCACCGTGCTGACATCGGAGAGACTGCTCGGTCCCTATACCATCGTCCGTACAGGTTTGCGTCCGCTGAGCATGAGTGCCGGGGATTTCGATCTGGCGGTGGCCTCGGACGGCAAAGCCTATTACTACTTTGAGCGCGTACACTCCGAGACCATCTGCGCTGATCTGACGGAGGATTACACCAACGTAACGGGCTATTACAGCACCCATTTTCCCCGCCCCTTCCCGCCGTTTGTCCGGGAAGCCACGGCGCATTTTACGCGCAGGGGAAAGCATTATCTGTTGACCTCCGGCACAACGGGGTATCTGCCCAATCCCTCGGAGGTCGCCGTGGCCGATAGCTGGCATGGTCCCTATACGATACTGGGCAATCCTCATCCAGCGGACAAAAGCCACACCTCCTTCCATTCCCAGATATCCTCCGTTTTCAAGGTGCCGGGGAAGAAGGACTTATACATTGCCTGCGCTGACCGCTGGCAGCCCGCGTATCAGCATCTGGCCTATGAGGATTACGCCGAGCTATACCAGAGCTGGTTTGACCCGGAGATGGACAAGACCATCCCCGAACGCAAAAAGCACATTCCGGAGGACGGCAAGGCCAACACCTCCATGTCGGACTATGTGTGGCTGCCCATCCGTTTTGAGGGAGACAAGCCCGTCATCGACTGGCAGGATGAATGGCGCATTGAAGACTACGGGTAAGGAGGCATGTTCATGAGACGCAAGGTGGATTTCTGTGCGGATTGGCGCTTTATTCGGGAAGATGTGGGCATTGAGCAGGCTGACGAGGCGGCCACGGAGCCCGTTACGCTGCCCCACACCTGGAATGCCCAGGACGGCACGGATGGCGGGAACGACTATCATCGCGGTCGATGCTGGTACGCCAAACGCTTTCCTATGCCAGCGCATTCCTCGGAAGAAGAAGTCTGGCTGGAGTTTGAAGGTGCGGCCATGTCGGCACAGGTGTTTTTGAACGGCAACCTTCTTTGCACCCATGATGGAGGCTATGCCACCTTTCGGGTCAACCTGACCGATCATTTGCAGGCTGAAAATGTTCTTGCGGTATCGGTGGACAACAGCAAAAACGACCGGGTGTATCCGCAGAAAGCCGATTTTACCTTCTATGGCGGACTGTATCGTCCAGTTTGGCTGCTAACGGTCCCCAAAGTGAGCTTTGACTTGTCAGACAGCAGCAGCGGTCTGTTTGTGACGGCGGAAATGCAAGGCCCGGATGCGCTGGTGACGCTGGAAGCCCACACCCAGCATGCAGACGACGGAGAAACGGTCGTGTTTTCCGTAGAGGGAATCGGTGAAGTGTGCGGCGCGGTTCAAGGGAATCAGGCGCGGGCACAGATGCTGATTTCCAATGCGCATCTGTGGGATGGTAAGCGCGACCCCTATCTGTATCGCGCAACCGCAACGCTTTCCAGCGGCGATCAGGTTAGCGTCTCCTTCGGCTGCCGTTCCTTTGCCTTTGATCCGCAGCAGGGCTTTTTGCTCAATGGCCGCCGCTATCCCCTGTGCGGCTCAGCCCGGCATCAAGACAGACAGGGCGTTGGCAGTGCCATCACGGAAGCCATGATGGAAGAGGATATGAACATCATGCTGGAAATGGGGGCCAATACCATTCGCCTGGCCCATTATCAGCACGCGCAGGCTTTCTATGATCTGTGCGATCAGAAGGGAATGATCGTGTGGGTGGAGATTCCGTACATCACCGAGCATATGGCCAACGGTCGCGAGAACACGCTGTCCCAGATGCGGGAATTGATTACCCAATGCCGCAATCATCCATCCATTGTCTGCTGGGGGCTGTCCAATGAAATCACCGCGTCTGGCGGTGTGAACGATGATTTAATGGAAAATCACCGGCTGCTGAACGATCTTTGCCATCGGCTTGATCCAACCAGGCCAACGACCATGGCTCACGCCTTTATGCTGGATCACCGTCATCCCCTGGTACGCCTGACTGACATCCGCTCCTATAACCTGTATTATGGCTGGTATCTGGGGGATTTGGAGGATAACGACGCCTGGTTTGACGCCTATCACGCCGAGCATCCGAATGAGGTGATCGGTCTGTCGGAATACGGCGCGGACGCCAATCCCGCTTATCAGTCGCCTAACCCGGAACGTGGTGATTGGACGGAGAGTTACCAGGCGGTGTATCACGAACACATGCTGAAAATGTGGCAGGAACGCCCCTATATCTGGGCCATGTACTGCTGGAATATGTTTGATTTCGGCGCTGACGGCCGGAACGAGGGTGGAAAGCCCGGACAGAATCAGAAAGGGCTTGTCACCTTTGACCGCAAAATCCGCAAGGACGCGTTCTACATCTACAAAGCCTATCTCTCCGACGAACCGTTTGTCCATCTCTGCGGCAGGCGATACGTCAACCGTGCGGAGGCCGAAACGGAAATCAAGGTGTACACCAATCAGCCCAAGGTGACCTTGCTTGTGGACGGACAGTCGATAGGCGAACAGGAGGTTGACAAGATTGCCCGCTTCCATATTCCACTGACCGGAGAGCATGAGATTCAAGCCATAGCAGGAAGCTGCACAGATTCCATCCGCGTTTGCAAGGCGGACGCGCCTGACCCGGCTTATCGCATGGAGGGCAGCGAGGTGGTCAACTGGTTTGATCAGCCCGGGGAGCTAATGCGTGAAGGCTATTATTCGATTATGGACACCATGGCTGACTTGAAGCAAAACCCGGCTGCCGCCAAGCTGCTGACCGCCATCATGGCCAAAGCGCGCAGTTCCTACGGCGACGTGGCGAAGAACGTTCAACTTCCTGAGGCCGCTCAACGCAAGATGGATCAAATGCCGCTGCAAAAGCTGCTCAAGCAGACCGGAAAGGCTATCACGCCGGACGTGGTCAAGGAACTGAACCATGCCTTGAATCAGATTCCCAAGGAGGTATAATCATGCGTCAGGAAAGCATCTTCCCCGGTCAGCCCTGGCTGGACACCAGCGGAAACGCCATCCAGGCCCATGGCGGCGCTGTCTACTATGAAGACGGCGTCTACTACTGGTACGGCGAAAACAAGGAGCATACCGACGGTACCAGCGATGTATGGACCTGGGGAATCAAGGTTTATTCGTCCCGCGATTTGTGCAACTGGCAGGACGATGGGTACCTTGTTGAGCCCGATGTGGATGATCCCGCATCGCCGCTGCATCCGTCCAAGCGGGTAGATCGTCCCCACATTCTGCGCTGTCCGCAAACGGGACGCTATGTGCTGTGGCTGAAGCTGTCCGGGAAAGACGCCTGCTTTGTCGTACTGTCATCGGAGCGTTTGCTGGGCCCTTATCAGATGGAAAATCCCTGTCTGCGGCCGGAGGGCGGCGAGGCGGGTGATTTCGATATGGTGCAGGATTCTGCATCCGGGAAGGCATATCTCTATGTCAGCATCAATCACAGCGATGTGGTGGGCTATGCGCTGACAGCGGATTATCTGAACGTACAGGAAGAGGTCAGCCGCCAATACGGCGGGCTGCATTCGCCCTTTACCCGCGAAGGAATTGCCGTGTTTGAGCATACGGGCAGAAAGTACATGCTCACCAGCGGCATGAGCGGCTACATTCCCAACAGAAGCGACAGCGCCGTATCGGGTTCCTGGGAAGAGCCCTTTGTTTCCCTGGGGAATCCGCATGTGAATGACGATAGTCGCGCTTCCTTCAACAGCCAGATTAGCAAGGTGTTCCGCGTGGAGGGTACAGACCAGCTCATCGCCATGGCGGATCGCTGGGTACCGGATTACCCGGTGGATGCCCACAGAGCTGACCTGTTCGAGCGGGCGATTGCCGCCCATTTTGAACCCGAAAAGTATCATGTGCTGCCAGAAGAGAAGCGGGAACTGATGAACAGTCCCATGCTGCAATCCGCCAACACGTCCAAGGCGCTGTATGTATGGCTGCCCATCCGCTGGGAGCGAGACATGCCCAAAATTGACTGGCTGGATTGCTGGCGGCCTCAGCTTCCGTAAACAATCAAGGAGGGAATTCCATGGAAAAGTGTGTTCATTTGGATCATATTGCCCTGGGCGTATGCTATTACCCGGAGCAATGGCCCCGAACAATGTGGCAGAGCGATCTACGCCGCATGAAGGCCCACGGCATCGAAACCGTGCGGGTGTTTGAGTTCGCCTGGAGCGTGATTGAGCCTAAGGACGATACGTGGGATTTCTCGCTGTTTGACGAGTTCCTTTCGCTGGCCGCAGAGGAAAAGATGCAGGTCATTATGGGAACTCCCTCCGCCACGCCGCCTGCCTGGCTGACCCATGCCCATCCCGAAGTGCTGAACTCCCGGCAGGACGGCACCCTGTACCGCCACGGTCATCGCCGGCACTACAACTACAATTCCCCGGTATATCATGCTTATGTGCGCCGGGTTGTTACCAAGCTGGCGGAGCGTTACGGCGATCATCCTGCCATCATTGGCTGGCAGATCGACAATGAGCTGAACTGTGAAACCAACGTATTCTATTCCGAGGCTGACCACAAGGCCTTCCGGGCATGGCTGAAAAAGCGCTTTGGCACTGTGGAGGCGCTGAACGATGCCATCGGCGGCCGGTTCTGGAGCGAGAGCTTTTCCGATTGGGAGGAGGTTTTCCTGGAACGCCCGGTGATTGCGCTGGGCAATCCTCACCTGTCCCTGCTGGAGAAGGAGTTCATCTCCGACAGCGCCATTGCCTTTGCCCAAATGCAGGTGGATATTCTGCGGCAATATATTGGCAACCGCTTCATCACCACCAACGGCATGTTTGGTCATCTGCGAAACGACGAGCTGACCAACCGCGTCCTGGACTTCTACAGCTACGATAACTACCCCAACTTTGCCTACGGTCAAAGCGGCATCAACGGCGGCGACGGCGGAGATATGAAGGATCGCGCCAGTTCCTACGCGCTAAGCACCGTGCGGGGCTTCTCCCCTAATTTCGCCATTATGGAGCAGCAGAGTGGCGCTCACGGCTGGGATCATGTGATGCTCAGCCCCATGCCGCTGCCCGGACAGATGCGGCTGTGGACAATGCAGGCCATTGCCCACGGCGCGGATTATGTCAGCTACTTCCGCTGGCGGACGGCCAGCTATGGAACGGAAATGTACTGGCATGGCATTCTGGATTATGACAGCCGGGACAATCGCCGTCTTAAGGAGCTTGGCGAAATTCACCAGGACACGAAGCGATTGAACGGCCTGGCAGGCAGCCGCTATCAGGCCCGGGGTGCTTCTGCTGACGGACTGGCTGAACGAGTGGGACGGGGAACGCGACAAGTGGTATGGCCCCATGAGTTATCAATCCAGCCGGGCCATCTTTGCCGCCGCGCAGCATACGCATACGCCTCTGGACATCAAGCCCTGGAGCGAGCAGATGACGGCGGACGATCTCGCCGATTATCAGCTGATATTCCTGCCCCATGTAGCTATCCTGCCAGAGAAAATGGCGGAAGTTCTGACAGCGTACTGCCATGCTGGTGGCAAGCTGGTTATGGGCGCGCGAACGGGGTACAAAGATCAATATGGCCGATGCGTAACCATGCCCATGCCGGGTTATGCCGCTGCGTTATGCGGAGTGACAGTGGAAGAATATTCCCTGCCCCGTCCGGAGGAGCAAGCCGCGCTGCTATGGGACGGAGCGTCCTATGCTGCCACTGGATTCCAGGAAACGCTGAAGGCCAACGGTAGCCAGGTCTTGGCCAGGTATGACAGCGGCTGGCTCAAAGGGGAGGCCGCACTGTGCGAAAAAGTCTATCCGCAGGGCGGTTGTGCATGGTACGCGGGCACCGGCTTTACCGAAGCGCTGGCTGGAGCTTTCTTGGAAAGGGCAGGGGTTGCGCATCCTTATGCAGAGATGATTGACTGCCCGGAGTGCGTGGAACTGGCTGTCCGCTCCACAAAGGATACTGAGTGGTTCTTCCTGCTCAACTACACCCAGCAGGCCCAGCAGGTTCATGTATCACCCCTGTTAACAGAAGTGATTGGGAACGGGGAAAATCTGCCGCCGTTGGGCGTTTCCGTTTGGGTGAGAAAGAAATAAGCAGATGCACCTCTTGTGATGGGGGATCAATCAACCTTCCTTCATATCGGAATTATACACTCCTGTCGTGGTTGAATCCAGCTTTTCGCACCAGCTCTGTCCACTGTTCAGAGATTTTGCTCTCTGCCTGTCCACAATATGGGATTCTATGCACCCTCACTGTCCGCATGTCGGGATTTTGCACCCACTCATCTGTCCATTTTCATGGGTACATTTTATAGGAAACGAAAGCTCAGTGCTGCACCCACCGAGCTTTTTTTGCACCCAACCGCACCTGTTTTGCCACCAAATGCACCCAATGCAAAACGAAAGGGCTATTGCAAAACGATAACCGGGAATTCTATTAGTTTTTGAGTCATTTCACAAGGCTGATACCGCCCCTGATACGGAGCCGCCTGAGGAGGTGAAGCCCGGCACTGCCATTCCGGAGGGGATGAAACCTGCTGGCAGGCAGGTCATGATCTCCTGCGTCAGCGGCACGATCAACATCCGCACCGGAAACGGTACGCAGTACAGCCGCATCACTGCCGCGAAGAACGGCGACACCTTTGCGTGGGTGGCAACGGCTGAAAACGGCTGGCACGCGGTGGTGGTCAACGGCTGCGTGGGCTGGGTGTCCGGCAAGTACAGCAAAGCACAATAATCCTTTCACATTGGCGGTTGGCTTCGGCTGACCGCCTTTTTCTTTTGGCCCCCCTCAAAAGCCTGTGCTTTTCTCCGTATTGCGGGATCGCCGGACGATTCCCCGGAAGGAGGTGCCGAATGACAGCACAGGAAAAGGAACGGATCACCCGGCTGCAAGGTGAAGGCAAAAGCTATGGGACTATTGCCACACTGCTTGGCATATCGGCCAGCAAGGTCAAGAGCTACTGTATCCGGCATGAACTGGGCGGTACCCGGTCCAGTGTCGGCAGGCACGCTGCCAAGGGTGGCTGCGACCAATGCGGAACCCCTATTCAACAGGTGCCCGGGCGCAAGCACAAGCGCTTCTGCTCAGATGCCTGCAGAATGCAATGGTGGGCAGCGCACCGGGACCAGCTGACGCAGAAAACCACGCATGCCTTCACCTGCAGGGAGTGCGGCAGGACATTCGAGGTATATGGTGTCACGCAGCGCAGCTTCTGCAGCCGTGGATGCTATGCCGCCTTTCGCACGGGAAAGGGGAATCATTGATGGATATGAGCATGTTTCAGCGGGAACAGGGCTACCGGCTCTGCCTGTCCGTGCTTGAGCAGCTCCGCGAAAAGGGCCTGCTGACTACCGAGGAATTTGTCCAGGCAAGGGCTGTTCTGATCGAAAAATACGACCCTCCAATCAGTGCTTTATCTCTCGAAAATCCTTGATATTGCTTGACTTTTCGGGCATTCAGAGTGAGTAATACGGTCGAAAGGAGGCTTGATACAATAGCCAAATCCATAATGCGGATCGACGCAAAAAAGCCGGACCTTCTACAGCGAAAGCGCGTTGCGGCCTATGCGCGTGTTTCGATGGATACGGAACGGCTGATGCATTCGCTGTCCGTGCAGGTCAGCTAGTACAGTGAGTTGATCCAGAATACGCCGGGCTGGGAATACGCGGGCGTCTATGCTGATGAAGGTATCTCCGGCACAAAGATGGACAGCCGCCCGGAGTTTATTCGGATGTTGGCAGATTGCGAAGCTGGGAAGATCGATATCATTCTCACCAAAAGCCTGTCACGCTTTGCCCGAAACACAGTGGATACGCTCAACGTTGTCCGCAGGCTGAAGGAGCTGGGCATCGAGGTCCGATTTGAAAAGGAAAACATCTGGACCTTCGACAGCAAGGGCGAACTGCTCATTACCATCATGTCCTCGCTGGCACAGGAGGAAAGCCGCTCCATCAGTGAAAACTGCACCTGGGGTCAGCGTAAGCGCATGGCAGACGGCAAGGTTTCGGTTCCCTTCAGCCGCTTCCTGGGCTACGATCGCGGGGAGAACAGTGAGCTGGTGGTGAATCCGGAGCAGGCAGAGATCGTTAAGCGCATCTACACTGAGTTTCTGCAGGGGGCCACGCCCCACACCATTGCGGCAGGCCTGACGGCTGACAGCATCCGGTCTCCCGGCGGCAAGGACAGGTGGAACCCCAAGACGGTGCAGAGCATTCTCCAGAATGAGAAGTACAAGGGTGACGCGCTCCTGCAGAAGTGCTTACCGAGGACTTCCTCACGAAAAAGCAGGTGAAGAATCAGGGGCAGGTGCCGCAGTATTATGTGACCGGCGACCATGAAGCCATCATCCCGGAGGATGTATTCGATATGGTGCAGCGGGAGATTTCGATGCGGAAGCCCGGCCCCAACCGGCACAGCGGCGTCCGGGTTTTCTCCAGCACCATTTACTGCGGGGAATGCGGCGGCATGTACGGCTCCAAGGTGTGGCATTCCAATGACAAGTATCGCCGGGTAGTCTGGCGATGCAACAGGAAATACGATGGCGATCAGCCCTGCGGCACACCCCATTTCGATGAGGAAACGCTGAAGCAGCTGTTCCTCTCCGCGCTGAACAAGCTGGTCGGGAAGCGCAACGAGATCAGAGACAGCTTTGACGCCATTCGCAGCACGGTGTTCGACACGGATGCGCTGGAAGCAGAGCTGGCGCAGGTCGAAGCAGAGATGAGTATCGCCGCAGAACAGGTCGCCCGAAGCATCCGCGAGAACGCTATGGTCGCGCTTGACCAGTCTGCCTACCGTGCAAGGCACGATGCCCTCTGCGACCGCTACGAAAGCCTCAAGGCACGCTGCGAAGAGCTGAAGGAGACCATCTCCGACAAGCAGACCCGGCTGGCTGCCATTGATGATTTTCTGAGAACGCTCATGAAGCAGGAGGCGCTTCCCACAACCTTCGACCCGATGACCTACCATATCCTTGTCGAACGGATGACGGTCTACAGCAAGGCCAGGGTGATGGTTCGGTTCAAGAACGGTATGGAAATTCAGGCCTGACACTTCGGCTCCCGTGCAAAAGCGGGAGCTTTTCTTTGTTCCCCCAAAAAACAAAAAAAGGCGCAGCGCAGCGTACATCTGCTACCAATTTCTGAAACTGCTACCAATTCTGCCACCAATTTTCTATCCGCATATTGCTTGTATTCAACACGCCACCTTGATTTCATAACAGGAATAGGTGGCGTCCTTGATCTGATCCGCGATGGGCGCAGACACAAGGTCAGCCATCAGCTCCACAACGTCGCGGGGCGTCCAGTGCTCACCGGCTTCCTCATTGTTGGCCTCGTTGAAGCGGCGCACAAGCTCCTCGAAGATGGTGCCCATAGCATGGTTGTCCAGACCGGGGAGATTGCCGCACGGCTTCGGGCTGAGGTTAATGTCCTTGCTGATAAACTTCTGGATGACCGCGCCGAGAATGTCGGCTTCGATCATCGTGTCGATCTGATTGCGGAACTTGAACTTTTCCAGAATCTCCTGCACGTTAGGCGAAAAGCCGTCGAGATATGCTTCAAAATCCGCCCTGAGCTTTTGCGGGGTTGGGCGGCTGGTCAGGTCGCGCAGGCAGAAGGGCGAAGCGTTGCAGAAAGCCTGCCCAGCTGTATTGCATAGCGCGCCCCATTGGTTAGTGATGCCTGCCGTATCGAGCCTCTTCTTCATCGCCAGCACCTGCGGTTTGGTATCCTCGAGCACAGCATCAAGGCGACGGATGACCGTCATGGGCAGAATCACATCGCGGTACTTACCGCGCACATAAACATCGCGCAAGCAATCATCGGCGATACCCCAGATAAAGTTTGCAATCGTGTTGAGCATACGAGCGTCCATCGGTTTGGCCTCCTGAATCTCTGTTATGCGTTAATCCTCGTCATCGACAAATTCCATGATATCCCCAATATTGCAGTCGAGAGCTTTGCAAATCTTGGCAAGCACTGTCGTGGTAACGGCTTCACCTTTGCCCATCTTGATGATGACGCCTGAGCTGATGCCTGCGGCGAGCTGCAGGTCCTTCTTGCGCATCCCTTTGTCGATGAGCAGTTTCCAAAGCTTATTGTAACTTGTTGCCATCAAGGTTCACCTTCCTGCTGTCGAGTGGTATCACCATCATTATACGATATATGTTGCATCTTTGCAATCGACAGACATACGAAAAGAAGAATTACTCTTGCTTTTATGTGAATAAAGCGATGCATAGAGATGGCGGGTAAAGGCAGAAATGAAAAACGTGAAACAGCATGAACTGCTCGCGTCTTTCCGTGATGGGTGTTTGAAATATGATCATTTTGATATGCGCCGAGGTCATGACCTGTTACGCAATCATCCCAAAGAACCTCAGTGCATCTTCAATCGCCTTTTCCTTATCCGGCGGGCAGATCAGCATCTTTGCGCTCTCGGACTTTGCTTTGTTGTAGCATTCGCGCTCGATAATCCCATGCTTTCTTTTCACCTGCGCGATGTACAGCGGCGTGACGTTCAGGCCGGTCTGTTCCTTCACGCGCGCCTGAATCTCGCCATAGGTCGCCTTGCTTTCGGCCTTGGTGACGGCGAGCTCGTCTGCGTCGATGCCGACCTTGACGATATCATCCGGCTTTTGTTGGACCAATGACATAACCGTTTCGATATGTGCATCGTTGTCCAAACTCAAGCTCATATCTTCCGCAATGATTGGGAGCTTGAACTTGATGGACTTGAGCCACTGGCCATTAGGCTGCCGTTCCTCATAGATCTGGACTTCGGATAGCAGCGTTTCCATGAGCTGCCGCTTTTCCTGATCATCCATGACGGAATAGAGCTTATCAAAGAAAATCAGCACCTTGTAGATGTTGTCGCCTGTCAGCTTTTCCGCCTCAATCGCCATCTTCTTAGCTCTGGCGGCAACGAGCTGGTTTTCTGTATCCTCGATCTTATCATACATCTTGTAAAGTCGGTCATCAAGGTCTGCTTTGCGTTTGATGTAATGCTTATCGTCCGGGTCGAGGGAATCAATCTCATCCATCAGCCGAGCCTTTACAGAGTAGCTTTGGCGAAGCTGCTTTTCATGCGCCGCAATCTCCTGCTCAATGGAAGAGGTATCCACCTTCATGCTGATTTTTTCCTGCATCATGGCAGCGAACTTCGGATTGCTTACCAGTTTTACGATAACCTCCGCAACGGCACTGTCCAATAGTTCTTCATTGATCTGTTTCTTGAAATCGCATTTATGTCCGTGCGTCATTGTACGATGCTTACAGCCATAGTAATAAAAATCCTTGTATTTTGAGCCGTCCGCCTTGTGTTTGATGCTTTTTGTTTCCGTACATTCCCACGCCGCAGACCGGACATTTTACAATACCGGACAGCAGATGAATTTTGGTGTCTTTGCCCCTGTTGACGTGTTCGTACTTTTCTGCTTGTGCCAGCAGCTTGACCTGCGCCTCATGCCATAGTTCTTCGGAAACGATTCCCTCATGCAGACCATCTACCAGCAGATAATCGTCCTGTTCTACCAGCCGGTAATCATTTCGGGTGCCATGCACCTTCTCCGTTCGACGTCTGCCATAGGCGATTTTCCCGCAGTATACCGGATTTTTCAGAATCCTGCGGATCAGCGCCGCATCGAATAAGGGATTTTTTCCGTTTTGTCTTTGAATTTTGTGAATCCCGTGGGTTGCAAGGTATTTTGCAAGGCCGTTTGCGCCGGTATCCGTATGCACATACTGGTCAAAAATCACGCGGATTGCCGCTGCTTCTTCCTCATTGATGAAAAGTTGTCCCTTTTCCAGCTTGTAGCCATAAGGCGCAAAGCCGCCATTCCATTTTCCTTCACGGGCTTTCTGGATTCTGCCCTCCATTGTCTGCACACGGATATTTTCACGCTCAATTTCAGCCACAGCCGAAAGAACGGAAATCATCAGCTTTCCCGCATCCTTGGAGGAATCAATCCCGTCCTCCACGCAAATCAGGTTAACGCCAAAATCCTGCATGACCTGTAGGGTAGACAAGACATCTGCCGCATTTCTGCCGAAACGTGAGAGTTTGAACACCAGCACATAGGACACGCCGTCTTTACCGGACTTGATATCCTCCATCATGCGGTTAAATTCTACACGCCCTTCAATGGACTTTCCGGATTTACCGGCATCCTCGTATTCGCCCACGATCTCATAGTCATTGAACTCGGCATAGGCTTTCATTCTGGATTTCTGTGCATCCAGAGAGTATCCGTCAATCTGCATGGCAGTGGACACGAGTATAGATATAGACTTTTACCTTTTCTTTTTTCATCATATCTTCTCCGCCTCAGCCTACTTTTTATCTGTTTTCTGCTCCAACAGCTTGATGGAATCCAGATAATCGCGCTCAACTTCACTGAGGGTACGGGCTTTGTATTTTCTGTACTCGCCGGTTGCTTTGTCAATTGCCTGCTTATGGCTGACACTTCCATTACCAATCAGTAGCTGCTCTCCGCTCATGGTCAGAATCCGATCAAGATGCAATGACCAGTCCTGCATGGTCATTGCCTGTTCTCGTTCTGCCTGTCGTTCCGCAAAATCCAGATAGCCGGATACAAGCTGCCCCATAGCACGAAGCTCTTTCTCGTTCAGATAGTTCTTGGCAACTACTGCCTCTTTTAGCGTGGGCTGACTGCCCGCAAAGGTGGTCAATCCCATAAATTCTTTCTCCGCATCGGCGCGTGTGTAAATGACCTCCGCCGCGGTTTGTCCATGAATGGCATAATGAATCTTGTTTTGGACTTTCTTGAAAAACTGAATGGAGATTTCCGCCTTGGGATCATAGTCAATACTGGTCGCGTAGATTTCAAGCACCTGACGGTAAAACACCTTTTCAGAAGCACGGATATCGCGGATACGTTCCAGCAGCTCTTTGAAGTATCCGCCGCCACCCAGATTTTTCAAGCGCTCATCATCCAGAGCAAAGCCTTTTCGCATATACTCCTTCAAAATTCCCGTTGCCCAAATACGAAACTGCACGCCGCGCTGAGATTTCACACGGTAGCCGACAGAAATGATAACATCAAGATTATAATAATCGACATCATACACTTTTCCGTCGGCGGCAGTGTGGGCAAATTTTGCCCACACTGCTTCCTTTTGAAGTTCTCCCTCTTTGAAAATGTTTCGCACGTGCTTGCCAATCACACTTCTATCACGCTGAAACAGCTCTGCCATCTGGTCAATGGACAGCCAAACCGTATCGCCGTCAAAGGTCGTTTCAATTTTCGCCAATCCATCTTCTGTTGTATAGATGATCATCTCGGACGGATTGTTATTTTTATTCTTTCCATTCATGTCATTCACTCCGTCAAGTTTATGTACCTCAATGCAGGGACACTTTTTTCTCCCCACATTGAGTTTGGACATCAATTGCACGATAATTATATCATGCCGTTTCTGTGTTTTCAATGCTTTCCTCTGGATGTTCCAAATTATTTACAGTTTCTTTGTCGCCAAAAGAATACGGCGGTTCCGGAAGGTTGTCCAAATCCAGAACTGTCGCGTATTTTTCTATCAGATTTGCAAGCAAATCGGCAAGGCCGCTCCATTCATCCTTATTCCAGTGCGCTATACTGATCAACCTTCCTTTCCCGGTTGCCCCGCTGTGTGTATGCCTTGATAATATCCGGTGGAATCCGTTCAAGAACAGCCTGCGCCGCTTCGTAATCACTTTGCAGCTTGGCATCTTGCAGTTTCTTGAGGGTACTCTGCTGCTGACTTTTTTCCAACTTATCCGTCAAGCTCTCGTTTTCTGCTTTTAATACAGCCTTTTCCGCTTCCGCCGTGGTAAAACATTTATGATACTTCTTCATCTGTGTCTCCATTGCAGCAACATCCGGAATATACTTGTCCAGAAACGCCATGACCTGCGCCGTGCGCTCCTTGTAGTTGCTGAGCTTCACATCGGAAAGCAGCATATCCAGCCGCTCCGCCTGTTTTGTCAAACGAGCCATCTCCTTGAATACCCGCGGTGGGATATGGTCGCGTCCGGTTTCGCTGGCGCTCTCGCCGCGCTCCAAATCGGGGTATTTTTTGACCATATGCTCCCAGAACCTGTCCTGCCATTGCGTTAGCTTCTTCTTGTTGCCTACGATTTCTTTGGCACAGAGCCGCCCATCCGCTGTCAGCGGGACAAAAGAAAGGTGCATATGGGGCGTTTTCTCGTCCATATGCACCACAGCGGATATAATGGTTTTCTGGTCTTGGTGTTCTCGGATGAAATCCAGCGCCTCCTGAAAATAGGCTTTGATTTCAGCTTTCTTCTTACCCTTGAAGAACTCTGGCGTTGCGGTCACAAGCGCCTCCACCAGCCGCACGCTGTCTGAACGGGTACGACAACCGGCGTCCTTGATTTGCCGCTCTGCCTCTGCACGATATTTACGATCTGGTTCGAGCAGGTGGAAATTCAGGTGGCTGCGGCTCTTATCAATGTCGGGATTACTGGCGTATTCCTCTTTTGTGCGCTCATTATGCGCCTCAATATTGGAAATCTCCGGTCCTTTGTACTTGGCAAAGCGGAGAATCGCAAACTGTGGCTTATTCATTTATTTCTCCCTCCGTTTCTGCCAAATCAGGTCATAACCCAGCGCGTCGGCAAGCTCTACAACCTCTTTATAGCGGATGCTCTCCCGCTGCAATTTTGCGGACAGATTGGAGACGCTGTCCGACCAGCCATATTCATCATGCAACAGATCAACAACCTCCTGCATCGTAAAACCGGCACGAATGATCTGCGCCTTGATCTCATTGCGTACACTCATATTCAGATCCCCTCCAAAATTCAAATAATGACAAAGCGAAGCAGGTACGCCCTCCGGCGTATCCACTTCGCTGCCTCGTGAAAATTCTGTTGCCATCAAATCCGCTCAGAATCGCCGTTATGATGTCCTGTTCACAGGTGACACCTATCGACTTTTCTGTTCCGTGTGGCTTTGCTCTAAACCGTGTGATTTCTCATATTTCCGCGCATCTGCTTTGCTATTCCGAGAAGCGCGATTCCGTAAAACCATTTCAGCCATCAGTCAAATAATTTACGGATTTCACTTAGCTTGATTTCGTGCCCGAAAATATAGGCTTTGCCGGTCAGAGTTTTTCATATAGCGGCGTTTCAGGAAAAGTAAAACGTACATACGTACACGGCGCAGTCGCAGAAAAATCATCGTCAGTCTTCCGGTACGTACGTATGCTCTGAAATGTCAGAAAACCCGTTTATATTGGGTTTTGCAATCGCCTCAATACCGAAAAAGCCCCATACGCGCCGTCCGGCAGCGTTGGTGATCTTGTTGCAGTATTCCAGATTGTACTTGCTCTGACTAGCAATCACGCTGTCGCTGAAACTGCGGCGCTTTAGCGGCGTCAGATTGTTTTCCTCACACCACATCCGATAAATTTCGTACAAGTCTTTAGAGCTGATGGTGCAGTCTGCTTTCAGCCGGATATAGCCCTCGGATTCCAGAAAATCAAAGACATTGTTATTATCTCGCTTCACTGCCTCCCGGTTATCCCGTGTGCGCTGGCTTTCCGTGAATTTGAAGTTGTTGGCGGCAAGCCGCTGCAAGCTCAAACACCCACAGGAAGATGCCCTCGACCTCTGCTTTCATCTTTTCGGCAAGGTCAGGATCATCTACCCGTCCCGCAGGCTTTTCCTTGGTGGTCAGTACAAGCTGGCGGCGGTAAAATCCGTCGCTTCGATCATATAGCGCCTGCAAATCGCCATTGGAGAACGCCAGTAGGCGGGCAAACATCCACCCTTGATAGCTCTGCTTACCCTTGCGCTCCAAATCCATTTTTCCTTGAGCGGTCACGATGGACTTGACGTAGTTGGTCTGCCGCAGCGCCTCCATTCGCATATCATCATCCACGCACAGCAGAATGTGTTCCAGGTCGGCGCGGGCAAAACGGTTTTCGGAAATTTTGCCGATGCTGCCGTCCTTCATGTTGCTGCCGAGAAGCGCACCCAGCACAGCACCGATCTGCGATTTCCCTTCGCCGCCGTTTCCCTTAATCACCATCATGCGCTGCCCCTTGTTGCTGGGGATCAGGCAATAACCGATGAACTCCTGCAAGGTGGGAATATACTCCGCGTAAAGAAGTCCATCCAGAAAAGAAAGCCACCGAACGGGAGCCGGTGCGTCAGGGCGGTATGCTACCGGCAGCCTGCTCCGCACAATGTTCGGTCTGCCCTTGGTAAAGCTGCCGTCTATCGCCAAAGTTCCGTTTGCCAGATGGATTCTATCTGCTTCCGGTGCAAAGTCCTCCACATGAGCTGCCAGCTTCATCACTTCCAGAATGTTGGTGATTTTGCGGGGGATATTGTTCACGGCGCAGCATTTCAGTTCCTCATAGATTTCGCCACGAAGCGGCAGATCGTCGATCACCCTGCCATCCGGCGTGAAGAAAGCGCCATTGGCAAAGATGATTTTCCTGCTGCTCAGAAATTCATCACAGAACAGCGCCTCATTGATATTTGTGCCATCAAACCATATGGGCCCGTCTAAATTAGCCGATTTCCGCTTCGCCACGAGCATCCACCTCCTTTTCCGTCCGTTTCAGACGTTCTTCCAGCCGGTCGATCATGCCGTCCTTTTGAAGCATATCCACAGTTTTCACACGAGCCTCCAGCTCCGCAAAGGTTAAAATATCTGTCAGATCCTCGATATAATCGAGCATCTGGCAGGCTTCCACAAAGCGGTCATCAACGGTATCCTCCGGCGTTTTGGGCGCGCACTGCACCTTCCAACGCTCCAAAAGGTGCAGATAATCGCACAATACCCGCTGGCAATGCAGCGTTTCTTTCTGAAACGTCTTTGCCAGCGGATATTGCGGCTTCCGCAGCGCTGCCGCAGCCGGAGGCTTGTCCGGGTCGATCCAAAAGTCATACGCCAGCTTTTTCGCCGCGTCATAGCCGCTCAGGCCAAACAGCCTTGCCGCAAGGTTGATCACATCGCCGTGGGCCCCGCAGCCGAAGCAGTAGAAGTAATCCTCGTTCAGCTTCATGCTGGGTGTGCGGTCGGCGTGGAAGGGGCAGCAGACCATGTTGCCACGGT